>Ga0116227_10013017_pt1 | contig 13280 bp, 7 predicted proteins | sample S1TSphgellanicum_FD_89693 | JGI IMG/M metagenome (GOLD analysis project Ga0116227, IMG submission 89693) | Host-associated microbial communities from peat moss isolated from Minnesota, USA - S1T2_Fb - Sphagnum magellanicum MG | ecosystem: Host-associated > Plants > Peat moss > Unclassified...
AATGAAAACCCAAAATCAGCCATGATTTGCTTATACTCTTAGAAAGATCTCCAGATCCTTCCAAAAAACAACCCCACCATGGCCTTACAATGAAAACACAACCCCCCCCCCCACAAACCCCTTCCCTCCCCTCCCCTCCCCCACTCCCCAATAATCTTCTTTTTTGAAGACCTTGAATGGACAAGAGTTTTGTTGGTTTGTTGGCCTTGCTTACCAAGGCAAGGATATTGTGTTCAGATTCATTATAGAGTATAGTAGCTTAATGGATTTTGGCCCCTACTAGGTAATAATAATAATAGGTCTATTTTTATTATATGAGGATTTTTGAAAGATGATATTTTGGCTTGTGTTGAAACTTGAGATTAGTTATTATAGAGTTGTAATATCTTGAAGGATTTATTTTGGTTTCTCTTTTAGAGGATTTTTTGAAGATTATATTTTGGCATGGTGAAATGTTTGAGTTTCCATAATTCTTGTTTTGCCTTAAGATACGGTTTAAATTGTAAATGGCAAGGCCGCAGTGTGACACACAACACCTTGTTTGTTTTAATGTTTACCACTCATAGGACTTAGTGAAATTCAAGATAGCTAGGTGAAAAAATACATGTTACATGTTCCCATTCAATGCAAGGAGGGGTTAGTACCTAGTACCCCTTTTGATGTGAGGTAAACCTTTGACCCTTGTTACTGGCAATGAGGAGCATAAATTCAACTCTTCTCCAATAAAAATACATTTGAATTTGTGTGTATACTTACTTAAATGTGTGTAACTGTTGGCGTGTGTTTGTTTGTATGTATTTGTGTGTGTGTGTGTGTGTGTGTGTGTGTGTTTTTTATAGGCTATTTGAATAAGTAGCAAATGGATGTGTCTCCAACTAATGAAATTGTGTAGATTTAGGTCTTTTTTTTGGTGCACCAAAGATTTGGTTTGAGACTGTTTGGAGCTACTACAGTGTGGAAGCTATTGATTGTCGAATGATTTTCCCAATGAAAATTAAAATAAAATTGAAACTAATATTTGTATTGGAATTTGGGAGTGTTCTTGGTGTCGTTGGAAAGCCCTCGGCGAGTCAGACTTAATAGAGCTTATTTCACAATTTTCAGAGCTAAGGTGTGGAAGATATTGATTTTTGAGTGGATTTTTTTTTTGGACATTCAAAAAAATTGGGAATCAGTCTAGTCCTCAATTTGTTCACATTGCTGAATTTAGAAATTTTTTAATTCTGAAAATGGGAAAAAAAAAAAAAAATGTTCACACTTGGCCCAAACAGCTACACTAGTCACTATGAACCATGGATGTTCATGGACTTTTTTAATAGGATGCTTGCATGTGAGGAGAGTTTTAAAAAAAAAAACTCCCTTTTTAAATTTTAGGGTTAGCTTGCAATATTTGATTGGTTTCAATAGATGGTCAAATATGTGTGCCATTTTTGAAATTTTCATACATATTATTAAGCCAACATATTCATGGGACTTGATGAAGTTTTGAGGATTTAAAAATGGGGGTCATAAAGGGGGGTTTGTTTTGTTATCATTTTCAAAGCTGAAAAAAAAAAATTAATAGATCTTCAACTATTTTTGGATTTGAAAATTTAGAGATTTTCAACTTTTTCTCTTTTTTGGTATACCACAAGCTTTTTTAAAATTGGAAATTTTTTCCCCCAAGGGTTAGGCTTTTTCTTATTTTTAAAAAAAAGTTTGGAGAACATTGCTACTTATATTTCACTTCCTAAATGACACCAACCCAATGTCCTACTAATCTTACACTCATGCAACAACATAATGCCAAACTCACAAACCAATATTCTCTCTAACAATTTAGCAACCTCGCCAAGCGAAGTTTCACTCTATGAGGGCACTTGGGGATTACAATCAAATAAATGAAAGTATGCACATCCAACAAAGTAGATGACAAAAACAAAATTCAAACATACCTTTGAAATTCTTGTTAGAAATAAACACTTAATTTTGATGCAAAACCTTGGATATTGCTTCCATTTGTCAGCCTATGAATTAGTTACCCCAAGTTATGGCAAGAGTGTGGTCTTCACAATAGCCCTCATTTCAGTGCTCCCTTAAAAGAGTTGCATCTCCTAATCTTTTCTCATGGACCAATGTAATAATCCTATGATCTCACATTGAGCAAAACATTTGTCTCCTAGGACAACAAACTTCCGAATACAAGTTCATGCATATCAACCTGCATAAGCTGGCATGATTAGGAACATGATGCTCTCTACGCTCAGAAGTACTAAGTTATATTACTTTCTTTTGGAAGTAAGGTTTATCCGTCCTTGCAGCATTGTCATCTCAAGAGGTCACCCATAGTGTTCCCTCGCAATGTTTAAATTTGATGCAGATCATGTGATGGACTGATACGTATAGACATGACAATTTCATGTGACAAGCTCGTTTTCTCTAAAATTGTCTTTTCAAGGGTGAAAATTAGAATTGATGGGCTACAAAGACACATCCTATAAGGACATGCCAGGAGCTAGATGAAAGTATGTCATATGGTCTGAAAACATGATCTTACATAAGGGCTCATAAAATACATCACATGGTTAGGGGGAAGAAGAAGAAGAAGAAGAAGAGGCAGCAGCACAGGCTTCTGTTGTTGGCTTCATTGCAACTATGAGACCATTGAATTACTCAGTATTGAACTTAACAGCAATGCCTCTACATCAGATCTAAGAACATTGTTTATCAACAACAGCTTTATTAAACTTATGACTTATGTCTGTCAATCCCTTCAACAGTGTTGTATCCTCGATGCATAACTGGGCAACCTGCATCTCAAGATCACTCAGATGCATTTTGTTCCTGTCTGTGCGACCGCCATGTCAACTTGCTATTGGACAACATCCTGCAAAATCGATTTCAAAATGCATGATGTGATCCTGTAACACATCGAACTAATTCTACACAGTTCTTACAACCAGCCAATTTATCACGCATATGGGGGGGTGAATGAAACCAACACATCACAAAACATATATGTGAGATCACAGGGAAAACTCACAATAATAACACTTTGAATGTAACCATTGTTTCACTTCCAGCTAAACACAAACAAATATGACAATGACTATAGTGATCATAACCTTGTGAGTGTCAATGAAAAACTATCGGACCATCACCTTCATCATGAATGGCAGTAACTAGATGCAATCACTCCCAACTGAACTTATTAGCTCCCAACAATGGTTGTAGATAAGTATATATCTATCTGCTAAATATTTTTGGCAAAATAGTTTACAAAGATCTGTGTCCTCCATTTCTGTTGCATTTTTGGAAGCAATGGGAATACTCATGCATGCTGTTCATTACCCTTGGAAAGCACAGTATATACCCTACCTCCTGACCGGCTTTTCATCACCAGGGTTTTATGTGTTGGCTGTGCTCCCTGTTAGATTCTTCATAATCTGAGAACTCTGGCCCACTTGAAATAGGTTGTATTCGGCTGTGTGGCACTGCATAAGCTGCCCCACACCGTGGGGCTTTTGAGGCAATGCTCGGATCCCAATAGGGGCCCCGGGCCCCTGACTTTCTCTGTGCTGCATCCACTGCACATACACAAGCTTTTCAATGACAAACTAGTGCAGAAAACTTCAGCCCATGCTTGTGCATTGTTTTCCATTTTCTTCAACAGGTAGGTCTTCAAATCTTTGCAGCTTAGACAGAAGCAAATGAGAGGGTTAGGTGACACACCCAAGTGAGAGCAACAGCAGCACAAGCTAAGTCCAGCTTGTACTTGAGTAAAGGTTCATAATCTTGTGGATTACTGGTTTTGCTCCCCTCCATTCACCTCATCTTGTAGGGCCTGAAAACAAGGGATTCAATGCACCAGTGACCTCAACCTCATCAGTCACAATGCTGGATCTCACCTCTTGATCCCCAGCAATGACATGAGCACCAGATGTGCCAGAAACTTCATCACTCTCAACCTCCCTCCCCTCTTCATTCTCCTCCTATATGACAGGTTTGGTGCTATACCCTAACTGAGATGGAACCGTGCCTGGTCTGATGAGATGTCACAATGCTGAAGATGGGCTCTTTCAGAAACTCTTGGAGGGCCCACTCTGATGCACTGCAGTTCATGAGCTTGTCATCCCCATGGAATGGCCCCATCTTCAGACCTTCAGCAGCTCTATTCATGTGGTGGGCCCTAGGGGGAGGACCTTACCAGAATAAAGGTGCATTCACACTTGGTGTTAGGGACTCTAGGGTTGAGTCCCGTAACACCATACTAGCCATTTAGGACTTAAACCTAGTTGCCATGAAAATTTCACATTAAGCTAGCATTCACTTTAACATTGAGCTTTGTCCCGTTTCAACATTGAGTGCCACCTAGGATGCCACCTAGATTTTCATTTCACACTGACTCGACATCAAGTGTGAATGCACCATAAGGGGCCCAGAAGAGGCAGAGCCAAGTGCTGCCCCAGTTCTAGTAAGGGCCTTCCCAAGGGCCTTCCCGCACATAATAAGAAAGCATAGTTAGAAATCTTTTAGTTTTTGCAATGAGCAATTCAATATTTACGGGGAACAACTTGATGTTAGCAAGTGTAAAACCAATTCAATGTCAACAAACTTCGGACGAAGTCATGTCACTCTTACAAGTTGCCAAAGGGATGGAAATTCAAAGAGTTGTATGTTCTGTTTTTGTTTTTGATTTTGTTGTGGTTATTTCTAATTTTGTTGTGATTTTTATTGGGGTTTATGTTTCATTTGATGTTTTTGCAAGATTTGATGAAATTTGTCAATGGGACCTTTAGAGCTACTTGAGGTATTTTATTTTATTTTTGTTAAATGTATGTTTATTTTCATTAGAAAAAAATTGTCTTTTGCAACTTGTCTTATGTAACTACATGTGTCTTATGCAACTACAAAATGTCACATGTAACTACTTTTTAGTTGCATAAGACACATATAGTTGCATGAGGCAAGTTGCAAAAAATAATTTTTTTACGAGTTTGGTTTGGAAAGTAAAAATTTGGTAGGTGGTTTGAGATGTGGCAAAAGCTTGGAGGTAGTAAAATTAAATGAATTATTTTATTTTATTTTATTTTTGGTTTATGGTTCTTGCACAATTGTTTTTTTATTTTATTTTTTTGTGCAATTATAAATTATAGATGACAAAAGTGAGGAGAATAAAAAATGTGTTGTCTTTTATTTTATTCTCTTGTATTCTTTTTTTGTTGTTTTGTTTTGATTTTTTTTTCTTTTTTTTGTTATAAAGATTGAAACATGGCAAAAAAATTTGAAATTTTCTTTCTCTTTCTATATTGACCTCCCCTTGTGTATGTTGTTTTTATGTGATTTTTAAAGAAAAGTAACAAGGATTGTTGTTTAAGGTAATTGTGATGATTTTGTGCAAAAAAAAACTACTAGTTGTTGAACTAAGGTTGCAAAAAGTGCACATGCTAGTTATGTAATTTTGTTTAATTTGTTGTTATTAACAATTTTTCAAGCTTTGTTGATTACTATACTCATGTTAAATTTTCAATTTGTTTTAAAGCATTATTTTTTATTTTCAAATTTCAATCTTGCATGTATACTTGTAAGGCCCATTATCTTTCTTTGTTCGAGTGGTAGACTTGTAGCTCCTTGCACAACCACTTTCATAGTTCTCACAATGTTTTTCTTCTCAACACAATTATTGCCAATGGTAATGTCAAGGGTTAAATCTTTTTTTAAAAAATTGATGTGCAATTTCTCATCTTTCCATTTAGATCTTTAAAATTTTAAAGACTTTAGTTTTTTTGAATTATTAGTAGCAAGATGTAATGTTCCTTTGTCCTTCTCCTAGTGAATGATGGACAATTGTATGGGCTAAAAACATATTACATAATCCATAAAATGTTGTAACACTTCAAATTTTGCAAGATTTAATAATGTATAATTAACCATGGAAATATATTAACGTGATTAAGATGAAGGACTCAAAAAAAAAACTTTCATATGATATAATCACATTGTATTTATACATGAGTTTTTGAACAAATTTGAATTGTCATTAATATATTAGATTTTTAAAGCATTACCAAACAACTTGTAATATTCCATAATAAATGAATACATACTCAATGCACTTTCATAGAATGCCCATTAATGAATAAATGATTCTTGCAATATGGTGTGATGACATTGATATTCAAGAAGACAATTTGGAAGGATCTTGATGACCAAAGATTGAAATGTACATTTTTTCCTACATTATTTATTGAATTTAATAATTTGGATGTTCATCTTTCAAATATAAAATTTTCATAAATTAAAACAAGGTAGCCAAAGTCCTAACATGATGGATGTCAAAAGACACCTTGACATGGCTCTTGTGATTCAAATTATCTTGCCTCTATATATAATGTTAATTTGGTTAATTATAGACTTCCACATGTGCTTAAAATTGTTCCACCTCAATGTGTTTTTGCCTTGTTACTTGTGCGTTTTCAAAATGATATTCCTCATGTCAAGTAAGATGGATAAAATAGTTACTAAATTCACATGAATTTTTTTTTATTTGAGACCGATTTAGCAAGATGTTTGTGTGAAATAATTGAGATGGGGATGATTCCATCAGTTATTACAAAGGAATCAATTTCACCAAGTTCACATGTTGTGAACTTTTTGAAGTTAGTTATGGGGGCAATCTTGCTTTCTAAGGTGATTCTAAGAGAATTTTGACTTTTCAAAAATGTAAGTATTATTTTTAAAAAGGAGCAATTTAAGCGGTTGAATTGGGTTCCTCCATTTCCTTTTTCCTTCTGATATCATTTTTAGAGCTCTCCATATGTTGTTATTTTATTGCCCTTAGGTTTTTGGGCAAACATGTCATACAAAAAAAATTCATTAACACAAATTTCCATTTCATTCATTTGCATATCAGGTTTGATTATCATTTCTTACTCCAATTGTTTGTTCAACTTTGAACCTATTTCATGTTGTCCAAGAAGGTTCACGTGCTACTCCTAGATTCAATGTCTTGCTTTTTCACCTTCCACTAAACTTGGGCTTGTAGAAATAAGAGGCATTCCTTCATAGGTTTACTTCAAGATTCTCCACAATAATGTTGAACTTTGGTTGTTATTCCTTTTTACGTTTGCTATCATTATGCCAAAACATGGTTGTTATCACTAATCCTTTTTATTGTAGTCAAATCAATCCTAATGTTTAAACCATTTTCAATCATTTTTTAGTCATTTATGCCATGTGTGACTATATAGGATTAATTTACCTTTTGTGGTTATGCCACCTTGGAAATAACATGATTTTCACATGCAATTGGGAGTATGGAATATAACCTCATAAACAAATATAACTTTGCAATGGTAATTTCTTGAAAAGACTCTTCAAAGGAAGCTCCAACCTTGAACATGTTACTTTCACCTTCAAGTTCATCACTATGTGATGAGTGGATTGTGCATGTTTCAACAATAGGGTTTAGGGCATTCAAAACATGTCATGATCAAAAGGGTAATCATAACTTCAAATCATATTAAAATGCAAGAGGGATTACTTCCCCGTTTCCCATTCAATTTTCCACAACTCATAATGATTTGAATTGGGGATCCGACAGTATGGCACACAAATTATGAACATACTTTGAATAAAAAAGTCTTAGAAGTTAGAAAAAAGGTTTCAAACCTTCACAACTTCTTTTCATATGTTTTTTTGGAAGAGGAGTTCAAAATCAAATAGGTCCAAAGCTTTTGTCCCATTTAAAAGTTGCACCATTTTAGCCATTCTAGTTTACAATTTGACAATTAGGGTATTGGTAGTAGTTAAATCATTAGAAATTAGCAAATGATTACAGGATTGGTTCATAACACAAACTATGACCACAAGGTTGGAGCATGATGTGGTTACTTTTTCAATAGCCCACATTTGGGCCTTTTGAACTCTTGGTTGTAAAGTGGCAATATTTTGCTTTCCATAACAAATGATGATGGATTGTTTAAATTCCAAAGTTTCCTCAAACATGATGATTTTAGATGAAAATATGATTTTGACAAAGGTATTAATTTTTTGAGGTTGCATCCCTCGTTCAATGTAAGCCTTCTCCCATTCTTGCCTCCCATTTTCAAATTTTTTAATCCATGTGTTAAATCTTTTTCATCTTTTTCATCATAGTAGCATATTGACATGCTTTAAACATCATTAAACATCACATGACCAAAACATGTACCTTCATAAGTTTCAAAGGTTTATCACTTGTTCATTATCAACAATGGAACACAATGTGGATGCCATGGTTGTCAAATTGATGCCTTTGTTTTTCAAAATGTAATCACATAGTGCATCAACCCAAGCTTTGAAAGCAATGATTGAAGTTGAATAACCATATTTTGCCCACTTGTTTCATTCATTTCATATAAGCCCATAGTAACATGCATGGGGTTCCAAAATTCATTTAAGAAGTTTATCACAACTCCAAATGTGTCCACACTACCTTTTAACATTCAAAGATCAAAATTTGTGAAAACAACTATAGATGTAAGGTTTGGGAGTATAGCAAATCAATGGTTTTTCTTCCCATTGTAAAAGCACTTCATCCACAAACATAGTCCAAGAAGGAAAAAAAACTTAAGACATTGGCATAAAACTACCCTTTTTAATTAGATGCTTTTAATGGTGGAAATTTTTTTATAACCTTTGCAAATGTAGAGCACAATATTAATTCTTGAGAAAGATTTGCTATGCATCATCATTCTTTTTGAAAGGGTTTCATGTGAATTGGGCAAACTATGGGGATTGCAAAACTAGATGGCCCACCCATTTTCTTCCCATGCTACCATGAATGATATGCATCAACCACTCTTACTTTTTGTGCAAGTTGAACCTTTCTTTAAGTAAACAACTTGGGGTGCACAAAATCAAACTTTCTCTTTAAATAAAATTTTCGATAAAAATAATAAAACTATTTTTTTTTTGACTTGCAAATAACACAACATAAAATTTCGTGTGAATTTTCAAGATCCACAAGCAAATCATCATTCACAACAAAGAAACCCTAACAAATTGAAACTTGGTTGTGTGGTTTTCAAAATGTAGCTCAAACTTATATAACAAGTTGTGAGACCTTTTTTTTTTAACAAGCTACCAAGTTTTAGATGCACGTTTTCCTTATCAAACTTATTTGTGGTCACATCTTCACATGCAACTAGTTCATCAACACCATTGATGTATTCAACAAATAAAATTTCAATTTTAATTGCCATGGTGCAAATTGTTGAATTTTTAAAATTTCAAACAACAATGATCGACAATAAAATAATCAACAATAAAGTTTTGACAAGATGCAATTGTGCCCCAACTTACAATAATACACAAAACAATAATAGAAAAATTCAAATCTTTCACAAATATTCTCACCAAACACACACCTTTTGCAAACCTTTTACCTTTCAAAAAATGTTCAAAACTCCAACAACTAGCAACAAAGTTTTGATGAGTTGCACTAAAGTTTCAATAATCTCTAATATCATTCTAACATACAAGAATACAAGTGCAACTTGTCACCAAACACATATTTCTCACAAGCTTTTTAAACCTCTCACAAAACATTTGAAGTTTTGACAAACAAAAAAAAAGTTTCAACAACCTACAACAATGTTTTAACCTATAGCAAAGCAACTCAAACATTTTCATTGAAATCATAGCTTTCACAAACATAATTTTACCTTTCACAAAACGTTAAATCTTCAACAATTATCAACAAGCTTTGATGAGTTGCACTAAAGTTTTAATGACCTATAACACCCGTAGGACCTACAACAAAAAGAATCATACAAATTTCAATGAAGTTGTAATTCTTATAAACCTTGAACACTTCACACAAGATGTCAAAAACTTCAAAACAAGTTGCAATATAGTTTCAATGAGCTATAACAAAACTTCAACAAGTTACAATAGAACCCACCTTGACAAGTTGCAATAAAAATTAGATGAGTTGCAACATAGTTTGTTTTGATGAGTTGCAACAAAACTCCTTTCGATGAACTACAACAAAACCCACTTTGAGGAGTTAGAAGAATTTGACAATTTGATATAAGGCTTGCTTTGATAAATTATAACAAAACTTTAACACAAGTTACAACAAAACTCTAGTGAATTGTAATAAAGTCCACTTTGATGAGCTACAACAAAACTCTGACATGAATTGCAATATAACCTACTTTGGCAAGTTGCAACAAAAATCCAATGAGTTGTAATAAAACTTGCTTTAATAAGTTGGAACAATATTTACATAAATTACAACAAAGCTTACCTTCATAAACTACAACAACATTTCGATATGCAATAATATCACGTAGGAAATCTTTTCCAACAAAACTTTGATATAACAAAAAACTTGGAATTTTAAAACCGTAATAGAATGCAAAATGTAGTTCGTAAGAAAGAAACAAAAACCTAATAAAACCTTGTGTCCTTTTGTGTTTAAATGCTTGGGTGTGTTGAAATCCTCTTTAGCAAAGTAATGACAAAGTAATAAAGCAACAAGGCAATGATAAAACAACAAAGCCATGGGAAAGTTTTAATGTGACAAAAAGTTTGAAAGAAAAAGAAGAAACTAGCAAAACCTTAAACTAGGATATGCATGTACATGTGCATATTTGAACCCTTAAACACTATATAAAAAATATGTATAATATAGCTATACATATTTGACCTAGTCATAAAATACTAACAATGGGCATCCTAATGATTTTTTAATATAATGCATATATGTATAAACATAAAGATATCAATAGGCCTTACATCTACACCAAATATGGGAAATGGGCAAAATCCAAATATGCATTTGTGCATATTTGAACATTATGCATGTTGATAACTAGCATTCACTAGTATATCATGGCTCCTGGACTTGCAACAACTTGTAACAAATTTATGTCCACCAATAGAAACACTCCTATTAAAAAAATGGAAGATCATCATGAGTATTAAAATAAATATATTGAAATGTTTTAGATTTATAATGTTGGGTGAAGCAAATTTGGGAACTATATACATGATGAAGTACATTTCTTTTTGGTGGGAAGGCATAAATTGCATGTTGTTGAAAGGTGCAATTGTTTTTTTTTTTTTGGGAATGATCTTATTTGACAAGGTTTTCTAATATCTAACAAGTCAATACTTTTTTAAAAAATGGTATTTTATCCATTTTGGCCTTCAATATCACATACATTTTGTAAAGGCTTGTTATGTTTTTTTGGTGCGATGAAATGCCTTTGCAAATTTTTGACATGTCATTATTTTGGTAAGGCCCTTGGATAGGGGTGATACCAAAATTCGATTGTCGCCTTGAACAAGCGCCTTATTTTGGTAACATTCCCCTCCACAAGCCTTTCCTACCACCGAACATACTTATATCAATGAGGCAATAGGAATGGGAGGGATTATACGCCTAAAGGTGTGTTCACACTCGGTGTTAGGGACTCAAGTGTTGAGTCCCTTAACACCATACTAGTCATTTAAAACTTAAACTTACTTAATGTGAAGATTTTATGTAAAATTAACATTCATTTAACATTAAGTTGTCACCCATTTAACATTGGGTGCCACCTAGGATGCCACCTAGATTTTCATTTAACATTGATTTAACATCAAGTGTGAATGTATGATAAGATTTAGGATTTGGGAGATACCTTACAAATACGTAAGTGGGTAAAAAAAATTTGGTTCTTATGTAGGTAGGTATGTATTAAGGCACTTGGTGATTACTAGGAAAGCATACACAAGTGAAATTTTTATTACTATGAAAACCCATGAAAATGTGAACAAGATGTAATATTGACTTAGATAATTGTGCCATGGTGGAAAATAAAACATTGAGTTCAGCAAAAATATATCAGTTGCATGGGATTTGTCACATATGATATTGTACAAACAAAATTTCAAATTGGGAAATATTCAAATTGAAAAGTTTGAGCGTGCATTCAATAGTTTGACATGAAGAATATGGAAAATATGTGTGGTTAGGTACAATATGAACTTAGAGGTTTATATTTGTATTGATATTATTATTTTGAGAATTTGTAACACATAGTCCATTGGTGCATATTACAAACACACATAAAAAGATCTAGCCTATTCCAAGTAGCATTTTAAAAAATTGTTTGTGGTGAGTTTTTGCTATTTTTGTGATCTTTTTAGAATTTTCAAAGTTAATTTTTTTTTCTCAATGAAAATTCAACACTTTTGGAAAAAAAAAACTATATATATATAAAGCTGGTTCAAAAGGAGATCATCAACTATGGAAATATGTTTGATGTGAAAACTATGTGGATATGACAAAAAGTTTTGTGTAAAAACTATAAATGACCTAATTTTTGCCAAAGTCCAAGATGTTTTGCCCAATTTGCAAGTGAGAAATTGTTGTTCAAGATTAGGGTTTAGGGTTTAGCTACCTTGCAATACTAAAACGAAGCAAACCTCCATTACCACATGGTGAATGGACTAAACCTTGCTAGATGTGTGGTGATAAATAATACTCCGTGTGCTAGGGACAAAAGAATAAGGGCAATGCTTTTCAACAATAACAACATCATGGCCTTTTATTTTTCACGTCTAAATATTGTAATTTTTTTTTGGGTTTAGCAGTAATTAAATTATTTTTGAAAAAGTCAAAATTTCAAGGAATTATTGTTTAAAATGTCAAAGAATTTAAAAATTACAAGAGACCACAAAATATGAAAAATGTTGGAAATTGAGGAACTTCTTGCTTTAAGGCTAGTCTACCATTGTAGAGCAAGTATCCAATAATTGACAACATTTTTCAATCCTATAATTTGATGGAACATTATGTCTACCCATTTTTGCAAAAATAAGCAAAATAAATTGTTGTAAAAGGTCCCCTTATGTTAAAGGTTCAAGGTCTAGAAAACCTGCCAAAGAAGCTGCCTATATTTATTGTCAAAAATTGATAAATTATTTTTTAAACTGCCGAGGTGGATTTAACAAATAAAATAATTATTGGGCAAAACCTATTGCCAAACCTGAAAAGGTACTACAATATTTTATATGCACAATTGTAAGTTTTTCCCAATTGTGCCATTTGAGACCAGTGTTTTTTTTTTTTTTTTTTTAAGGAATTTTGTTTGTAGCCAAAGTCGAGATCCTCAACAGGAATATGTCGAAAAAGTGGTGATCATGAAGATTTAGCCAAATCTGGTTATAAACCATAAATAAGCTACAAATCTTGAATCATCCTTCTATATCTTTGGCTAAAAACTTAAAACCACATTTATGAATCTGGCAATTTACCTTTTAGG
>Ga0116227_10013021_pt1 | contig 13276 bp, 15 predicted proteins | sample S1TSphgellanicum_FD_89693 | JGI IMG/M metagenome (GOLD analysis project Ga0116227, IMG submission 89693) | Host-associated microbial communities from peat moss isolated from Minnesota, USA - S1T2_Fb - Sphagnum magellanicum MG | ecosystem: Host-associated > Plants > Peat moss > Unclassified...
AGTTCAACCTACATACCTAAATATTGATTTAAATTGAATTTGGACAAATTCAATTAATATTCCATGTGTCACAATTTAAACCATCTAAACATAAAAATTAAACATCTTGGATTATTTCAAAAAATTAAAAATTAAAAATTAATTATTAAAAGTTGGGACACGTGGCAACACATAAATTATGCCCATTGTTCACCAAAAAAGTCGCATCCTAGTTGTAAACAACAATACGTATATGACAAGTCAAAGGATGAAGGCGTATTTTGTTGACTTTTTCCTTCATCCAAAATTCGTTGTCGTTTGCGACTAGTGTCGTTTGCAACTTGTCCAACGCGACTATTAAGATTTTAGTTGCAAATGTCACTTGCAACTAAAACTTAGTTGCATGGACCAGTTGTAAAATGGCCATTTTCTACTAGTGGATGAAGAATTACAAAACAAGATGAATCGGATGGTGACCCGGAATTTATGCTGACAATTAAACTTGGAGGCAAAGTAACAAGTTATTGAAAGTTAGGCAAAAGACAATTTTGAAAATGGAAAGGAGTATGCAGGGCTTATAGAAACCCCATATTAGAATCTGATGTTAGATAAACGAGTTTTGAGAACATAGGAAAGGCCCATCGAGCATAGGTCATTTCTACTTTAAGAAGTGGTACAACGAGACATAAGGATTGGGGGTCTTAAGAGAAGGCATAGTTCTAGACGACAATTTCCACGGAAAGAGATGTAATTGACTATTCATCTAAATGAGCAGATGTAGTATACTTTTTAATCACAATCTGTGGTTTAGAGTCATAGAGATCAAGACGGAGTAAGGACTTATGTAGTACTTGATCAACCGAAGGAAATTTTTAGTACAGAGTCAGTGACTAGTCGAAGGAGGGTTGTTATAGGAGGTATGCAACCTAGGTTTATGTGTCAGTTTACATCTCTAGATTACTATGAACTAGTGGAACATTGGGAGGTGGATGAAAACACTAATGTTGATGTGTTTGAGGAGAATGAAAAAAATTACCCACGATCATTTGAGTATGTAGAGGCATAGTTGAATGCGTTGGATGAAGTACCACAATCATACTCACTTAAAGGGAATTTAGAGTTGGATAAAAAAAAATACATAGCCAAAACACAAGATCATGAATATGTGGATTTGGAGATGATGAGGTTACTTTCAAAGGTCTATGCATTATGTGAGGAAGAAGGACATGCAATCATGAATTGTCTTTTTTTTCCTTTTCACATCAAAACGGGTATTGTTAGGCATGTGGAATTACAAAATGTGGTAAGAGCATTAATGGATCAACCACATTAATAAGATTCAAGAATTCTTGTAATTCATAATAGATTTAGAGGCATGGAGTTGGGAAGCCAATTGGGACCATAGAGTTAACATAGAGTTGACAGATTCAAACTAGGAGTAGAAAACCAAAGGGGTATTCACATCCACTTATTGCACCATAGTGGATACCAATGGGTAATCATAGATTGGAACATCGTCAATTTCATGTTAACATAGTTCCACCAATAGTGTTAGAAATGGTAGTTGTTGAAACCCATAAACATGTTAGAATAAGAGTTATTCAATCACTTGATGAAGGTATAACAACCACATGGGTGGAAACAATTGTTGCACCGAGCATAGATGTTATCAAAAGGGGAGTACTAATTGGATTTATAATAAAATTGGGTAGCGGATCAAGTGGAGTTTCGGTAGTAAGGAATTTGAGTCGAAGTTCGGCACTACCAACATTTACTACTGGAGTTGTTCACACACCTCGAATGGTGTTTACTAATCTGATAATGACTACTCATGTGAATAGGACTGTAGATGGACCATTGATGAGTTTAATGGCTACCAGAGGGTACAGAAGTGTAAATGTCACAAATCTAAAAGGAGGATATTCAGAACCATTTATTGTAACTACACCAATTCTTGATCACATAGATGGCCATTATGTTAGGCCAAACAAGGTAGCTCTTAAGTATCTTGATTTTTAAAAAAATGTTGATCTAGATGTTCATGTCAGAATGTTCAATTTTGCAATAAAACCAAATGCAGAGACTTTTGAAGAATATATCATCAATGTGTTTAGCTATACACTAAGAGATATGACATTGGATTGGTGCCATAATTACATGTCAAAAATTCTTAATTATATTTTTTTAGAGCTTACACAAACATTTTGCAAATGTCATCGAAAAACTCAGAATGACAAGCAAATATACATGGAGCTGAAAAACATGAAGCAAGAGATTAAAAGGGTGGAGGTTTATTATGAGCAAATTTAGAAGTTGGCTCATGGTTTACAAGTAACAACCATAGATAGTTTTTTAACTATTGTGTTTAAAGTAGGTTTGGAATCATATTTTAGAATTGCAACTAAAGGGATTAAGCGGTCAACACTACAACAACATAAGGAGGTGGCAATGTTGTGTGAAAAAAATATGACTACTACAAAAGCAAGGAGTGCATTGTCAGTATCACAGAATATCAAACAAACAATAATAACAAAAACACAAAGTAATACAGGGAAGATTAACAAACATTGCATAAATTGTGGGATGAAAAATCACAATGTGGAGACATGCAAAAAGAAAAAAGAGCAAACCATGATGGTAACCGCAGAAGCAACATAATTAAATCAAAAAACACAGAAGACATTTTCATATGCATGTCACATATGTGGTTTGAATGGACATAAAATGACAAATTGTCCAAAGTTTGTTGAGATGCAAAAAATGTTTCATGGGAAATCTGTGATAGTAGCAAAGGTTCAACTTGTTTCTAAGACACAAACAGTCATTGTGGATGTGAATGTGATGGATGTTAATGTTACCACAAGAAGTAAAGTAATTGAAGAACATGTGTTTATGGATAAAGAGCCAAGAAAAACAAAGAGTGTTGCTAACTAGGAGAAAGAAGAGTAATTGCAGTAGTTAATGGTGACGACAATTCAACATATTCAAAAAACACAAACCCAAACAAAAGTGTCATCCACATCTATGGAGGGATGGAACATAACCTAGGCAGGTATGCCAAATACTACTCCTATGAACACATAGAAATCTTAGGAAGTCATGAATTCACAAAGGAAATTCATCACAATAAAAGATATTTTTTCAGACATTGGTAAGCAAATGCTAGAAACAAGTTATAGGATGAATTTAAGACAATTGCTTAAAATAGCTCTTGAGCTAAAAAAATATCTTTGGCAAAAGTTGAAACCAAAGAAAACTCATAATGTAAATAAAGCAACCACAAATAAACAAGTTGGTTTTTCAGTACCAAAAGTAGGGACAACTACTATAACAATAGATAATCATATGGTAGTTATCCAAGTATAGATTGGGAAAAATACAATAGAGGATGTGTTGCTAGATGGAGGTTCTGGAGTTAATATCATCATAGAACAGTTAGGATTGAGGTTGGGGGTTCCAAAGCCTAAACTTGCACCATATAATCTAAGAATGGCAGATTAAACAACCACAAAACTAGTGGGGTCGATCAGAGATTTGAAGATATATATTCATAACATTCCTTACATATATACATTTATTGTACTTTAGAATAGTGTGGTAGATTTTAGTTATTCCATGTTGTTGGGGAGACCATGGTTGAGGGATGTTAAAATGGCACACGATTGGGGAAGTAACACTATTACCATACAAAGGAATCGGACAATCATAATAATTACAGTTACTAAACATTTGGGAGGTGAAGTAAAAAGACTAAAAATGTTATTGTGCTACGAATATTAGAATGGCATCATAGATGAAGAAGAAGATATCATCTTTGCTACAAAGCCATAATTGTTTTCCATAGGAATAATTAGTTTACCTGAGACAATTCAATCTATGAAAACAACAAATGTGGGGATCATGGATATAAATGTGAAGATTAGTATTTCAAAATAAGGATTTGAAGTATAGAGCACAGAAAAAAAGATACTTGGCAACAAATATGATCTAGAAGTAGCTCTAGAGGATAAGGTGTATCTAGAAACATACTATAGACATCAACCAAGGAGTGTTGTAGTGGATGAAACTCTAGCAAAAATCAAAGCACAAGGATTGTAGATAGTTGGATGGACATTAACTAAAGATTAACAATTGATGAAACTCAATCTGGGAATTAATGCAGAACCACAAATGGTGAAGATTAATGCATAACTAGAAACATGCAAGGTGCTGGAAGTGGAACATCTATCGAAGGACTTCAAATATGTTTTTGCATGGACATACAAAGAACTAAAAAAGATTCCACCAAAGCTAGCACAACACAGAATTGAATTGGACACTATTACACCACTAACACATCAAGCCAAGTACAGATTAAATCCAAATTATGCTACAATAATCAAACATGATATTGATAAATTGTTAGCAGCTGAATTCATTGAATTTGTAGAAGAAGTTACATGGTTGTCACTCATAATAGTAATACCCAAGAAAAATGGCAAATTGACAATTTGTATATATTTTTTAAAACTAAATGCAGCCATAAAAAAAGATCCATACCCATTACCTTTCATAGATGATGTGTTGAACACAGTAGTAGGGTATGAGGCATATTTTTTTTTAGATGGATACTCAGGATATCATCAAATATTTATAGTTCTAGAGGACATATTGAAAATTACATTTTTTATAGATTAAGGGGCTTTTATATGGAAGGTGATGTCATTTGGAGTTCAAAATGAACCTCCAACATATTAGAGAGTTGTGACCAAAACATTCAGAGAGTATTTGGACAATTTTATGAAGATATTTCTAGATGATTTTACAATGTATAGTGACATGGAAAACCATTTGTAGAAGCTCATACTATGTTTTCAAAAGTGCAGAGAATGTGGCATTAGTTTAAATCCAGACAAATGTGCATTTATGATATTTTTCAAGGATGATCTTGGGTTTTATTGTTTCCAAAGAAAGGAAACTACCAAATCCAAAGAAAATATAAGTGATAGTAAACATGCCACCATTTAAGAATCCCCAACAAATTTAAATATTCAATGGGATGGCACAATTTTACAAATGTTTTATAAAAACCTTTGCTATTATTATGGCACTTATTACTAAACTAACAAAAAAAATAAAAACTTTTCTTTGGATAGAAGAATGTCAAAAGGCCTGGGAATTAATTAAATAAAAGTATATTGAAGCACCAATATTGATATCACCAAATTGGCAGGTGGAATTTCATGTTCATACATATGCATCCTTGTTAGCCATGGGGGCTATATTTTCTCAGAATGTAACAAGGAAGACTGATCAACTAATAGTGTATGCTTCTAGGCTATTGAACAGAATGGAACAAAATTATAACAGAACAAAGAGAAAGGTTTTAATAATGGTTTTTTCTTTGCACAAGTTTAGACATTATTTGTTGGGCAATAAATTTGTCTTTTATGTAGATCACATGGCATTAGTTTATTTGGTCAACAAACCACAAGTTTCAGGGAGATTAACTAAATGGTTGTTATTGTTCTTCGAATATGATTTCATAGTAGTGTATAAACTAGGCAGAATTCATGTAATTACAAATGCATTGTTAAGATTACCGGATATTATAGAATCCATAGGTGTACTTGATCAAACCACATATGTAAGTTTGTTTTATACAGGACTTGAATGATGTAAAAGAATTTTTGAAAACATGATAGCTTGAGGGCACGTTATTGGTGCAATAGAAACAAATATTGGTTAGCAGAGTAGAGCCTTTTACACTGAAGAATGGTGAATTATATAAAATTGGCCAAGACAATAGACTATGATGATGTTTGACAACAATAAAAACACATATGGTGATGAAAGAACTACATGAAGGACTTTTAGGAAGGCATTTTGCAATTGGAATAATGCAAAGGAAGATATTGGATGTTGGATATCGGTGGTCAACTATGTACAGGGACATGCATGATTACTATAAATTTTGTGATGCATGTCAAAAAGCAAGAGGATTGGCAACTCAAAGTCTTGCAAAGTTGGTCACAAGTCTTCTACAAAAACCATTTATGAAATGGGGACTTGATTTTATGGGGCCATTTAGATATATAAGGAACAAATATATTATCGTTGCCACAAATTATGCTACTAAATGGGTGGAAGTAAGAACATTGAGAACTAATGTAACAATAGTCACATGAAATATTTTGTATGAAAGGTTTGGGTGTCATTTGATTATAGTCACAAATTAGAGAGTTCATTTCATTAATGATGCCATAAAGTATTTGACAAATCATTTTCAAATGAAACATGTGAGTTTTACAACTTATTATCCTTAGTGGAATAAGTAGGCTAAATTTACTAACAAGGTGTTTGGGACACTGTTGACCAAATTAGTTAGAGAAAATAGAACTGATTGGGATGAACATCTATCTACAATGTTATTTTCATACAAAACTACATACAAAGTAGCAACAAGGTATACACCATATCAATTAGTGTATGGATTACATCCATTAATGCTCATAGAATAAATTGTTCCAGTTACTAGTGGAAATGAGAAAGATAATATTTTAGTGAAAGTTTTAATTACCAAAATTACAAAGCTCAAAAAGTTGCAAGAAGTTAAAATGTAGGCTACAGAAACTGTAGGAATTCAACAATGGAATAGAACATTCTGGAGTCAACAAAAGAATTTGAAAAACAATTTAATTTTAGTGATTATGTTTTGTGGTTTCCAAAGGGCAATAAGTCATAACTACAGAAGTTTACTAGGAAATGGTTTTGATTGTACATAGTATAGTATGTGTTGCCAAATAACATTGTGTTATTGGTGACCATTGAAAAGTTTGAAACTAACTTTATGTCGGTTAATGTGAGTAAGCTCAAACCTTTTAAATACACAAAATCTGAAGTTTAGGAGAAAAAAAAAAAGATGCCAGTATATTGGGAACAAAGTGCAAGTGGAGTCCAAAAGGTAAATTTTGACATATAAGAAGACGATGAAAGATGTGAAATACAAAAACTACATATGAAAAATGTTGAAAATAAAGAACAAATCATAGATCCAATAATTAACACAATTTTTATTTTTGATATGTAGATGAACAATAATTACAAAAGTGCAAAATTTGGGATGCAAAAATCTAAAGATGATATGTCAAACATATTAACTGAATCAAAAACAATATTCGTTTAATCATTAGGAGTATTAGCACAATCATCATAATTGTGGGCACAATCAACAAAGAAATCAATATAGTCACCATATGTGTTCTCAAAGTCAAATAGATAAATGGGCATAGTCAACAGAAGGTGTACAAGGTGAATGAAGTGGAGTCAATACAAATAATGTAGGCATATTATGGATGCGAAGTAATCAGAAGATGAAATTTGCGATGTTCATTCATAATGATGATGCTAAATGCTTCCATGCGGCTATACAAGGGACACATAAACTTGTAGTGATGGGTCGTATTAATTTCGAAAATCATGCCTTAATTAAAAAACAACGGGTAGATGAAAAAATGAATCTGACAAGTGAGATGTTCAAAAATGAAAAAAAAAAGGTAATCGTTGAAAGCAATTTGCATTTGTTGTTGGAAGTTGTGCGGATTTTCAAAGTTTTGGAGTTCACAGTAATAATAATGCAAAAAGTGCAATTGAAAAACTACATCGAATAACAAGGGAAAAGGAAGCTTAGAGGAGTGAACACAAACGAAAGCAAGAGGAGGAAGTGGAATTGTTGAAAAGAACATAAATAGAAGAGGAATTGAAAAAAACAGAAAGAGAACAAATGTTGAATATTCAGTTGTTGGCTATAAGGTCATTGTCACATTCACCGTCATTTTCAAAATGTGCAGAAAGGAAAGCTAAGATAATGAAAAGATACAGTTTGCGAATACAATAATTTAAGACATAAATATAATTGGAACATTTGTAGTTGAGTTTTTGCATAGAAGCTAATGACATTAGCGTGCAAGAAAGCGAATCAAATTAGGAGCTACATTAGTAGATTTGGTGTGCATTGAAAAATTAGAAGAAGATGAAGTTGAGGAGTAGCATTTTGTGGAGGCACAAATAATGTAAATGGACGCAAAGGAGGAGAATGTTGTTGCGAAGGAAGAACATCTATCCATATAAGTGCAATTGAAAGTATAGCAAACCACATAGGTGGAGATAGTGGTAGAAGCATAGCAAAAGGCGATGGAAATGGAGCAGCATGAAGTGGAAGTAGTAGCGAAAAGAAGGCGCGCAATCCTGGGCAGAGCTACATTTATGGAGAAAAGTATTAAAATTCCAAACCTTGAGCGATTCATGTGGACACAAATGACACAAAACTATGACAAACATGTAGAGCAAATGGAGAATTGGAAGGATATTGTTGAGGAAGAAGACCGGGCTTCTAAAGCAAGGCTTGTTCCTTTATTTCAGATGGGGTGGGAAGCATTAATGCTTGATGTAATGTTGGAATTTTTTAACATGTTTTTTATGAAAGGCTCAAATATTTACTTTGGGCATAAGGATAAGGTGTATGTAATCATCAAACAATTAATTGTAGATGTTTTTGGAATGTGTGTGGAGGGGTATGTAGAAGAACCGAAAGGACAAGTTAATAAGTCATTAACAGTTTAGGGATTATAAAGTTCTAGACTTGCACCTGCAAATTTTTTTGCAAATCAATGGAATGCAAAAAGTCATGGTCTACCATATTTTATCAAATATCTTGTCATTATATTTGTCATTTATCAGAGCAAAAAGGTATAATATTTTAACCAAAAAAATGCTATTACATTGGTGAGAGTAGAGAAGGGGCTGAAGGTAGATTAGGCACATATTATATTCAATAGTATGTGTAGTGAACTAGATGCACTAATAGAAATTAGCCAAAATGTAATCATTATGTTTGTGATTACATGTGACTTGTAGTTGTTTGCAACTAAATTTGAGAATATTTGCAACTACAAGACTAAATTTCAACTATTTTGATCATTTTCACAACTATGATGCAACTATTGGAAAACATCACCTTATTGGTTGGATGGATTTTAGGTCTATTTTCATCCATTAATACATTGATATGTCCCATTAGTCACAATAGTCACCAAATTAATTACATTTTAAAGATATTTTACGACAACATAGGGGTGTGTTTTTACGTATGTATTATGTGTGTGTGTGTGTGTGTGTGTACATTAAATATGCATATGTATGTCTATTGTTCATATAATAAATCTCAAAATTAATATTTGCATTTGAAAATTGTCATTTCAATTCTGAAAATGATATTTGAATTTTCAAATATGAAATCTTAAAATTGTTAGTTGTATTAAAAAATATATATTTAAATCTAAAATTATAATTCCAATTATGAAAATTTTATTTATAATTTAAAATTGTTGTTTTAATTTGAAATTTGCTATTGGAATTCATTTTAATTATTTTATTTGAATATGAAATTTAATACTTTAATTCTAAAAATAGTTATTGGAATTATTTTTTATTTTTAAAATCCAAATAAAAAAATTTAAATCTCAAAAACGATAATCCAATTCTGAATTTAAAATTTAAAAAAATTTAAAAAAACATTTGCTCTGAAAAATTATATTTCAATTCTGAAAACTGCTATTTCAATTCTATAAAAAAAACTATTTGAATCTAAAACTTGATATTTGAATCTCAAAGTTGCTATTTCATTTGTTTAAAACATTATTTGAATTTGAGATTTTTTAGTTGAATATGAAATTTACTATTTGAATTCAAAAATCTTATTTCATCTAAAATTTGATATTTGAATTCTAAATTATTATTTTCGAATCCAAAAATTAGTATTCAAATTCAGAAAATTATGAATTGATTATAAAAATGGACATTTTAATTTTGAATATTTTAATTTGAATACGAAAATCTATATTTCAACTCTGAAAATTTTGCATTCAAATTTTAAATAATCATTTGATTTGAACCTTGAAATTTCAATTCTGAATTATTATTTTGGTTTCTTGAATTTAATACTTTAGTTCTGAGAATTATTAATTGAGGCTCAAAATGCACATTTCGATTTTGAGTATTTTTATTTAAATTCAAAAAAATATTTGATCTAAAATTGATATTTGAATTCTAAATTATTACTTTTGAATCTAAAAATTAGTATTGCATTTCAAAATTATAATTGAATCTAAAACTCAACATTTTGATTTTGAATATTTTTCTTCGAATTTGATTTTGATATTTCAATTCTGAATTTTAAAAATAATTTAAAGAAAATATTTGACTTGAAAGTTTATATTTGAATCAAAATTATTATTTTGGATTCTCGAAATTAATATTTCAATTTAGAAAATTATTAATTGATTCTTTAAATGCACATTTCAAATTTGAATATTGTTATTTGAATTTGAAAATTGACATTTCAATTCTGAAAGTTGTTATTTAACTTTAAAAAGAATATTTAATCTAAAAACTGAAATTTGAATTCTGAATTACTATTTTGGAATCTAAAATTTATCTTTTTAATCTGAAAATTATTGATTGAGTTTTCAGGGTTTTCTCTATTAGTGCTATATATAATAAATCAGATTTATGAAATATTAATATATTTTTTATTAATTATAAATTACACGAAGTAATTAATTTTATAATGAAGATTTTTATATTATATAATCTATATTCTTGCAGTAATAGAAATTAATTAGTGTAATTAATGTTACATTATCTTAAAATCATTGTAATTAATTGAAATAAGAATTAATTAGTACGTGCATAATTATTTTCTAATTAAACATAATTATTTGCAAGTTATAATTTATAACTTTAAATCTGAACTAAAAATTTGGAAAAATTATAATGTAGTTTAAATAATTTTTTAATTATTTTAATTTCAGGAAATATTTTTTTTATTTTTAAAATTCTGTAATTAATTATCTATGATAAATATTTTATTGTAATTTTACAGTAATTATAAAAATTAATGTTATGTTTAGCAAATTATTGTATATATAGTTTATAATTACCGAGAGAAAAAAAAAATGTCGATTTATAAAAGTTTTTACAACAATAAATTTAATGATATAGTAATTAATGTAATTATTTTATTAATTAAAAAAAATTCGTGTAAATTTTTTTTTCTAATAACAATTGGTAGTTCATTATTTACAATTTGAAAATAAATATTTAAAATAGTTAGTTTTTTATTATAGTAATTAAATTATTTTTACATTAATTATACTATCTATAATTCAACCATTTTTTTAAAAATATAAAATATTTTATTTATTTATTTATCTATGAGTTATTTATTAACAATTTGTGAATAATTAGATAGTTAGTTTGTTAAATATTAATAAAACATTACTCGTTTAAATAATTGATAATGAATATTTAATATTTGTAATGTATAATGTATAATTTAAATATATGTAAATTTAATTGTGATTAGTTAAATAATTATTTAGTTATTTAGTGAACCATGTAGTGGAATTGTTTAGAAATTTAAAAAACAAAAAAAATAAAGCATGAAGAAAGTTTTGGAGTTATAGCTTAATTTGTGAAGAAGTTGCAACTTCAAAACTTATCTCATATTGTTTATTTTTCATTCTTATTTTGAACATTATATACACAAGGGGTGTGGTCATATAATTTCACATTAAAAAATTTGTGCACATGGGATGAACTAATCAAAAGAATTAACTTGAAACAAAAAAAACAAATTATTCACAATTCTAAAGTATTTACCTCTCCAACTTACTTATCTACTTAGTTAGGTAGGTACCTAGTTTGACCTACTCACCTAAGTCAACATATGTACTTACCTACTTAAGTAGTCACCTATATGAATAAATATTTAGCTTAGGAAGGTAGAATTTACCTACCTACCTTTTTACTTAAGTAGGTAGGTAGGTATGTAAGCACCTACTTATGTGCTTACCTAAGTACCTACCAACCTAATATTCATATTTTTTTATAAAATTTTAAATGTGCCATGTGACATATTTACATTGGGCCATGTGTCATAATATAAGATCATCCAAGCGCTTGAATTGAACATTCTAAATTTTTTTCAAAATAATAATAATAATAATTATTAAATAATCAAATATTGGGAGACATGGGAACACATCATTTGCCCTTAATTGTGACCAAAATAGTTGCATCTTAGTTGCATGTAACAATACGTATATAATGGAATTGAAGGATGAATTTATATTTGTTGATTTTTTTTTTCATCCAATACCCTCTGTCATTTGTGAATAATTTATCACATGTAACTTATCTTAGGCAATGAAGGAGATTTTAATCACAAATGTTGCTTGCAAGTAAAAATTAATCGCAAAGACTAACCGAAAATACATGTTTTTCTTTTAATGATAAGGTCAGAATTGGTGGGACGTCCCTTTAAATACATTATCCTCCCAAGCGCACATAAGACTTTGGCTCGTTCCTCTATAGATGCAATCTTCTTTACGGCATTCTTAACGCATGTTTTCTGCACATGCCACAAACACAATAGCATTATGGCTCTTGGCCAAACATTACTACATGGAAAAACAATTTCAATAAAGCAATGTGCACCCCTACAATAATGGCAAAAACAAACTAAATTCACATTGAGGATATGTTTGTTCTATTGTGGAGAATGTACCTAAAAATGGTGACACAAAATATGGCAATGATTATGTTCTACATGGGAACATTTGTTACAAATGTAAATTGCATATTGCAATGGTTTTTTGCATTTACACTTGAAATTGTAATGGACACTTAAGCTTGTACCAAACTATTGAGCTAGCACATTATGAATTTCAACGCCCATTAACATACACTTGGGGTATTGTTCTACAATAAACAAAATGACACATAGTTTACATACTTGGGAGCACAAAACAAAATTTATACCTAAAGCAAAACTTGTGAACCAAAGTTGACAAATTGTAGTATATTTTGATTCTATTCATATGAAGGTAAATACAATCTTTAAAGGCATAATTGAAAGCACTATAGGTACTAGCAAATCCCAAATGGGGACAAATAACCTTTGGGACTTATTTTGGGAAAGAATAATCTTACCTCCAAACGTTGATTTTTGCTTGAACAATGTCAACAATGGTAACAAACGACATCCAATCATTTGGCATTCTATGTGATAATGATTGGATGACTAGATGGAGGAGACACTTGCAGCTCAAAAAAACTTGATTGAGAAATTTGTACAAATGAATCTCAGTCCCAAAAGGGAAGGAGGGAGCTGCTGCATGTGCTGCTTTGGAATTATTTTGTGAGCGCGAAGCTTGGCCGGTGCAAATTCAAAAGAAGAGTCACCTGAAACAACAAA
>Ga0116227_10013022_pt1 | contig 13274 bp, 10 predicted proteins | sample S1TSphgellanicum_FD_89693 | JGI IMG/M metagenome (GOLD analysis project Ga0116227, IMG submission 89693) | Host-associated microbial communities from peat moss isolated from Minnesota, USA - S1T2_Fb - Sphagnum magellanicum MG | ecosystem: Host-associated > Plants > Peat moss > Unclassified...
GAAACTGCCCGGACAGACGGACGGACGGACAGACAGACATGTAACTTTAATATATAAGATTGTGCATGATGGACATTCTAGGGAGGAGCATTTTTCTTTGAATTTACAAAATTTGTGAGTAACAAATAAGGTTCGATATATTGGTTGTTGATTAAAGAATAGTTTTCTTGTTATATAATAGGGTTACATTTATTCTAAAAACCAAACATAATTGATATGATATTTAAAATTGATTTTGGTCTAATCTTAAATTAATTTCAACTCAATTTTGTTTACATTTGATTGAAAATTTAATATTATTTGTTTTATTTTTGTAGGCCACATTCATCTCAAGTGTCCAGCCTTATTAGTTTTTGGTCTAGAAAATGTCAATTAGTTTATGATTAAAATGGAAGGACAAATTTAAAAGCATGGATCATCTTGGCTTGAAGAAGTGGAGTCAATTCCAAACTCAATTCCAAGCATTAGTTGACAACATCAAGAAAGAAATGCCATCCTGTACTATTAATCTGCCAATATGACATAATATGGTTTTTCCAATGAGCCTTGAATGTGGTAATCACACATATTATAGTAACATCAAATTACCATAAACATAACCAATATCTTATATTATATGGATGAAACCACAACATGAATATTTAATAATCACACATATTACATGAATCCCAAATTATGATAAATGAAATTCTATCCATATGAAAGGTGCCACCAACCTTTAACTTGCCTACCCAAATTATTTAGTTTTTCTATAAATAATCAAAATTAAGGTTTGATGTTAAACCAACATGGTTTCAATCAATGAGCATGCATCAACAACACTTCCAAGAATATCTTCACATTTGTGAATATCATTGTTAAATGTTTATGAACAAAAACATACACAAATTGCCAACTTAAGCTATATCTAATGGATTTCACACAACATAGTTGAATTGCCACATAATACATGGTTATCAAACCTTTAGTTGGATTTTGTAATGACATCATTATGTTAATGCACTCATCACATTACAATCATGTAAAAGTATATTCGACATATTGAAAGGTCACTTGTATGAAATGTTAATGGACTCACAACTATTTGTTTCATAAAACTTTTGTAAAAATTGCGCAATATAATTCAGTATGGTAGGTGCTTTTATGATGTAAAGATGATGAAAATGCCTAATGAATATTGGTGAATGCTAATATTTTGACCTTGTTTTATTTTTGAATTTTGTACTTTAACATATTATTTTCAAACATACAAAGTTTGTATAACAATTATAGAAATCAAAAGTAAAACCCAACAGAAAATACATTCCAAAGTACATATATGCATAATTACTCCATTTATAGTGATTTAAACATAGAATGAAACCATATGGAATTGAAAAAAAACAACACAAAATGAGTACAAAATTTATCATATTAGTTCAAAAATATATTCTAACTCTTCCCATAAGCTTTGATTTCCTCACAACAAAATTACCATTCCTTGTAATAATGTCTAGCCATCCTTTATAAATCCTTTTCAAGTCCCGCCATAAACTTCAATTCAAACTGTTCCTAAGTCTTAAGTCTTAATAAACTCAAACTACTTTGTCTTGCTACTTTCCTATCAGATATTGACATTACATTTCCATGTCCAATAAGACAACCTAATTATACCCATAACAAATATTTTAAAAATCATTGAGGAATTTCTTGTGTTTTATAAAACATGCAACCATTTATATGAAATCATTAAATTAAATGACATCACCTTATTTGACCAATTAAATATGAAGTTGATTAATATTGATAATCATTTGCCTATCATCAATACTTTCATAAAATAAAGCTTTGGATGTTGACAATTGTAAAATATTTGGTTGTTATAGATGCCATGAATCCAAAAATGAATGACATAATGGACTTCATAGATGAAAATCATCCAACATATGACAAATTTTCCACATGTTTACAATCTACAAACAAAAACCATTGCACCTTGATATGGCATTGGACGACATCTAACAACCACATTAGCAACAAGATGTACATATTGAATAAATGTGTTTTATTATAATAAAGACCCACATGAATATCACTTTAGACTGTCAAATTGAAGTATAACATTAGAAGAACCACAACACTTTGACACATAGGTGTTACTCCCCAAGAAACACGCGTTTATAAACATCATCATGAAGATGATTGTTTACTTCACCCACAATGACCTCAATGCAAATGAAAGAGAGTTCTCATGTAAATCCCTCTTGTTTCCTTTTAAACCATTCATATCATTACAAGATTTGATGAAAAACCATTATTCATGGGACAATGCCTACAACACCTAGTTCCCATATGCACATTATGTGGCCACCACATACATTGCAAACATTATGGACCATTATGTTGTTGAAATTTTGATTTTTTAAATTTTTTATTATGTGTTTAAGATGGGAAGGTGGAACATGGAGCTAGAATTCCAAGAAACACATCCTAGAATGGATGTGCTTCATGCAATTCCATGAATACACCTAGTTGAAACATCACTTTCACCAACAATAATTTCAAGTATTTTCAACAATCAATGCAAATTTTGAAAAAATTGGACCAATTACATGGGGTTCCACAAAGGACATTTGAAACATCTCAATAATAGATTATTTTATTGGTTATATAATTTTGGATCAATTTTGTCAAATTTTTTAATTGAACTTTTCAAATCATTTTTCAATTTGTCTAGGTTATGTCCATTCAAGTGTGATCTTGGTCTAGAAATTTAATAAAAACATGAGATGTAATGATTTTATTATAATAAATTTACTATATTTCATATTTTTGATATGTTATTTGAAATTATAAGTTGTAAAATAAATTTTATATGTTATTTTAGATTTATTTTGAAATCTCCGACAAAATTTGACTCAATTTTTTTTACATTTGATTGAAATTTTTATATAATCTATTTCATTTTTCTAAGCCACATCCATCCCACATGTCCATCCAAGTTAGTTCTTGGTCCAAATGTGGGTCCAATCTTGAAATAATTATAGATTCCAATGGATTTTAGTGAGGTTAAGTTGATGTTGATTTTTTAAGTTAAGTTAATCCCAATCAAATCTTGGTCAATTTCTAGACCAATTTTGAATGGATTCTAACCAAACTAAGTTGATTTCAATTATAGTTCTAACTATTCAATTTTAAACTAATTTCAACTTAGTTTTGTCCAATTTCAATTGACATAATTGTGATATGATATATCTAATTTGTTTAAGGTAGGTCCACCTTGGTTAGATTATGGAAAAGTCGGACCTATTACATTGGCTTGTGCAAAGGACATTTGAAACATTTCAATATTTCATTCCCACAATATTCATTCATAATCCTCCCCCACATATGCGGCTCTGATTTCAATGATGACCATAGTTAAAAATGTAGGATATATGGCATGTGATTGAAGATAACGGAAAAACATTATCTAGTATTTTTTATTAAATAGGATATAAGGTGTGGAATAATCGATAAGGGATGATTTCATGTTTTGAGATAAAATTGTAAAAAGGAGGTCCTAACCATCCCCCCCCACCCAATCATGCCAAAAATACTACCATTTCCATCCTTCATAAACCAATTTTGAATTACATTTGCCACTAGAATTAATTCATCCATGCAATTGATTATGAAATTAAACCTTGAGATTGAAAAATAAAGGAAAAAAAAAACTCCGATGAAAGAAATAATCCAACATTATTATAGGATGTCAAAGATGACATTTATTGACCTTAACATAGATTGCACAACATTTGTCAAAAGTTTCAAAATTAATTTTCATCGAGTAATAAAATTATCCATCCACTTATTAGGGGAAAAAGCCCCAATTTTCGCTAAACAAAACATGAAATATATGTGTAGCATGGAGCAAATTTTTTACAAAAGAAAATAATAAGGTGCAAAGTTAGCTTTTGCATCAAAATTGGTGCAAAAACTAGTTTGCTCCCCTATTTCATTTTTTCATGGTTTTTGTGCGAAGTCTCAATGTGTAAGTTCTCATGTGAACAACAAAAATTATTTTTTTCTATGTGAATATATTTGCAAATGCAAACATGTGAGAATGTAAAATGACATAGAAAAGTGAGAAAACAAGCATAATGGGAGTTTGTTGTGAGGTTTTAAAAGGGAGATATTCTTCTTTGAATTTACAAAATATGAAAATAAAAATAGAGGGTCCCAGATATTGGTTGTTTAGTAAAATTTAAGTTGTAAAATAAGGTTGTGTTTATTATTAAATAATAATAATAAATATTGGGTATAAATTAATCCATGGTAACAAAATAAATAAAAATATAAGATATGTATTAAACATTTTAGGTATTCATTGTAAGTAGGTTCAATTACTAGATTAGTATGTAAAGAAATATTAATAAGTTTAATATGTTCAATTAATGTTAGTAAATGAATTACTATTAATGAATTAGTAACCAAATGTTAATTTACTAGGATGTTAGTTATTAGGTAATATTTCTAGAATTCTATTTGATAGCTTGTTAAGGTTCAAACAAATTGTTATTTTAACTACCCCACTCCATGTTTTCTTCTTTTTTTACATTTGTTACCACCAGTTTGTTGCTCCCACCACCATCACCAATTTAATTGTTATTGCTCGTACTTTTTTTTTAATAATGTGGTTATCTTTTGATGTTACCATTATTGCCATTTTTTGTCTGTGACTTTGCCAATTAATGTGTAAGTGAGGGTTTTCATCTTCTTTTTATGCATGTTGCAAAGCTTTTGTTTATTATTATTTGTATTATTTTCATTTCTTCATTCATGTTGTTGGCCTTTGTTTATGTAAATGTGTCCAAGTATTGTTGTTTTTACTTTTAATTTTGGAGCTCTATCATCACTCACATCTTGATTGAGGACCCTAACTTGGCATAACATGTGATTTAAGACTAGCTTGAACTTGATTTTTTTATCTTGCTTTGGCAATTTACTATCACTAGGTTGAAGACTTCCAACTTGGCTCCTAATTTACCTTGCTTCGTAATTTGTCATTGTGAGGTTGAAAATTTAAAAGAAAATAAAAGAATTAGAACAAGGTTGAATTGAATGCAAGGCTTTGGAGAGGTATATGAAAAACACACATGCTTTTTTTGGGTTCATTACGAGGTGTTGCATTTATAACATAAGGTGACAACTCCTTTTCTATCACATGTATTGCTAAATCCTTCTTGGGACCGATTTTCCCAATGTTGTTGCTTTTGAAAAAGTTAATTTTTGTCTTTCTATCAAAAAATTTAAATTGTTAATATTTTTTTTAAAATGCTAATGAATTTTTTTGTTTACATGGTTATGGCAGTCTTTTTCCCTATTTCATGTTGTTTGAAATCAACCACTTACCATGTTTCCTTACCTTACCTCTCTAAAAGGGGTTATTGTTCCAAGGAATCATCCATAACATCAACATGATGTGCAAAGTTAAAAACAACATAATAATTTGTTAGACCCATCATATACAATGGGTTAAGAATAATCCATTCACTTATAATTTATTGTGATCATGTGAGGTGTTAAACATGCAATATTGTAAAATCATATGAATTATTGGTAGGTCAAGTTTTTTGTTATGTTTCTATGGTTCCATTTGTGTATTTGGAACTAGCTAGTGATTGAACTTGCATTGGTTAATATTAATATATCAAATTATATGATGTATTGATAATTACTATTGTCTAAATCCATAATATCATATGTTTACGTTGTAATGGAAATTGCATTGGCCATAAAATTTGTTGACCTTGCTTTTAACAAAGCAAATTGCTTACTAATCTTGCATGTCTCAACTTATTGTGTAATTGATCCACATTTGAAAAAATAAAATTGATTTCCTTTCTAGCTCTGAGCTTCCTAAATTAAAAAAAAATAAAAATACATGGTACTAAAATTGGATGCAAATAAAAAATTATGATTAAATGTAGGTTGGTTGAAGTATGTGCATATTAGAAAAACATGTAATATTAGGGTGAGGGAAAATAAAATTGATCATGTAATTAAACCACACCACCCCCCCCCCCCAAACAATTTTTTGTTTAATGCATGTAATTTAGAATTTTAACATTTAGTATCTCCCTTGGAAGGTGTTTAGACTATGTTTGTGATCAAAAGGTTTGTGAATGTGAGGGGTTTGCAAGATTTCACAAGTAGCGAACATGGAGCAAGAATGTACATTGTGGAACATTCAAATTGCAATTCAAAAAGTTGCGAAACACAGAAAGTGTCCATTTTTCAATTTTGAAGGTGAGGATTAGGTTTGCATTCAAACTCTCGAATCTCCAAACACCATTCAAAATAATGTTAGTAGATAGTTTTGGGGATGGTGACAAAACAATTAGTGACTTTTTGATGAATTTTCAAATCAAACAAACTTAGATTTGGGTTTGTGAGTGACATGGAAGCTAGGGCAACATGTAATGAATATGTGTGAAAACCTTTCAAGTCAAAATAATTTTAGATTTGAGTTTTTTTATGAACTCAAAAATAGGGCACATGCAATGAAACTTTTTATGCACTTTCAAGCCAAAACAAACTTGGATTTGGGTTTGTGAGTGACTTGAAAGCTAGGGTAGCATATAATGAGACTTTGTGATGAACTTTCAAGCATAAACAATATTGGATTTGGCTTTGTAATAAAATTGAAAATATGGTAGCATGTAATGAGGCTTTGTGATGAATTTTCAAGCCAATTTGTTTTTGGGATTTTGGTTTATGATGTTCTTGGAGCTAGGGAAACATGTATTGTGACTTTGTGATGAACTTGAAAGCCAAAAAGAAGTCGAATTTTGGTTTATGATATTCTTAGAATAAGGAAACATGTATCATGGCTTTGTGATGAACTTGAAAGCCCAAAAAAAAATTGGATTTGGATTTGTGAGTGACTTGGAGCTAGGGCAACATGTATTATGGCTTTGTGATGAACTTGAAAACTAACACAACATGTAACATGGCTTTTTGATCAAATTTGTAGCTCTACAAACCAAATCCATGCCTTTGGGGATCTAAGGCAACATGTTATTTGGTTTTGTGATTGTAAAAAAAATTTGTAATAAAATCATAAAAAAGGTGTCCAAAAGTGCAAACCTTAAGAAATCCCTCAAGTGGAAATCTCCCCCAAATTTGAATTTTTTTTTTAATTTCATTTTTTATTTTGATGAATGGTCCCCAATTTTCAGATTTCATCCCCAAATTTGATGACTTTACGGATAACCAAAAATAGGGGATGAGATTGGGACAAGGAACAGGATTTGGGTGTGGGATTGGGGAGGAATTTACATATAGTTTTAATTTTAAATACTAAATCATCAACTATAACAAAATTCATCCATGAACATCCCACCTTTCATCCATCATAGATTTAATCGAATCTACATTATCTAACCATGCTCAAATTCCACATGCCTAATTATGCAAATTATGAAAACCATTGTGTTATGGAACCCTAAACCTTGCCCATTTTGCTGCCCGTCTAAAAAAATCAGCTCATCCTACTGGGCTTGCCTGAATTTTTTTCAGAGGCGTCTCCCGGGCAGGCAGAATAGTATAACCCGGCACATTCCACAACACATAACTGGTTTTGGGTGTCTTCTTGTAGGTCGTTTCCGAAGTGGGAGTTCCGGAGAGGCAGGTGGGTCATTTGCTAGTTCCACTTTCGATTCCGCCAGTTCCACTCGTTATGTTTCACTCAATGGTAGTGAGTGTCCATTACGGTCTGGAACAGGCCCTGGTAGGACCTGTTATCACCCGACGGAAAAAGCATCTCACCCTACTGGGTCCAATCCAAAGTACATTATTGAGGTTTTTAATTTATTTTTAATTTATTTAATTAATTTTTTTTTGGGGGAGTGTGTCTTGGTTTGAATATCCTTTGTGGCAGATGATAATAATATTAGTTAAAATTTTAAAAATAAAAAATAAAAATCCAACAAAGGAATTGCATAAGTGTGAATGATTGTAATTGCAATTTTTTAAGTGTGAAATTGTAATGAAATCAATACATGTAAGTGTGAAATCAAAATTGAACAAATTATTTGCAAGCTTTGTTTGTTCAATATTATTAGTTCCCAATTGAATGAAGCTTGCAAAATATTGGTCCCATTTAGGTTTCCCTTATAACAAGGATTCCTTGACAATTCTTTTGATCTCTTCTTCTTCATCCTCCTCTTCCTTTGGACAAGGCAACAACAATTGTTGGACAATTGTTTGTTGGGACCCATGTGAAGTATTCTACAAAATGACTACTATATAAATTGTCTCTCTCCCTTGAACTTTGTGAAGTCTAATGATGGGTGATAGACTTTGATTCGACTTTGTGCAAACACACACAAACACACACACACACACACACACATATGTATATGTGTGTCGTGTCCCAAGTTCAAACATCTTCGACCAAAACCTAAAAATAAAATAAAATCATTGCATGATTAAGTAGGGTTTTTCATAGTTTTGAGCACCCATGAAGGTTACCCTCTTGAGGAGCACAACAACATTTCAAGCAAGACCATTGTGCCAAATGGGTTGAGTTGTTATTATTTTAGTTGTTTTGTTTTTCTTTGGGGGGTTTGATCCCTCCTCCTCCTCTAACTAAAATTTTCGTTTGGAAAACTTTCTTGGACATAAAAAGTGGAAGGCTATATTATTGGGGGACACAAATGATAACCTAACTTGGAACCATTAGGAACATTATCAATGGGAAGAAAAAATTAGGGGTTTAAATTAAATTATGGAGGGTTATTTTATTTGAGTATGTTTTGTTAAGAATTTTGGGAACATTCGTTTTTTGGGGACAATGTTTTGAAAACATTTGTTGAAAACTTTGAGAACATTTTGTGGGATAAATTTGGGAAACATGATTTTCACAATTAAGTAAACAAGTTTTAATTTTTTTGGGGATGTAGGGAAATATTATCGATAAATGAATGGCAAAAACAAAACAATATTGGGAAGGACTTGTTTGGGAATTTGAGTGAGGACTTTGGAAACAAATTTGTGAAATAGACAAACGAGTTTGTTTGTGCTATGGTTTTTATAGGCCACAATATCTATACTACTAGGTTCCCAAATGTTTTTTTTACCATATTTTGTTTTTAGTTGTAAAGAAGTTGTTAAAAAAATCTCCATTGCCTCCCCTTCCTTATCCAAGAGAGTCCCAAGAAAAGGAAGAAAAAAACAAAAAGCAAATGAAACTCAAGGCAAAAAAAACAAAAAAGGATGATGATTTGAACCCATCCCCTTGCCCATCCCCAGCCCATGTGCAAAACAAACAAAACCAAAATGAGAAGGGGATCCATATGAAGTGAAATAAGCCATTAGCAAGATTTGAACCCACCACCCATCTGATCTTCTAAAGCTTTTTAGCATCATGTATGTGGTCATGATGCTTAGGTCAATAATAGAGAGCTGTTTTCCAAAGGAGAATCTCAAGAAACAAACCATGGTTGGATTAAAAAAAGCTCAATAATATGGACCTAAATTTGACCATCCATAGTATACCTATAACTTGACCTAAATTATACCAAAGGTGCTCCTTTGTCCCCCAAAAATGATTTTGTAAACCCTAAAAGACAAATAGCTCTTGATTATCAATATTTAGAATAAAACAAAAGCAACCCAAAAAAGAAAAAGCTTTACTATCTCCTTGAGAGAGAGGGGAAAAAAAAAAGAAAAGCTTGTTTAGCCCCTAAAGAATGATGTTTAGCCCCTAATGAGATGGATGGTTTTTGTCCATTTTCGAAATTTTAAATTGTTTGAAATTGTTGCAAACATAACGATCCTTCTTTGTGAAAATCTTGACACTCTAATTGTTTATTAGGTTGCAAGTTACAACCCATAACCTTCACAACAAGAGAAAATGGCTTTTATCACACACACCAAAAAAAAAAAGTCGGGGGTCACAACACTTGTGTGACACAATTCATGTGATTTCATCCATTACAATGTATGCTATGTGATGTTCATTGTGGCATAACACACAAAAAAATTCAATTTGACACTAGTAAGGGCACATATTATGCAATATATAAATCACATAAATTAGTTAATTACCTACGGTCAAATTCCAATTTTTGTGTACTATATATGCAACAAAAAAATTTGTGTCTGGGCAGCATCAAGATGTGTGTGTTCATCACCCGACACATCTTAATTGGGCAATTGGGCAGCTAGGGGGAAAAAAGAAGGTATTGTCTTCAAAGAAGGACCCATTGCTTATTTAAGGGGAGTATCACCACATTATCTATCTAGTTTCAAAAGCAAGCAAAAGTCTATAAGAAGGTTTGAAGTGGTGTTTTTCTAATGGATAGATGAATTCAATATAAGATTCTTAATTGATAATATAATTCCAATTTTTTTTCCTTTGTCATCATCCCATGTGATGATTTAATTTGCAATTTTAGGTTTTCTTGTTTGGCAATCTATCTACTAAGGAAAGGTAGTGTGCTTGTTTTGTTTTGTTTGGTTATCATATTGAGATCTCCCTAACAATGATGCGCCCCGCCCACTCACCATGCTCTTGATATACCGTTGGAAAGCCCTTGATATAAGTAGGGTTACAATGAGATGAGATGGTTTCATTCTTTTTTTCACCCCTTGGTGGAGAAATTTATTGAATATTTGAACAATTTTGACAACCCTAATAATTTTGTGTTTGGTTTCATGTAGTGTAGAAGTATTCTCACTTTCACTTACACACGATTGATTGGTTCCCATTTCCATATGAAATGGGTCACTTTCCTTAACCCAACATCTCTTGATAAGTGCTAGTAGGGAAAAGGATGAATTATGGAGCTTGTGATTTCTCCTTGGGTTAATGGGTTTTTCACTTTCGACAAGTTCATTTGGAAGGAGAAAAGGGTTGTGTATTTGTTTTACTTTTTTTCATGCACTAGTCTTTTCCAACTCTTGTTCGTGGACTCCATATAACTACCACCATAGTAGTTCCGAGTTGATTGAGGCCATGAGAAAGTGTGTGTACTCACATGGCTTGGATTGTAGTGCCACGTGAGTCGGCCAAATCTAAGCTCAACACGGCAAACCCTCCCCCCTCCACATTACGTACGTCCTTGCCTTGCATGATCATATACACAAATTCCAAGCATGGTTGGATATAAGATCCGAGGGTGAGGCCAAGAAGGTCTTGACAATTCCTCATGGGTTTTGTATGTATTGATTCAAAATCCATTGTTGAAAACAAAAATGTTCACATATATGTGTATAAAAATTGTTTCCTACGTAATTTTCATATGTTTCATATTAGTGTTTTGTAGGTAGTTTTTATGTTTAATATTTTCCAACACCATTGTTCAACATTAACTCTAGTTCTTATTTTAGATTAAAATCCAACATGCAAACTTGCTTAACTTTATAAACCACAAGCAAAATTGCCAAGTTGTTAAGGCTATTATTAAATTTCAAATCACATAGTAAGTATTCATTCATGAAGAAGACCTCCAAAAGTAATTTTTGGTATTTGGATTAAGGTTTAAGGATTAAAGTCAATTAATCATGGTTCACAAAATTGTTTATTGGATAAGTTTATAAAATATACAACCTCAAAGAAACAATAATGAAACAATGGATTTATTATGATAGTTTTGTAACACTAGATGTTGTGTCCAACTTAGTTATAAACATTAGTTATTGTCATGGTTATATTTATTTATTTATTTATTTATTTATGTATTACCATAAACATTTTTTTCCAAGATTGTTATTAGGATGATTGAAAAAAACAATTGCTATAGCAAAAAGAAGACTAATGGCAAAAACTCTACTAACAAATTCTAATTTGATTGCTCTTCATCTTAGGACTTCAATTAGCTCTTTTGCAATTGCGAAGTGAACGTTTTGTACATACCCAATACAAATTGTCTTCACCAAGGACTCAAGAAACTCTTTGTTCCCACTCTTTACAAGGCTACTATACCCATATTCAACTAAATAGGTATTATATGATGATGTCATTTTATGCAAAAGTAGATTATGGACATAATTATCTTGTATAACAAAAACGTATCAATTTGAGTATTCATTCACATAAGCATTAATTGAATGCAAGTTTCAATTAATCAATCCATTGACAATTTATCGCCAATACGTGTATTTGATTGTGTTGAGGATTCAAGTCCCATGGGATATGTTCCAATTGAAAACATGTTTTTGATTAACAAAAAAAATTGTAAAACTTATTTTGTGATTTCAAGTTTGACATACGATTTATACTTAATAATCCCATAAGAACATAATTGCATGAATTTCTATTTAAGAATGCAATGACCCATCATAAAAATTTATTAAAAATTTAAATTTAAATTATAAAAATAAAATAATTAAATTTTTTTTTTTTTTTTAAAAAACATGAACACTTTGGGATTTCCATTTGTGTCAATAAATAAAATAAAAATTGAACACTTTTGTTAATGCTTTTTCCTCATTCCTTCATTTCCATGCATTGTTAACTCAAGTAGGAATCCAACCCCTAGTTTAGTGTTGTTGTGTAGAAATTAATTAATTTACGTCGTTTTAAAGACTAGTTCAAGCATAGACAAACCGTTTCCTTCCACCCAAAAATACCGATTCCGCCCCCCTCTCTCTCTCGAAAAAAAACGAGAAAAAGTGGGTTCTCAAATAGTCGTAGCACAAAACGTCGTACACACCCGTACATACATCATCTAAACTTTTAAAAGTTGTCGAGTGTGGGTTGTGTAGTGCTATCGATTTCGATATTTTTCCCGTTGTTGTTATACGAGTCTCTCTCTCTCTCTCTCTCCGGCTCTACTCACAAATTATCTTCCGCAATCTCGCTTAAACCTAGGGGTTGGTGGGTCACTCGCAAGCAACCGTCCCTAGCTAGCTCCGTACAAGCCTTTTTTTTTTTTCGGGCCTTGGGAAGGCGCCCAAGAAGCTTTGTCTTTAGCATCCGGTTTCCGTGGTGCGGGTTTCTTGGTCTCGAGGCTCTCACCTCTCTCTCTATCTCTCTTTTCGAAAGGGTTCGGAAGTTTAGACGACTTTAAAAAGTTGTGGACGGAACTCTGTGAAGACCTCAACAAATGGGCTTCCGGGATTTCCGACTAACCTCCTTACACATTCCCCTAAACATTTTGTTTTTAAGAATCAAGTTTTAACCCCCCCCCTTCCCCCCCCCCCCCCCCCCCCCCCCCCACCCCACCCCCCCACCCACCCCCCACATCCTCCTACTACACCTCTCTCTTCTTTTATTCTTATACCTCCACCACACCACTCATACA
>Ga0116227_10013023_pt1 | contig 13274 bp, 15 predicted proteins | sample S1TSphgellanicum_FD_89693 | JGI IMG/M metagenome (GOLD analysis project Ga0116227, IMG submission 89693) | Host-associated microbial communities from peat moss isolated from Minnesota, USA - S1T2_Fb - Sphagnum magellanicum MG | ecosystem: Host-associated > Plants > Peat moss > Unclassified...
CCGATCATCATGACCGATTGGCGCGAGCGCAACCGGACCTTCTTCGACGCCTTGAATGTCGAGCGCAATGTCATGTTCATCATCTTGACCCTGATCGTGCTCGTCGCCGCGCTCAATATCGTCTCGGGGCTCATCATGCTCGTGAAGGACAAGGGCCGCGACATCGCGATTCTGCGCACCATGGGCGCGACAAGCGGCGCTGTGATGCGCATCTTCCTGATCACCGGCGCCTCGATCGGCATTGCGGGCACCTTTGCCGGCTTTCTGCTCGGTCTTCTCATCGCCGAAAATGTCGAAGCGATCCGCCAGCTCCTGAACCACCTTCTGCATGCCAATCTCTTCCCGGCGGAGCTCTATTTTCTGTCCCGGCTTCCCGCCGTCGTCGACGCGGGCGATGTTGCAACCGTCGTCGCGATGACGCTCGTGCTCTCGGTCCTCGCGACGATCTATCCGTCCTGGCGCGCCGCGCGCCTCGATCCCGTCGAAGCGCTGCGCTACGAATAAATGGCAGCGCCGGCCCTCACGCTCGACAAGGTCGAACGGCGCTACAAGCAGGGCGCTGCATCGCTCGAGATTCTGCGCGGCGCGAGCTTCATGCTCTTAGCCGGACAATCGATGGCGCTCGTCGCCCCTTCGGGCGCCGGCAAATCGACGCTGCTCCATGTCGCTGGCCTGCTCGAGAAGCCCGATGCGGGCGACGTGCTGGTGTCGGCACGGCCGACGGCACATATGCCCGACAGTGAGCGCACGGCGCTCAGGCGCTGCGAGATCGGCTTCGTTTATCAGTTCCACCATCTGCTGCCGGAATTTTCCGCGCTCGAGAACATCATGCTGCCGCAGATGATCTGCGGGCTCCCGCGGCGCGAAGCGAAGAAGCGGGCCCTCGAGCTTCTCGATTATTTGGGGCTCGGCGCACGCGCCAAGCACAGGCCCGCCGAGCTTTCGGGCGGCGAGCAGCAGCGCGTCGCCATCGCGCGCGCCGTCGCCAACGGGCCGGGCGTGCTGCTCGCCGACGAGCCGACGGGCAATCTCGATCCCAAAACCGCGGACCACGTCTTCGCGGCGCTCGAGCTGCTGGTGCGCGCGACGGGGCTCGCGGCGCTCGTCGCCACGCATAATATGGAGCTTGCCGCGCGCATGGATCGCCGCGTCACGCTGCGCGACGGACTCGTAGCCGAGCTCGACTAGGGTTGGGTGCGATTCCTTCCCTCACAGGATGAAGCACAGCAGGCACAATCGCCTCCCCCGGTCTCAGCCAATGTCCCCGCCGTAAATGAAGCACCGCCTCCAAAGCCGGCGCCGCTTAAACGTCCCCTGCCTGCGCCCAAAAGCCCAAAGGAACAACCTCCGCAATAGGATGCTTTATGCGGCGTGGTTCGGATCTTGGCCGAGTTCTTCGAGCCGCTTGCTCAGCACGCGTATGCGCGCTCTGAGCTCAGAATTCTGCAGCTCGAGATCGCGCAATCGCGTTTCGTGTTCGCTCGCGCCATCCCCAGGCTTCGTGCTTTCCTCGCTTGCATCAAAAGCGATGCCCATACCCTCGCGATCGCGCCAGACGAGCCGCGCCGGATAGTTGCGCCCACGTTGCGGCACGTGCAGCTCGAACGCGTTCGGTACCGACAAGACGTCGCTGACGACGAGCTTGGCCCCGATTCGCGTAATATTCTTCACGATACAATCGATGGTCGAATTGCCGTTGTTGAAGACGATCTGGCCCCGCAAAAGGCTCCGGGCACGTTCGCTTTGCCTTGATTCCACCATCGACTTCCCCCGACCCTTGCCTACGGGTCGACAACACTGCTACTGCGCCTCACCTTGCCGCAATTTGTGTTAAGACTTGCTCAATTCGATCGTGCGGTGTTGGAGTTCTTCATGCACGAATTTTGTCCTTCGGCTCTGTTTACGACGCGCGGATCGCCGCGGCTCTGGACGCTTGGCCAAGCGCTCGCCGATCGTAAAGCCGTGTTGATCGGGATTTGCGCGGCACTAGCGCTCGCCGGCTGCGATAAATGCGGCGATCCGGTGAAGTTCAACCTGCCGAACGGATCGAAGGTCTGCTACCAGACCGAGGAGAAGAGCTGACAGCGGTTCGCCTAGCCTGCCGTGCCTCTGCTCATCCAGAGATCGGCGAGGCTCGCATGATCGGTGAGCCAGGCCCAGCCGCTATGGCGGCGCACCACAGCAAGCGCGTTCTTGAATTCGAGCGCGCCGGCCGGGCGGCCGAAAACATGCGCATGCACCGTCATATCGAGACATCCTGGCTTGTTGCCGAGCTGCGGCCAGCCCGCGACGATCTTTTCGAGAATGCGCGTATAGGCCTCCGGCTCGGCGCCGTAGCGAACCGAGAGCGGCATGTCGTTCACCTCCATGGTGAACGGCATGGCGACGATCGTCCCCGCGCGCGCCACCTCGATACGCGGCAGATCGCCATCGAAATAATCGGCGTGCCACGTGAATCCGGCCTCGATCAAAAGCTCCGTCGTCGCCACGCTCGGGGTGCAGCGCGGGCTCAAAAAGCCGCGCGGCCGATGGCCGCCGGCTTTTTCGAGCGCCGCGATCGAACGCGCCAGATCAGCCGCCTCCTCGGCGGCGCTTTGCGTCGCCGGAATGACGTGCTGGCTCCAGCCATGCGCGGCGACAACGTGACCCGCCTCGCCAATCGCACGGACGAGCGCAGGGTAGCGCTCGGCGATCACACCGCTCGTATAGAAGACAGCGCGAACTTGCGCGGCAGCCAGAATATCGAGAAGGCGCCAGGCGCCGACGCGCGGACCGTAATCGGCCCAGGAGCGCGCCTGAAGATCGAGCACGCCCGGCTTCAGCGGATTTCCCATCGGGCCTATGCCGGGGGCCGACTCGTCGCTCCAGCCCTCGAGCATCACGCTCACTCCGACCGCGAGCGGACGCCCCGCCGGCCAGCCGGCCGGCAGAACGGCACCTTCGGGCTGCAAAGATCCGCTCATGCCGCGGCAATCGGCGTCGAGAGCTGCCCTATATGGGAGATTTCGCAGAGCACCGTATCGCCCGCCTGCAGAAAGCAGGGCGGGTTCATCGCATAACCGACACCGGACGGCGTCCCCGTCGCGATGAGATCGGCGGGCTCCAAAGTCATCCCGGCGGAGAGCGAGGCGATGATCGTCGGCAGATCGAAGATCATCTGCTTCACTTGCGCGCGCTGGCGCAGCGCGCCGTTGACATGGCAGGTGAGCTCGAGCGCGCCGACCTCCTCGATCTCGTCGGCCGTGACGATCCACGGCCCGACCGGACAGGAGCGGTCGAGCCCCTTGCCCTTGAACCATTGATCGTGGCGGCGCTGCAGATCGCGCGCCGTGATGTCGTTGATGATCGTATAGCCGAAAATATGCGCGAACGCCTTATCCGGCGCGATGTCGCGCCCACGCGCGCCTATGACGATTCCGAGCTCGACCTCGTAATCGAGCTTCTCGGTGACTTTCGGATCGTGGAAGAAGGCTTCGTTTGGGCCGATCACCGCCGTCGGCGGCTTCGAGAAGAATTGCGCGAACTCGGGCAGCTTCAATTGCTCGCCGCGCGCCTGATAGCCTTCCGCAACGTGATCGACATAATTGCGGCCGACGCAGAAGACGTTCTTGGCGGGCTTCGGGATCGGCGCCAGCAGCGTCACATCCTTCGCCGGCAAAAGCGCGGCGGCGAGCCCGCCGCGCTCGACGCCGCGCTCGACCTGGGCGATAAGCTCCCGAGCGATGTCCAACGCGCTCGGACCCGCCGCAATGAAGGCCGCAAGTCCGGTTTTCGGCAGGCTCCATCCGGCAAGCTCGGCCGCCAAAGCGAGATCGAGGATGCTCTCCCCAAGATGCACACCATAGGCAGTCGCCTGCCGATAGACATAGGTAACGAGCTTCAAGAGACCGCTCCCGCCCGAGTTTTATCGACGCGAGCTATAGACGAAGTTTGCCGGATGCGAAAAGCTCTCACCTTTGCGCAAGCGGAAACAAAAAATGCCGAAGCCGCCTATGGCGAGCTTCGGCATCAAGTTTGCCTGGTGTAAAGAGGATCGGACAGGTCCGGTAGCGGACCAGAAGCGTCGGCGAAGACCTCCGCCCGAACCTGCCCGATCGACATTGCCTTCAGAACGTTCTTGCGCCGGGCTGCGAAATCGGCGCAAGAACTGCCACAGACGTCCCGATGGGCCAAAGGAGCGTAGGCCGATCGATGAGTATTTGTATTACATAACGATGGCCGCGTCACCATCTATTTTGTCGCGGTGCGGAACTTTCCGCCACGCGCCTTCGAAGGACGTTTGGGCGTGCCGCGCAAGGTGCCGGACCAGATAGACACCACCTTGGCGTTGCGGGCCAATGGACGGCTCATCGTCGGGCGCGAGCGTATCGCCCTGCTCGAAGCCGTTGCGAAATATGGCAGCATCACCAAAGCCGCAGAAGTTGCCGGCTTCAGCTATAAGACGGCTTGGGATTCGGTCAACGCGATCAATAATTTGCTGCCCCGCCCTGCGTTCTTGACGCGCACCGGCGGTCAGGCCGGCGGCGGTGCCGAGGTCACCGAAGAAGGCCGCAGGCTGATCTCGGCTTTCCGAAGCCTCGAGGAAAAGCTCGGGCGCATCTCCACCGCGATCGCCGAAGACGGGTTCGATAATCCACATGATCTCCTGTTCTGGGGCATGGGATTGAAGCTCTCGATCCGCAATGCCTTTCATTGCAAGGTCGCGGACATCAAGCCGGCACCCGTCAATGTGGAAGTGAAGCTCGACGTCTCGCCGGGAATCGTCTTCACCGCGAACATCACCAATGCGAGCCTGCGCGACCTCGCGCTTGCACCGGGCCGGTCCGTCGTCGCCTTGATCAACGCCGCCTCCGTCATGCTTGCCTCGCCCGATGCGCAGACCCGCATTTCCGCGCGCAACAAGATCCTCGGGAGGGTCATCGAGATCACCGGCGGCGGCGTCGATTGCGAGGTGACGCTCGATCTCGGCTTAGGCAAGACGATCACCGCCGTCATCACCAATGAAAGCGTGGCGGAAATGGCGATGAGCCCCGGCATGGAGCTCTGCGCGATCTTCAAGACCTCGAATGTGATTCTCGCGAGCGATTGAGATTCAAAAAGTAAAACACAGTTCTGCGCACGATTCCCTATTCCATCTGCTCGAGGCCGAAGCGCACCGTCGCCGCAAAATAATGCTTGTAACCGGCCGGCGGCTTTGGGAAAGGCGCGGCGCGGCGGACCAAGGCCAGCGTCTCGGCGTCGAGATCGGCTTGTCCGCTCGACTGGAGGAGCGAGACGGTGAGCACAGCGCCATTGTCGTCGATCGTGAATCCGACGGCGGCGGCGCCTTGCGCGTGGCGGGCCACCGCTGTCTCCGGATAGCGCTTTTCCCGTGCTAGAAGGCCGAGGACGAGCACCTCGTAATCCATAACATCTTCGCCATTGGCAGCGCTCGAAGGCAGAGCCACGGCCTGGAACGAGCGCGGCATGAATCCGTGCTGCATGAAGGCGGCGGCCGCCTGCGCTTCGGCGCGTTTGTCGGGCGCCGCGCCGGCCGCACGCTGTTGCGACTGCTGTTGCTGCTGTTGCAACCGATGTTGCTGCTGCTCGGCGGCACGCGCAGCACGCTCCTCGCGGGCGCTTTGCGCCGCAGCGGCCTGCTCGGCCTGTTTTTCCGCCCGCCGCTCAGCGGCCTTCTGCGCCGCCGTCTCGGCCGGTTTCGCCGCCGGCTTTTCGGCCGGTTTGTCAGGCGGCTGTGCCGCCGGTTTCTCGGCCTGGCTCTCCGAAGGCTTTAGCGGCGGCTTCTCCGGTTGTTTTTCGGGCGGTTTTTCGGCGGTTTTTTCCGGTGGCTTCTCCTCAGGCTTCGTCTGGGGTTTATCCTCGGGCTTGCTTGGAGCCTCGGCTTTTGCCGCAGACTGGTTCGACGCCGGCTTCGAGTCGGGTTTCGAAGGCTCGCCCGCAGCGCCGCCTGGCGGCGATGGCGGCTTCGGCGGCTCGAGCACAAGTTCCACCGGAATTTCTTGCGATTCGGGAAACGGCTTATGCCCGTCCGTCACAAGCACGAGCACAATCACGAGGGCATGCAGAGCAAGCGAACCGGCGATGATGATCGCGAGCCTTCGATCATAAGACCATGCTTTTGCCGGTGCTGCCGGTCGTTCCGTGGCTTTGGCGGTCCCGAGATCGGCGGTCATGCGCTCAGATCGCGAACAAGATGCAATCGAAGACGGAAATCGGCATCGAAATCCTGCGCTGAGCATGGGACGGCCGGCGCGCCGCGCCGACCCGGTTCTTCAAATCACTTTTTGTGGCAATACGAAAGCAGTCTTGCCCGCGCCTCGAGACGAAGCTGAACTGCAGCATCTTGCTGGAAGTAGCCCGGCACGTTGCGACGATCTCATTCGCGCAGCAGCGGCCGCACGAAAGGCGCGCAGGCGAGAGTCGCGAGACCGGCCGCGCCGGAAATCGCGCCGATGAGCAGAAAGAAGCGCGGCGTGTCGAAGCTCGTCCAAAACGTGCCGAGCCAGCCAGCCATCAGGTTGCCGGTAAAGCTCGTCGCGAGCCAAAACCCCATCAACATGGACAGCAGCCGGACCGGCGCGATCTTGGAGACGAGCGACAGACCGACCGGCGACAGATAGAGCTCGGCGACCGTCAGAACGACGAAGAAGGCGAAGAGCCAAAGCCAGCTCGCCTTGCCGACCACGCTGGTGTGCCAAGCCGCGTAGGCGAGCAGCAAATAGGCCAGCGCCTGTCCGAAGCAGCCGAGCGCCATCTTGATGACGGTCGAGGGCTCGCGCCCCTTTTCCGCCTGATGCCTCCAAAGCGCGACGATCGCGGGCGTGAAGGCGAAGATCATGAAAGGGTTGAACGCCTGAAACCAGGTCGTCGGGATCTCCGCCGCCATGCCGAAAAGGGAGATGCTGCGATCGGTCAGCTCATCGGCGAAGAGCGTGATCGTGTTGCCCTGCTGGCCATAGGCCGCCCAAAACAAGGTCACCGGCACGAAAAGCACGCCGAGCGCGATGATGGCCGCCCATTCTTCCTTCGTTTGCGCCGCCTTGGCCGGCACGTGCCGTCGCAACCGCGGCTCGTCCGGCGGCAGCCGCGCCAGGCCGGTGAGATAGACCAGGAGGCCGATGGTCATGCCGATTCCGGCAGCAGTGAACCCATAATGCCAGCCGACCTTCTCGCCCAGCGTGCCGCAGACGAGCGGCGCGAGAAAGGCGCCGAGATTGATGCCGACATAGAAGATCGAATAGGCCCGCTCGCGCCGCGCGTCGCCAGGCGCGTAGAGCCGCCCGACCTGCGTGGAAATATTCGGCTTGAAGGCGCCATTGCCGAGGATGAGCATCACCAGCGCGAACAGGAACAGCGGCTCGAAGGCCATCATGAAATGACCGATCGCCATGAGGACCGCGCCGAGGACGACCGTGCGCCGCGCCCCGATCAGCCGGTCGGCGAGAAGCCCGCCGAAGATCGGCGTGAGATAGACGAGGCCACCGTAAAAGCCGAAAATCTGCGAGGCGAGCGGCTGCGGGGCGAGCGGGCCGAACAGAGTTTCGAGGCCGCGCTTCAAGGCGGGAAAGCCGATGACCGAGGCCGCGTGATCCTCCACCAGCACATATTTCATCATGTAGAGGACGAGAAGCGCCCGCATCCCGTAATAGGAAAAGCGCTCCCACATTTCCGTCGCGAAGAGAAAGGCAAGGCCGCTCGGATGACCGAGAAAGGTCGGCTGGGATACCGGCTGCGGGGAGGACTGCGGAAGAACGGTCATGGGCTCATAAAACGAAGGGATGGCGGATGCAGCGATCGACCGCTCAATCCTATCTGTCGCAGTTGCTCGAGCGCATCGAAAAATTTTTACCCAACGAGTTAATACCTACAGCATTGATTCTGTAAGCGCAGATGTAACTGTTACTTAAGCCATTTAAGCTGAAATAAAAATGTATTTTGGGAAGGTCTATACTTATGTCAGTGAAAAGTTGCGAAGCGTGTGCGACCGGAAGCGCTCTGCCCTTCGACTTCACGATGGCTTTTCAGCCCATAGTGGATATGACGACGCAAAAGGCTTGGGGGTATGAGGCGCTTGTCCGTGGTCTGAACGGCGAAGGCGCTGCCGGTATTATTTCGCGCGTCAATGATACAAACCGCTATCAATTCGACCAAGCCTGCCGCGTGAAGGCAATCGAAAAGGCGCAGCGTCTTTTCGATGATCCAAGCTTGCGTCTATCCATCAACTTCATGCCGAATGCCGTTTACGAACCGGCTGCTTGCATCAAGACGACGCTGGAGGCAGCGCAACGCGTCGGTTTCTCGTTGGACCGGATCATGTTCGAATTCACCGAAGATGAACGTATGACCGACGTCGCTCACGTGAAGCATATCATCTCTGAATATCGCAAATTCGGCTTCATGACGGCGATAGACGATTTCGGCGCGGGCTATGCCGGTCTCAACCTTCTTTCGAACCTTCAGCCGGATCTCATCAAGATCGACATGCAATTGATCCGAGACATACAAAAGAACAAAGCTAAACAAGCGATCATCGCAGGGATCATATCTATCGCCGGTGAAATGGACTTAAAGGTGCTCGCGGAGGGGGTAGAAAGCGCTGATGAGCTTCACGTTCTGCACTCCGCCGGCATCAACCTTTTCCAGGGCTTCTACTTTGCCAAACCCATGATCGACCGACTTCCGTTCATTTCCTTTGAGGCTAATTCAGACGCAAGCGTTGCGATCAAAGCCCGATCTCTGCCAGATCTCGCACCTCAGGTCCTATAGATCCTTCGATCCCAGCTTCGGATGTTTGACTTTCGCAGCGCGCACGCCATCATACATTTGATCGATGGATTTGTGAATATTTTACATGCAATCTGCGGTGAAAGAGGCCGTCTCGGCCGACGACCAGGCTCTTCCTGCCCCCGCGCTGCTCGAGGTCGACGGCGTCACCTTGCGTTATGTCACGCCGACATCGGTCGTGACGGCGACTTGGCGGGTGAGCTTTTCCTGCGCAGCGGGTGAAAGGCTCGTCCTGCTCGGCCCGTCTGGCTGCGGCAAGTCCTCCTTGCTCAAGGCGATCGGCGGCTTTCTCCAACCGACCGAGGGTGAGCTTCGTCTCGACGGCCGCGAAATCCGGCGGCCCGGCCTCGACCGCATGATCGTGTTTCAGGAATTCGATCAGCTTCTGCCGTGGAAGACGGTGGCCGGCAATATCGCCTTCCCGCTCGAAGAGGCGCGGCATTGGCGCAAGGCGGAGATCGCCGCGCGCACAAGCCAGGCGATCGCGAAAGTCGGTCTCGCCGGTTTCGCAGATGCTTACCCGCATCAGCTCTCGGGCGGCATGAAGCAACGCGTCGCCATCGCCCGGGCGCTCGCCAGCGAGCCCACCATTCTCTTGATGGACGAACCCTTCGCCGCGCTCGACGCGCTGACGCGGCGCAAGATGCAAGAGGAGCTTCTGCGGCTTTGCGAGGAGGCGCGCATCACGCTTCTCTTCATCACCCATTCGATCGAGGAGGCGATTCTCATCGGCCATCGCATCGTGCTGCTCTCGCCGCATCCCGGACGCGTCAAGGCGGTGATGGGGACGCAAGCCGCGCGCGCGACGCCGGAGGCCGCCCGTCTTCTGCAAGACCAGATCACCCATTTGCTCTTTACCGAGAAGTTCGATCAAGGCGCCGGGATCTAAAGGATGCAGCAAGCCGTGAACGCGCCGCTCGATCCGACCACCCTGCTCGATGTGCCCGCCGACGACTTGGTTGTCGAACGGCCTTTGCCCGCCTGGAAGCGGCTTTGGAACATCGCGGCGCTGCGGCGCGGCCTCGTGCTCGTGCTGCTCGCAGGTCTCTGGCAGGCCACTGCGCTCTATGCCGACAATGCGCTGATGTTCCCGACCTTCACCGACACGGCCGCGGCCTTCGTCACCGGGCTGCGCAGCGGCGGGCTTTTGAGCATGACGCTCACCTCGCTGCAGACTTTGCTCATCGGCTATGCGATCGGCGTCGCGCTCGCGGCGGTGCTTGCCGGTCTCGCCGCGTCGAGCCGCTTCGGCGACGACGTGCTGACGACGCTGACCGCGATGTTCAATCCACTGCCGGCGATCGCGCTTCTGCCGCTGGCTTTGCTCTGGTTCGGCCTCGGCCTGCCGAGCATTCTGTTCGTGCTCGTCCATTCCGTGCTCTGGCCGCTCGCGCTCAACACCGCGAGCGGCTTCGCCGCGGTCAGCGAGACCTTGCGCATGGTGGGCGGCAATTACGGCCTGACCGGCTGGCGCTATATCGTGAAGATCGCCATTCCCGCCGCCTTCCCCGCCATCCTCACCGGATTGAAGATCGGCTGGGCGTTTGCCTGGCGGACCTTGATCGCCGCCGAGCTCGTCTTCGGCGTCGCCTCGCGCTCAGGCGGCCTCGGCTGGTTCATCTTCGAGAACAAGAACGAGCTCGAGACGGCCTCCGTCTTTGCCGGGCTTGCCACCGTGGTGCTCATCGGGCTCTTCGTCGATATCATCATCTTCCGCACCATCGAGCGCCACACGGTGCGCAAATGGGGCATGCAGCGCTGATTTGCGCTAAGATCGCAGACGAAAGGAAATGCCCATGTCCGCCGCCGCCCGCGCCGCTTCGCAAGCCGAAGATTATTGCATCAATCCGGTCCATCCGCTCTTTGCCGCTGAAGTCGTCGGCCTCGATCTCGCCAAGCCGGTCACGGACGCGACGATCGCCGAGCTCGGCGAAGCGCTCGGGCGCTATGGCGTCCTCGTCTTTCGCGATCAGGCGCATATAAGCCCGGCGCAGCAAGTGGACTTCAGCCGCCGTTTCGGCCCGCTCGAATATCATGTGCAGAAGAAATTCCTGCTCGCCGATCATCCCGAAATTCTGATCGTCTCCAATGTGGTCGAGAACGGCGTGCCGAAAGGCCTCGTCGATGCCGGGCGCTATTGGCATTCGGACCTGAGCTACATGGCGGAGCCCTCGCTCGGCTCGATGCTGCGTCTGATCGAGAAGCCGGCGGAAGGCGGCGACACGCTGTTTGCGAGCCTCGCTGCCGCCTATGAGGGCCTCGACGCCGCGACCAAGGCCGAGCTCAAAGGCCTCACCGCGATCCACGATTACAATGCCCGCAACAAAGTGCAGGCGGCGCAAAGCAATGGGCTACGCCCGACGCTCTCGGCCGAGCAGGAGAAAACCGTGCCGCCCGTCGCGCATCCGCTGGTGCGCCGGCATGAGGTGACCGGCGCGCCGCTCCTCTTCATCAGCGAAGGTTTCACGATGAAGATCGTCGAGCGCTCGGAGGAAGAAAGCGCCGCGCTGCTCGCCAGGCTTTTCGCCCATCAGAAGGAGGAGCGCTTCCAATATCGCCATGTGTGGAAAGACGGCGACATGGTTTTTTGGGACAATCGCGGCACCATGCATCTTGCAACCGGCACGCCGCAAGGCATGCGCCGCACGCTCCACCGCACCACGATCCGGGGACCCGTGCCGACGGCGTGGTGAGGGAAGGCAGCACCGGGGAAAAACGTCGAGCGGCCCAGCCTTTTCTGAGTTGGACCAATATCAGCAAGGCAAAATCGAAGAGGCCGACGATTTACTTTCCTGATAAAGCGCTTCGTGGTCAATGCGCGGGGTGGTTGACAATGCCGACCGCATTCGAGCAGTTCACTCGACCTTCATCGACACCCGTGGCACGTGAAATATATCGTCATCAGTATCCAGCCCAAGTGGGCCGGCTTGATCCGCTCCGGCAGCAAGACCATCGAGCTGCGGCGACGATTTCCACGCCTGCCCAGAGGATCCGAGGCCTATCTCTACGAATCCTCGCCAGTCTGCAGCCTTACGGCGCTGCTGCGCATTGGCACCGTACATGAGCTACCGATCGCGGACCTCTGGAAGCTCCACGGCAATGACTCATGCGTTGACGAACGCCGCTTCGCCGAATATTTCGCCGGTCGTGAAATCGGCTACGGCGTACACATCACCAAGTGCATTCCATTGGCGAAAGCCGTGCCGTTGAGCACACTGCGATCAGAATTCTCCTTCACCGCACCCCAGTCCTGGGCCTATGCCTCTCCGACACTCGTAATTGGCGTGGGGAGGCCAGGATGAAAGTATTTGTGGCCGGCTTGTCCCGATCCGGCAAAACCAGCCGCTCGCAGCATACAGCCGCCAATCTACCCAACATCGACTATCTGAGTATCAGCCATCTGCTGAGGACGGCCGGCGGCGTGTTTCCCGTCCAGACAATCACCGATGGCCTAGCCAACCAGCGCCGCGCAGCCGATGCTTTGCAGGTGGCCGCCGTCACGCGACTGCATCAACTCATCGACGGCCACGCACTCATCGAGACTGGCGAAGGCCCCCTGCTCGTGCCCGACTGGTTCTTCGACGAGCTTGCTCCTGACTTCATCATCTATGTCTACAATCGGCCCGAGGAAATCCGGTCCAGGCGCCCGCCGGTGACGAGCCGCAATCATGCTGGGGAAATCGCCGCGCTCAGCATGATCGAGCGAGCCGCTTGTGAGCGCACGGCAGCACGCCTGGGAATCACGGCGATCACGCTGGAGGCACCATCACTCGAAGGATTTGCCAACGAGGTACGCAAGCACCTGGAACAGGTTTAATGAGTCATCCCGCCGATCCGGCCGTTGAAAACGTATTCGACGCGATCCGGCCGATACAGCTCCGGATACGTGACCGGCTCGGAAAACGACCAGGAACGTAGCAGCCCGCCAAAATCTGCAAGGTGCTCTTCAGGCACTGTGAACAGCGGCTTTGCCGTGCCAAGCCAGGCAAACGCATCCGCCGCTAGCTCGGCCGCAATGCCGCGACCGCGTGCCTGCTGCGACACCCACAGGGTGCACAACTTCCTTTCGGCATCTGTGCGCTTGCAGATTACGACACCGGTCAGCACGCTATCGATCAAAGATGTGATGACACGCCGCTCACCGCTGCGTATCCCAGGAACCGCTTTGCCGAGGAACCAATCCTCGAAGCCGGGGTAAAGCCGAGTTACGCCTGCTTCTTCCAGCGTGGTGTGGACGGCCAGCAGATCGGACGGTATCAGCAGGGTGTCAGAGGCCCGTGCACGTCCGAAGGCTAACTCCGCCGCCATTGTCGACCTTTCCATTTGATTCCATCCTCTTACCATAAGTCCGACCAACTAAAAAATCCAATCGTACACGCGTCGTAATTCCTGCCGAAATTTCACTGCCAGCGCCAAAAGCGTGGCTAGCAACCCCACGAGTACAATATTCGCGAGGGTCGGACCGCATGATGAGCATATTTTCTCGGCTA
>Ga0116227_10013024_pt1 | contig 13273 bp, 16 predicted proteins | sample S1TSphgellanicum_FD_89693 | JGI IMG/M metagenome (GOLD analysis project Ga0116227, IMG submission 89693) | Host-associated microbial communities from peat moss isolated from Minnesota, USA - S1T2_Fb - Sphagnum magellanicum MG | ecosystem: Host-associated > Plants > Peat moss > Unclassified...
AAAAAAAAAAAAAAAAAAAAAAAAAAAAAAAAAAAAAAAAAATAATTAATAGGGTAAATTTTTTTTTTTTTTTTTTTTTTTTTTTTCACAATAGAATTTCAAGGGTGTGGAAGTGAACATAATCATGGATTTATATGGATAAAAGATGTTTCCATTTACAAAGTAAATTCAAATGTGAAAAATGAAACATTTATTGATAAATATATTTCATGTGACGAACCTACATTGCCATTAGCTTTACATGAAGCACAATGTCATTGACACTCTAGAAGATGTTTTTAAAAAAAATCATCTTGTATGTAGATTCCACTATCCTTTACCACCCATGTATATACAATTAGAATTACCTTTACAAAAACATGGAGAGATTGGTTTGCCAAAAAACTTTATTGAAATAAAACTCCAAAACATTTCAAATCCTAACAAAAATGGGAGTGGGCAACAATGAATTCTCAAACATTATTAACTTGAATGATGAAACATTTATTTAAAATTTTAAAAAATAAAGTTTTAAATCACAGATACTTTTATGCATGTCACCAAATAATATACGTATAATTTGCATTTAGTCCAAATGCAACACATATTTGATATGAAAATAAAAATATTCAATTCATACTTGACCCATATGCTACTACAACTTATTGTAGATCTTACATGATTAAAATAAATAAAAATATTACATCATAATTAAATTCTATTATGCATGCATACATTGTTGAGAAAAAAAAATGTTAACAATAGTATTATAAAACTAGGTAATGCCTTCTCCGAATATGGTCAACAAATGTTAGCTTAATTAATAGTGTATCTCATATTGTATTTGCCAATATATCATTCATTTCACACCTTTTGATTCATAAATACATCTCCATATAATGAAACAACAATTAGTTTGACATCTCAAACTAAAATATTAAAATATGAATCTATAGATTTTATGTTTCCATCATGTAAGATAAATATATGAATAGGCCCATTCATATGGAAAATTTATCTTTTACACAATTTGTGGTCAATTATATGTATCAAAATTCAAAATTCAAAATTCACGAAATTGTGCAAGTGAAAAATTGTAAATTTTTTTTCATTATAATAAATTTAAGGATTCGGGTTTTAAAACAACTTTTACTTCACGTACCTTTTTTTTGAGATGAACATTTTTAGCATGGTTCACATGATAATGGTATGCAACATACGAATTTTTTTTGTAAACTAATATCAAAATCACATAAAGATTTTAATTATCAATTTCCATGACATGTTACCATTGGGTGAAAATGATGTGTGGAAAAATTTAGAAGATGTGACACAATCAACAAAGGATGATAGAAATGGCATATGGGCTAACATATCATTAAACAATAAAATTGATCTACCAAAATATGGACATTAGAATAAGGCCCAATATGACAACTATGAATTGAATCAACACATCATATCAACATGTATAATCTCAAATTCAAGATTTATTTGACAAAAAATCATATAAGCATGTTTTATGTCAATTGAATGAAGAACAAAGAACAAGATTTAATGGCATCGTGTATTGTAAAAGACTACATCTTGATGAACTTGTATGTTTACTTTTAATAGGCGATGTTCAAATAGGTAAAGACATTTTCTTTTAAATTAATTGTACAAGGATTGTTAAAAATGTACAATCAATAATTGGGTTTTGATTTACAAAGAATAAAAAATTATTTATATGGATTTTATTGGGAAATCAACTTTTATTGTAAATGGAATCATTGTACATTCTAATTTGCATATTTCAATTAATCAATCATTATCAAACATATCAAAATTATCACAAGAAATATTGAATAGTTAAACAAATCATTGTCAACAATTATGTCTTGTTGTTATTGATGAAATTTCTTTAGTTGTTGCCAAATAAAATTATTCAATGTTATAAGTAGTAGATTATCAAGCTTAAAACACATGCATAATATTTTTTTGGAAAATTTGGACATCATTGTGTGTGGAGATTTTTTTTATCAAGCTCTTCTAGTACAAAATGTATGGATATTTCAAAAATCATTTGAAGGTCTTCATGGAGTAGCTCCAATTTTTTGGCAAGAGATCAAAATCAAATGTTATGAATTGATTGTTGTAATGTGTCAAAATGACATAAAATCTAATATTATATTGAATTGATTTCAAGCAACTACAAAAGCCAATATAAAACATAGATGTGATAAATAATTTATGTTTATGATCACCACTTGATACTCTTATAATGCCATATTTATTTTATACAAATAAAGAAACAATTGGACATAATACTAAGATTTTTTTGTCAAAATACAAGTCAAACATATACGCTTGAAGCAATTGATATACAACATCGTGCACTTCCATCAACATATCAACTCCAAAATGATCTAAGTAAAATGTCATGTTTGGATAGAATAGTACAAATGAAAATAGATATGTTAGTTTCAATTTTTTTGCTAGAAATTATTTAGTATATGATGGACTTGTAAATGGAAAAAAATGGCTTATTCAAAATAACATCCACATTTAATGGTAAAACTTATATTTGGATTGTATTTTTTAACACAAAAATTGGATCATTAACGAGACATAATATATATATATATATATATATTCAATTAAAGAAGGATTAATTAAGGAGGATAAATCCCATTCAATTAATTATTGCAAGAACAATTCATTAGTCACAAGGTTTATCAGTGGACGAAATGGCTTTCAATCCTAGAAATGTAAGCAATCATGGACTAATTTACACAACTCTCTTTCACCTTTGGACCAAAGAAAATTTGTATCGTTTTGTTCCATTACAACCTACAAATTTCCATTTTGATGATTCTCGTTTACAAGAAATGTCTAGACTTAAATCACATGCAAAATAGAAATCTTCAAATTAATTCTAATCTTCAAGTGTCACATATTAATTTTTGTTTACATGAAGAAATTTGAATTCAATACTCTTGTATGTTCAAAAATATATAAATACAACAAGGTATAAATATCCTTTTGTTTTTCATGGGCACAAAAGCTTACTATTGTATGATAATAAGATGATTATGTATCTTATGGAAGATGCACATGTAATGTATTTGAATATAAAATTGTAGCAACTTTTAATCCTTTTACAATGATTTTTATTCATATTATTTCAATATATCAATTCACACCTTACAAAATTACAAAATGTTTTAAAACCCATTACATGATCTCCTACATAAATCACCAACATTTTGTCCCATTAATAATTATTAGTGATTTCAATGTTGATATGTTGCAACCCCCAAATGCAGTACATCAACCTCACAATTCAAAATATTTCCAAATTTTCATGAACCAACGAATTTTACAAATACAAATTGATATTAGTACCACAAAGTACAATCTAGCAAATTCATATTAACATTTAGACAAAAATCACCAACATTTCATCCATCTATATATTTTGAATCTACCATGAACCTATATATTTTGCAATTAAGCTTCGAAACCATATGCTTTTGATAATTGGTTTGTTTGAAGCATAACCAATACTTACTTGTAATATTACTTCACGAATAATCAAGAAGTCTTTAGAATATATTCAAATCTTTCATGGAAAAAAAAAAGGAAAAAACTTCAGAAATTCTAAGCCTTTATCTTTGAACACAATATAAATAGCCAAAGAACCTTTTTCATTCAACTATGAATTATTTTCATGCACCAAGATAGATTTGCTAAAATCATGGATATGCAAGATGTTGAAATTACATCACCTCAAGGGGCTTTCATTTGCAAATCTTTCTAAATGGTATCACTTCAATTGTCTTAACCAAGTAGTTCCCATCTACAACTTTGAAATGAACAACTATTAGAACCAAGAATGCATCAAAAGAATTAACAACATTTGTTCTAAAGCAATTATTCTCAAGCTCAAACCTACCCATGGAGATCATCCAAAAATTATATTTGAAGAGCATTTAACAAATGACGGTGCAAGAATTTTTTTTGCTTGGTTTGCGATGAAAGCTTGATTACATGTCACCTAGGCCCCCTTCTTGTCAAACCGTGACCTAATAGTAGTCATAAGGTGCCTATTAGTAGGCCAAGGCACACAACCTAGTAGGTGCAAGGTGCCTGTGTAGCTAGGCTTAGTCCGACCCAGATGTCTAGCCATGCCGGGCTGGGCAGATTAAAAGAAATTGGTCCATCTATCATCCATACATGAGGGGAGAATCAGTTTTTCTGTCTGCCCACTCAGCATGGCTCAACGACATCTGGATAGGACTTCGGGCGACTTCAGACGAGGGTCCAAGGTCCAGGGACCAATGAATTCAAACAATCTTATTGGTCAAAAGTTTAACAATTGGTCCAAAGGCCTTTAGATGAGGGTCCAAAGGCCTTTAGATGAGGGTCCAAGACCCAAAAAGTGGCAAATTGAGGCTAAACTAACCTCCATGGCACCTGTTTTGGAGGGAAAATCAATTGTTTCAGACCAAAAATCGAGTGCTAAAAGGAGAGCTCCTGATTTGGAGAACCAAAAATCAGGCTAGCGACCAAGGTACAATCCAACTCAAGGATTCAATTTGCGTCAAATCAATCCAAATTTGTTCCTAGGAAATTGGACCCTGGTGGACCCTTGTCTAAAGTGGGCCTTAGGGTCAAGGGCTCTCCACACAACCTAGTAGTTGGGGATAAGGTGCCTCTACACACACATATAGAGGGAATGGTTGCCTGGCTGAAGTTAGCACTCATTATCACTTCTGCTCTAATTATGTTGCATTCACACTTGATGTTAAGTCAGTGTTAAATGAAAATCTAGGTGGCATCCTAGGTGGCACCCCATGTTAAATGGACCATTAGCTTAATGCTAAGTGAAAGTTTAGGGTTAGGGTTAGGGATTTTGAGGTGAATCAAGCACAAGAGAATGAGGTGATGGTTTTCACAGTTACTGCTCTCTTTCTCTCTCTCTCTCTCTGTGTGTCTCTGTCTCTGTGTCCAATTCTCCCTTTTTCTTCTCTACACATTCTGCATGTGAGAGAGATGTAAGGGAGCATTGGGTGTGTGTCAGAGTCTTGGTTTGATTGATATGTTGACTGCAAAAGGTCTGTGAAGCAAATGGGTTTATGAACACCCTGGAGTATACAAATGTTAGAAGAAAGATGTGGGTTTTTGAAGGTTTGGAAAAAGAAGGGGAGTGGTGGGGGGTGTGTCTGAAATGGATTTTAAAAGGCCTCATCTTCATGAGGATTGAGTAGGAGATTAGAGATCAGAAATGTAGAAATGTAGAAAGAGATGGGAAACAAAATAAAACTTGAAGGATTAAGGGAAGAAATGTAGAAGAGATGGAAACGAAAAGGTTGAAGGATAAAATTGAAGAAATGTAGAAGAAATGGAAAACAAAAGCTGGGAAGATTTTTGTGGCAGAAATGTAGAAGAGATAGAAGCAAAAGCTTCAAGGATTCTGGCAGGAATGTAGAAGAGATGGGAAACAAAAAAAACTTGAAGGATTCACGCAGAAATGTACAAGAAGAGATGGGAAACAAAAGCTTCAAAGATTCTGGCAGGAATGTTCAAGAGATGGAAACCCAAAAAAAGAGCTTCCAGGATTCTGGCAGACATGTAGAAGAATAAGAGATCGCAACAAAAGTTTCTTGAAGAAGGATTCTGCCAGAATTGTACAAGAGATGGAAATCCTTAAAAACAAAAGCTTGAAGGGTTCTGGCAGAAATGTAGAAGAGATGGAAAAAACAAAAGCCGCTTGAAGGAACAGTGCAAGAGAAGAGAAAACACAGGGAGAAACAGCTTGCACTACTGTATTTTTCTCTTGCTTGCTTGCTTCTGGCTTGTGGGTGGCACAAGAAGAAAAGAAAGAAAAGATGCCAGGATTTGAGGAAGACAAAGAGGACAAGAGAGGATCATGGGATCCCAAATACAAAGACCCAGTCATCTGGAAATTTAATCCTTGGGAACCACCACAATGGGAAGAGAATGGAGCTGTGGAGATTGCACAGCCGGATGGCATTTGGAAGATCCCGAGTGTGTATGGCAACAGAAAAGTGCTGCGCTTCCCGTTGCGTCCTCAGATCGGACCTTGCGTCCGTTGGGGCGTGTTCGTGAGAGCTATGTACAGAGAGAAATGGATTATTAATACGCTCGATGATGTTGTCCCTGCTGTTGATCCCTTAGCTTTCCAAGTTCGTCCTCCGCAAACCACCCAGATCTCTCAACCCAAAGGCCCCCCTTTTCACTACCGTTTGCGCAAAGCTGTAGCATCCGGAGATGCCAAAGTATCCTTTCGTGGATTTTGTTGTTGTTGTTCTTCTCAAACAGAGAGAGAGAGAGAGAGAGAGAAAGAGAGAGAGAAATAGAGAGAGATGGTGCAAGAGAATGGTGTGTTTTTCTTTAACCAGAATTGGAGATGAAAATCAGCATTGTTGCAGAATCGTGGACCCGGAAGGTGTGGTCAGGAGGTCCAAGGGCGGAGGATGGATGTGCCGCAAATGGGTGGAGCGACCCAAGCCTCGAGATCTCGTCAACCACACGACAGAAGAATGGGAGGTGGATGGATGCTCCTCCTCCTCGACATACTTCTTCCTTCATTTGCAGAAAACTTTTGGGAGAAACCCATCTCAAACAAAACCCCCAAAGCTCCAATCTCTTCTTGAGTATTATTCCAGTTGTTCCTCTTGATACAAACTTTGGGAAAACTCTTTGTTCAAGATTTTGGCTCTCATCATCAGCTCTTTGCTATTTCTTCAACAGATTTGGACATGGTGTTTTGTGGATCGCCATGGCTTCTTCCTCTTCTTCTTTCTTCAACAGATTTGGACATGGTGTTTTGTGGATTACCATGGCTTCGTCCTCTTCTTCTTTCTTCAACAAATTTGCACATTGGTTTTTTGTGGACTATCATAGCTTCTTCTTCTTCTTCTTCTTCTTCTTCTTCTTTCTTCAATAGATTTGCACATTGTGTTTTATGTACTACCATAGCTTCTTCTTTCTTCAACAGATTTGCACATGGTGTTTTGTGGACTACCATAGCTTCATCATCATCATCATCATCATCTTCTTCTTCTTCTTCTTCTTCTTCTTCTTCTTTTTCTTCTGTGGCGGTGCAGCATATGGATTGCACCCACAAGAGGAGTGGGTGTTTGTTGTTGTGGTGGTGGGAGGGGTAAACAGAGATTGTTGGAGTTGAAGGCAGCAAGGGAGGCAAAGGAGGAAGCCAAATTTCAGGCATTGATGCGGACAATATTTGCAGGAATAGCAAACGAGGGAGTGATGAAAGATACAGCTGAGGCAATCTCCAAGACAGATAAACAACACAGTGATCATCTGGCTGCCATGTATAAACTTTGGGAGAAACAAGTCTTCCACAACATCAATGATCAAATCAGCAAAAAACTCAAAAGACGCTCTCCAGATCAAATCATGCAAAAGCTTCGTAAGAATCAATGATGAACAAAACAAAAATCATGTCCTCCTCCTGAAAATCTTTTGTTTTGAAGGGTTTTTCTCTTCTGTTGTAATTTCAAATTTATAAAAACATCAAAAAACTCAAGAATCCCACTCAACAAATCCAAATGATGCAAAAGCTTTTTTGTAGTAAGATGATGAAACACACAATCTTCCCACTTCTTTTCTTGATGTGTTTCCTATCATAATTTCAATTCATTGAGCACTTTTTTCATGCACATGAATGTAAGATTTTGAAATCCAATTTCAAGGGGCAAAATCTCTCTCATGCACAAAACACAATGTGTTTTTGGGTTCAAACCACAATACATAAACATATTTACAATCATTTGCAGTTTTCACTGGGACCTGATGCCTTTTTGGACTCCTTTGATTGTGATCATGCCCATGAGCAAGAGAACAGTGAAAGCTCTGAAGCAGCCCTGTCTGTGACTGATGATGTATTTGTGCAGGGTATCAGCAAATGCGTTACTGCAAACAAGTCAATAGGAGGCTTGTTTTCCGAGATACGCTCAACAATGAGTATGATCCATTTGAATTGCAAGGGACTGAAGTGCACTATTCCACAAAAGATATGATTGACCCCGTAAAACATGATTTAGAGAAGGTTGCATGTGTATCTCTCCCAACCCACCCAATATTCACAAAATCTCTTCCTTCTCCTCAATCAATGTCAAGATGTCAAAAATTGTGTTTGTTTCTTCAGCTTGTACAGAACCCTCCAAACCAAAACAGACCCCAGAAATTTTCCACACAGACAGCTATCCTTAGTTCTCATTGTCAAAAACAAGTCAAGCTTTGACATAATTACTCCTCATTCAACATACTTATAACACAGAGAGGGAGAGAGAGAAGTTGTGTTTGCCAATTTTGTGTCTCACAGACTGACTATGGTACATTTCTGGGGATGAATCTGATGGGAGAATTTGATTTCTAAGCTGGGATTGCAGGATAAACGGGAGAGAGTATTTCGAGGTGATTCTGTATTCCATAAGGTCCATACAAAGGATATTCTGGACCCAACATTCTGGACATATGCCAAATTCCGTAGCACAATGCATGGTCATGTCAACGCTGACAATGAGGATGCAACATATAAGCCTCGTGAAATGATTCCTGAGTAAGATTTCCTCAACCCAGTATACAGAAGAAACCAGAAACAAAACATGCAGTGTGTGATGATGACTAACCTACTTGACTATTGCAAAAATGTGCATCTGATTGATTGCACATATAAAGTAAGCAATCCAATCTTTAACATAATAACAACATGGTTTTTAATGAATGAATGCAGGAAGTGGTATTCGAGACCTGTATTTTGGAATAGAACTTGGGGATCTGAATGTTGGAATGAAGCATTCCCACCTGGAGGCAAAGGCGTAAGTTTGCTCTTCTTCACCATTTCCCTCACCCTTCTACTGACTTGAAAATCCAGTTTTGCTCTTCTCTACCAAACCCATCTCCTACTACTAAATGGAAATCATACCCAATCTTCTACTGATGGGAATTCCAGTTTGCTCTTCTTCACCACCCCCAATCTTCTACTGATGGGAAACCCAGTTTGCTCTTCTTCACCATAGCCAGTCTTCTACTGACCAGAGATCTACTCTACTCTTCTTCACCATTCATGCCTACTGACTGGGAATCATACGATATGGTTATACACTCTCTGCTGGGTTATTTTTTTGTCAGCATGCACAATGTTGAAGCATTATGGTCCACTAATGACTATGGGTGGATTACTACATCCCATAATAGGGCAGGTCTTTTGTAAGGGACTGGAACTGGACTCATTACTATTACCTGCATATTTGAAACATTTCAAGGTTTGAATTTGTGGGTCGGTGCTGGTGGTTTACAGATGCCACCAAAGCCACTGGATGACCAGGAAGCAGTGTGGAAAATTGAGTTAGATATGGTGTGGGATAGTCCTGTCAAGCATCAAAAGAAGCTCATGATCTCAGAAGATAATGAATGGTTCTGACACCAATCATCAGACTGAAGTGCAGAAATCATGTAAACTGTGATCATTGAAGCATAACAGAGTGTAGGTCTTTTATCCACAAACCTGCATGGCCACAAGCTGAAAGAAGGAAAACAAAAATGATCATTTGGTGGTGCACCTACTTCACACACATCTGTCCAAAATCTGAAGAACTTTCTTCCCACGACCATGCATGACATATCCTCCAAGTATGGCATTCTAAGAGAGTGCATCATGTGATGGCATCTTGTTGAACAATCTCCAAGCATCCTCTATGCTCCCACATTTTGCATACATGTCAACAACAGGCCCTCACGAAATCAGTTGTTATTTGTTTGTCATTAGAACTGCTCCAAGAAAAACTCAATGAACCCTAAACCTATGTGAAATCATGCTGTCTAGGAGCTGCTGTCAACTAACACACAGTGATCCTCACAGTTATCTCTTATAGGAAACGTGCCAAATACGAAAAAAATTCTCATGCATGAGCCCTGATAATCTCTTCAGTTCTGCATGGATTTCTGGGTGGTGTCAATTGTCCATTACACATGTATGCACCTGGTTATTCAATTTGACCCAGGTGTGTCCCTGCTGTTTCTTCACACCTCTTTCCTTTCTCTGCTGTTTAACAGAGATGCTTGTTGCCAGCAACAGCATAGATGTTTGACAGCAGAACATAACCTGCAGCATTTTCAGGCTCCAAAATTCAAGAACTCATTTAGCATCATGTTTCCCCATCTCCAGATTACTGAGAATTCTGCAACCGCTGAGCAAAGCCTTCCATGGAGCCATATGTGGTATCACGTTGATTATATTCTCTGCCTCCTTTAGATGGCCAGCACAGCCAAGAACATTGACCACACAGGTGCCATGTTCCAATTTTGCAGAAACCATGTAAACAGGGATCATTGAAGCATAACAGTGCATGCCTTTGGCCACCAAACCTGCATGGCTACAAGCTGATAGAAGACAAACAAAAGTGACATCATCTGGTTGTACACCTTCTTCACACATCCATTCCAAACATATAAGAGCTTACTTACCATGTCCATGCATGGCACATCCTCCAAGTATGGCATTCCAAGAGACCACATAACATGATGACAGCTTGTTGGACACTCTCCAAGCATCCTCCATGCTCCCACATTTTGCGTACATGTCAACCAAGCAATTACCGACAAAGACATCTGAATCCCATCCACTTTGAATGACCTGCTCATTAGCATACCCACCCTCTTCAAGTGCAACCACGCTGGCACATACATTCAGCAGCCCCCCAAAAGTACCAGAGTTTGGGAGCACACCTTCCTGTTGCAGTTGTCCAGCCCCTTCTGTCCTTGCCCACATTTCACATGTCCCAAGTGTGGGAGCATGGAGGATGCTCATAGAGTGTTCAACAAGATGCCTTCACGTGATGTCAACCAAGCTAGTCCCCACAAAGACATCTAAATCCCATCCACTTTGAATGATCTGCTCATGAGCACACCTGCCATCTTCAAGTGCAACAAGGCTGGCATATGCATTCAGCACCACGACAAAAGTAGATAGCACACTTTCCTGTTGGATTTGTCAAAATGCTTCGAGTGCCTTCTGTCCTTGCGCACGTTTCACATGTCCCGATATCATGGTGGTCCCCAAGTGACCACATCCCGAGATCGCAACTTGTTGAACACTTTCAGAGCATCCTCCATGCTCCCCACATTTGGCATACATGTCAATGAAGCTACACCCCCCACAAAGACATCATAATCAGCCACACGACCACTTTGAATTATGTGTTCAACTTCATGAGCCTGCCTTTCCCCCCTTCTTCTTCAAGTGCTCTCCTAAACTTAGCAAATGCATTGAGAACAGGAACAAAAGAAAGTGAATTTGTCAGAAAACATGCCTTTTTGTTGCAAATTCTTGGAAAAGCTCAACTTGTCTTTCTCATGTTGCTGCCCAGCCTAAACATACCTTGCAAGCTTTCTCCAATTGTACAACAGTCGCCACCGACCCACCCACCCACCCACCCACCGATGGTCTCGTCGGTGATTCCCTGCCAGAGTCCGACCTACGTCTCCAAATGTTTGAAATCCGGATACCTTGCATTCACATTCTCCGGTCTACAATCCCACCACTATGAAGGATCTGCAAGGAATTGCCGCCGAAGTGCCTTGGTTGCAACTGCTCCTGCTGTTACCGTTGGTGTAACTTTTCTCCCCCAAGTCGTTGCCACCGCTCTGTTGCCGCAAGTCACAAGGTATATGTCCTGAACGGCGCGACTTTTTCTCTCAAGTGTGAGTCGATTGCGCACTGCCATGACCACGAACAAGGATTGATGGAACAAGCAAACCGAATCGAAGAAGTTCTCGTGGCGTATTCGCCGCTGCCTCCGCAACGGCACAAGTATCGCAGACCGCGAACAGCTTCAGAGGACTCGTTCAAAGTCCAAAGTCCAAAGCGCCGCTCACCACATCTCCAAATAAGTTGCACAATGGATGAAAAATGGGATGATGGATGAAAAAAATTGTATGGTAAATGAAAAATGGAAAGGAAAGTTTACACAATTGAATTTATTTATTTATTCTAAGTTAGAGAATTAATTGACACATCTTCCCATAAATTGTAAAATGGATGAAAATTTGTAGTAGTTGTACAGGTAGGAGCAGTGAAAATATTATGTAACAGCAGTGGAGGCGCTCAGGAAAAAAAGAAAGACAGGATGAAACTCAGTTTACCACTAAAACTGGTGATAAAAACTAGTGGTAAAACTAGTTCGGGTCCCAGTTATTTTGATTTGTAAAATTTTCATTCCCAGTTACACATTTGATGGCCTATTTTGTCGAAACTGGCCATTCTCACCCCCTATTTGTGAGACTTTATGGATCACTCTAGTGAATAAAAGTTTTGTTTAAGTTAGAGAATTAATTGGCACATCTTCCAATAAATTGCACAACGAATGAGAAAATATATGATGGATAAAAAATGGAAAAAGAAATTTAGTTAATAAAAATAATAAAAATATTCACATTGAAAAAAACATGATATCAATACCTTAAGTTTGATCATAAAGGAGGGTAAATTTTAATAATAATAAATGCACACATACATTGCATTTAAAAGGGGAGTGAAGACAAAATGAAATTCATATTGTATCAAATTTTGTGGTAATCTAAGTTTTATCATTTTTTTTTTAAAAAATGCTTTCACTATTGTGATGCTTACTATTGTCATATAATTATCTTGAATCTCATGCATTAAATATGATGATATAGTAAGTTTCATCCTTCATTCAATAAAAGGTTTTAGTAATGTTTTTAGTATTGATATCTTGATAGGTTTCAATAGAGAAGCACACTTCAATGCTTGACAAATTGCTTTGTCAAAGTAAGAAAAAACTTGATATTATTTGTGTACCTTTTGATACTAAAAATTTGTTACCTTCTTATATTGTTTGTCAATAAATATATATGAACACCCAATTGATTATTCATACCCAATTGATATTCATACCAAACTCACATGAAGTCTCACAACATGTCTAAACCCTAAACCCTGGATGATGAGAAAGGACAAGTTGGTGAGTAACTTTCACTTGTTGGAACAAGCTCAAAAATAATTTTCAAATTGTGTAAATTATCGTTTTTATGATGTTAGAGAATTAGGATTTTTTCTCAAAAATAATTTTTAAATTGTGTAAATTATCGTTTTTATGATGTTAGAGAATTAGGATTTTTTCTCAAAAATAATTTTCAAATTGTGTAAATTATCGTTTCTATGATGTTAGAGAATAGGGTTTTTTTTCAAAAATAATTTTCAAATTGTGTAAATTATTGTTTTTATGATGTTAGAGAA
>Ga0116227_10013025_pt1 | contig 13273 bp, 7 predicted proteins | sample S1TSphgellanicum_FD_89693 | JGI IMG/M metagenome (GOLD analysis project Ga0116227, IMG submission 89693) | Host-associated microbial communities from peat moss isolated from Minnesota, USA - S1T2_Fb - Sphagnum magellanicum MG | ecosystem: Host-associated > Plants > Peat moss > Unclassified...
ACAGGATCAAAGTAACTTTTTTAGGAAATCCGGGAAACCTACACGGTTTATGGGACAGCGGATTGCCCGAACATGAAGGCCTTAATTACGAACAGCTGGCCGACAAAGTTGACAAGGCTGATGCTCGCCAGATCAAGATGTGGCAACATGATGATCTGATAAAATGGCTTTACGAAAGCTACCAGGTAAGCGAGCTATTGTATGCCGACGCAGCTAAAAACCCCACTTTTGACGAGGCTTATTACCAGGCACATATCCCTGTTTTTGAGGAGCGCATGGAAAAAGCAGGCATCAGGCTGGCGGGCGTACTGAACGCGATATTCAAATAATCATCCCTATCTAAAACAAAACGATGGCACTATTAAAAAAAGGATTCAGCAAAATTTTGCTGACCGCAATTATGCTGATAGCTTATGGTTATTGCCAGGCACAAACAGACACGGCACAACATATAGTCAGAGGCAGAAAAAACTCGGCTGCTCAACAGCAAAAGCCTTATGTAATTCTGATCTCGGCAGATGGTTTCCGGTATGATTATGCGGAAAAATACCAAGCCGAAAACCTGTTACGCTTAAGCGGACAAGGTGTTAGAGCCGCATCTATGATGCCGAGTTTTCCGTCGGTTACCTTTCCAAATCATTATACACTGGTAACCGGGCTTTACCCCTCACATCACGGTTTAGTTGGTAATAGTTTTTACGATCCGGAGAAAAAGGACAGCTATTCGATGGGAGCAAAAGATAAAGTGAGAGATAGCAGTTGGTATGGAGGCACGCCTTTGTGGGTGTTGGCAGAACAGCAACAAATGCTGGCAGCCAGCCTGTTTTGGGTAGGATCAGAAGCTGCCGAAAAAGGTATCAGGCCAACTTATTACTATAATTATAACGAGCAAATTCCTGTATCTCGTCGCATCCAGATCGTTAAGGAATGGTTAAGCTTACCGGCCGAGAAAAGACCGCATTTGATCACTTTCTATTTATCGGAACCAGACCATGCCGGTCACCGCTATGGCCCCGAAGCCCCGGAAACAGCCAAAGCCGTAAAAATGGTAGACTCGGTGATCAATCAGCTAACTCTTGCTGTGAAAAGCACCGGCTTACCGGTTAACTTTGTTTTTGTATCCGACCACGGGATGACCGCTGTTGACCGGGAACATCCCCTACCTATGCCGACAGCTATTGATCCTTCCAAATTCATCATCCCATCTTCCGGAACGATGATCGATCTGCACGCGAAAGACAAGGCGGATATTATGCCGGTTTTTGAACAGCTTAAAAAAGATGAGAAGGATTATAAAGTGTATTTGAAAACTAACATGCCTGAGCATTTTCACTATAGTGCCAAAGATGACCGGATGAACAGGATTGGTGATATACTTGTTATACCGGAATGGCCAAAGGTGTTTTCAAACAGAAAACCGGGCGCTGGCTATCATGGTTTTGACCCACAACAGGTTAAAGATATGCAGGCTACTTTTTTTGCCTGGGGTCCAGGGTTAAAGAGTGGCTTAAAAATTCCAACTTTTGAAAATGTGAACGTTTATCCACTGATAACAGAGTTGCTCAAATTAGACATCAAAGATCAAATAGACGGAAAGAAAGAGGTACTGCATAATGTACTTAAATAACCCGGCAATATAATTGACTGATTGATTACCATTCCAAATGGTTATAACCAAACGAAACACGCCCTAAAGAGCGTGTTTCGTTATTTAGGGCAATATCACATCCCTCTACAAGGTATTTTGTTCGAGTACAGTCTTAGGAATTAGTCTGCCTTTATGCCTTATTAACGTCATTAAAATATGTATGAAATTTGGTGAAAGTATTCGCAATGCTCAAGTCGTCAACCGGGTAAATAGCATCACATGCTTTCAAATACCATCTATTGGGAGATTTAAAGCTAAAAAGCTATATTTGACTGCATTATCCCTTTAAATAAATAATGATTGATGGTTTGAGCAAACTTTCTGTTGCCTGGTCTACAAAAATTCAGATTTTTGAGCGTGCTTTCAATCAGTACTATCACGAGTTGTTTGTAACAGGTGTTAAGAAGGTTAATTCAGACGATCTTGCCAAAGATATCCTCCAGGAAGTATTTATCGCGCTGTGGAATAATCTGGATAATATTGCCACAGAGCAAGAAATTTTACCCTTTTTGTATGGAACGCTTCGTAATAATGTACTCATGCATTATCGAAAATCGGAAGTGCATTTAAAATATGCAATTGATGCCGTAAATCAACACACAACGGGTAAATCATCTGAAGATATTTTATTAAATAAAGAATTAGAGGAGGTTTTAGTTGAGGAAGTAAACAAAATGCCGGCACGAATGCAGGCTATTTACCGTCGCAAAAAAGAGAGCAATCAATCCATTAAAGAAATTGCCGACGAGTTGGGTATATCTGAACAAACAGTAAAAAACCAACTTCAAAACGCTTATACCAGGTTAAGATCACGTCTTACGGACTATAATTCTCCTGTAATCCTAGTGGGTTTTGTGATCAGCCACATGCCAGTGTTACTCCACCATTAAAAAATCTTTAAAAAATTAATATTTACTATAGTACTTTTTGCCTGTGAACGCAATATGTTATTAAAAGGCATATTTTGGAAACAGAAGAATTAACATTATTAATAGATAAATACCTTTCGGGCAACGCTAACGCCAAAGAAAAAGCCATTGTAGAAAAATGGTATGAGCTTGTAGATAGCCATAACAGCGATATGGCTACCGAGCGAATAGAGCAATATAAGGCGGAAACACACCAATTCCTTTCTCAGTATATCGGTCAACAAAAAACAGCAGATAAGGATCCCGAACGTAATCTGGTACGCACAATTACCATATATCGTTGGCTGGGTGCGGCTATTGTACTTTTTACTTTAACCACTGGGCTGTACTTTTATTACAATAAGCAGGCAAATACCCATGTAGCCGCCATAAATAAACCATTGATTAACGATGCTGCTCCTGGCGGGAATAAGGCAACGCTGACTTTATCGGGCGGGCGTAAATTGATACTGACTGATGCCAAGAACGGCATTGTGGCTACACAGGGTGATATTGCTATTAATAAAACGAATGACGGCGAAGTTATTTATACCGGAAGCCAGCAAGCAGATGCCGGGCAAACGGATGCTCCAATCTATAATACTATTACTACACCTGTAGGCGGAACTTATAACCTGAAGCTTGCCGATGGCACAGAGGTTTGGCTCAATGCGGCATCATCCATAAAATATCCGGTTGTTTTTAAGGGTAGTGAACGACTGGTTGAGTTAACCGGCGAAGCCTATTTTGAGGTAGCTAAAAATAAAGCGATGCCTTTTAGAGTAAAAAGCGCAGGGCAAACGGTTGAGGTTTTGGGTACTCATTTTAATATCAACAGCTATTCTAATGAGCAATGGGTTAAAACCACTTTAATGGAAGGGCGAGTGAAAGTTTATGGCAATGGGTCAAGTGCCTTACTTTTACCCGGCCAGCAATCTTCATACAATGCTTTAGCTAATCAAACTATTAAAGTTTTGGACGATGTTAACCTAGACGAGGTAATGGCCTGGAAAAACGGCAAATTCTATTTTGCCAAGGCTGATATTGAAAATGTGATGCGACAGTTGGAACGCTGGTACGATGTAGAAGCTATTTATACAGGTAACCGGCCAACTGATCATTTCAATGGTAAAATTCCTAAAAATGTAAATCTATCTCAAGTATTAAAAGTGTTGGAATTAAGCGGTGTTCATTTTAAAATAGAAGGGAGAAAGATCATCATCCGTTAGATGCCGTATTGCCGCCGTATAATATGCCAGGCATGCTATACGAAGTGGTTATTCAACAAAAAACCGGAAAGTGGTTGCAACACGATCCGGCATGAGCTTGGGTAAACCAGTAATAGTCCGTTAAACTACATCCTTATCAATCACCCAAAACCAATCAAAGGTATGGAAATTTCTACTTTTTATTTTCCGCCGTATAATGTACGGCTACTAAAAAAAATTGTCCTGGTTATGAAGCTCACCACCCTGATGTTAATCTTTTTCTGCATGCATATCAGCGCGGCAACTTTTGGTCAGCAAATATCGCTTTCCTTAAAAAAGGTTAGCGCCGAAACTGTATTCAACAAAATTGAGCAGCAAACAAAATACAGCTTTTTTTATACAAGCGAGGCACTTAAACAATTGCCGGAAATTAGTATAGATGTAAAAAATGCATCTGTTGAACAGATATTGGATAAGTGTTTAAAAAATTCACCGCTTAGCTATACCATAGTTTCGAACGTTGTTGTAATTAAGCCTAAAACAGCTAATTTAAGTACTGCCCAGGCAAGAGTAGTAATAGGCCAGGTGACTGATGAAAAGGGCAACCCATTACCGGGTGTAACAATTAAACTGAAAGGAGCCGCACAAGGTACTGTGACAAGTGCAAGCGGCCAGTTTAGTTTGTTTGTGGATGATGTTGAAACCGCTGTATTACAATTTTCATTTATAGGCTATGCAACACGTGAGGTTAAAGCCAATACAATGGCAGGCCTTTTTGTTATTAAAATGGTTGAAGATATTTCCAGACTTGATGAAGTAAAAATTGTTGCCTACGGCACAACAACCAAACGTTTAAGCACCGGCGATCAAACTTCTATATCAGCCACTGATATTGCCAAATATCCAACTACTAATGTGCTTGATGTTTTGCAGGGCAGTGTACCCGGATTAGCTATTTATAAAAACACGGGTAACCCGGGTGGCAGTTATAAAGTACAGTTGCGTGGTGTTAATGGTTACTCAAGCAGACCACCGCTTTATATAGTTGATGGTGTGCCTTATGGCTCAATGAACTCTCCCAACACCTTTTCTACCAATAACGGATATCTTACTCAAAACACAACATTAGGTGCCAATAGCGCTAACGGAACTGTTGGACAAGGAGGCAACCCGCTTAATTTGATAAACCCGCTTGATATTGAAAGTATAACCGTACTTAAGGATGCCGAAGCGACAGCTATTTATGGCACACGTGCTGCCGATGGGGTGATTATTATTACCACCAAGAAAGGAAAAGCCGGAAGTTTAAAAACTGATCTGAGCTTTTATACCGGTTATACGTCTGTTACCCATCTTCCGGATTTGTTGAACCTGCAGCAGTACCTGCAGATGCGGAAAGAGGCCAAAAGAAATGATAATGCCAATATCTTAACTACTGATTACGATATTAATGGTGTATGGGACACCACACGCAGCACCAACTGGGCAAAAACCGCATTAGGCGGCACCGGTCATGTTACCAACGCGCAAGCCAGTATTAGCGGAGGATCAAACAACGTACAGTTTTTGATTAGTACCGGGTATAACAGGCAAACCAATGTAACTGATGTAAATGGCAGTGACCAAAGCGGTAACCTAAGTTTTAGCATCAACAGCAAGAGTGATAATAACAAGTTTTCGGTGCAGTTAAGCGGCAGTTATTTTTATAATGTAAATACCATTACACAATCCGATTTTACGACTCTACTCACCCTGGCCCCGGATGCTCCCCCGATCTATAATCCGGATGGGACGTTAAACTTTCAGGGTAATACTTTTAACAACCCTTATGTGGTTAAGAACCTGATGAACAATACTGTTACCGGTAACCTCAGATCGAGCGCGGTAATTAGCTATCGCCCTATCAACAGTTTGGAATTGAAGGTAAACCTGGGCTACAACAAGCAGCAGATCAATGAGTTTTTGGGTGGCCCGAGTACGGCATTTCAACCATTCCCCACCGTGACGCCGCCCTCCAGTACATTTGTTACCGATAATGTTTCGTGGTTGAGTGTTGAACCGCAGATCAATTTTAATAAAGACATCTCTAAAGGCAAAATCTCTGTTACCGTGGGTAGCAGCTTGCAAAGAAGCGTTGATGAATCGACACAATTGAAGGTTACTGGCTATACCAGCGATTTATTATTACCCAATATTACCGCGGGTACACTAATTACTCCTATTGTGACTGCCGTTTATGCACCTTATAAACTTAGCGGTATTTTTGGGCGCGCAGGTTATAACTGGGATAATAAATACCTGCTTGAAGTAAGCGGCCGTTACGATGGATCGAGCCATTTTGGTGCCAATAAGCAATTCCACTTGTTTAGCGCGGTGGGCGCGGGTTGGGTATTTTCGGAAGAAAACCTGATCAAAAATAACCTTACTTTTTTGAGTTTTGGAAAATTGAGGGGTAGTTATGGTGTAACCGGTCGGGATGCTATTCCTCCATATTTGTATTTAGATACCTATAGCCCTACATCTGCTACTTACCAGGGAATGGGCGGATTAATACCTACTGGCTTACCTAATGCCGACCTGGGCTGGGAATCGACAACAAAATCTGAAATAGGGCTGGAATTACAATTTTTAAAAGGCCGTATTATATTCGAAACCAATTTTTATCATAACCGCACTTCGGATCTGTTGAACAGTACCCCACTTTCACAAGTAACCGGCTTTACCAGTATCTTTCAAAACCAACCCTCAGTTATTCAAAATGAAGGGTTTGATATGACTGTTACCGGTAATAACTTCCGTGGGAAAGATTTTAGCTGGTCAACAACCGTGATACTGACCAGAGATCGTAATAAACTCATCAGTTTCCCGGGGCTTGAAAAATCGGGGTATGCTACACAGTATGTAATTGGCCAGTCAATAAGTGCTTTACCGTTCTATAGCTTTGCCGGTGTTAACCCACAAACAGGGATCTATCAGTTTAATAACAAGGCTGGCGCGGTAGTTCCGGCCCTGTCACTCTCAGCAGCAACAGATAAGTTTGTATATGTTAATGTTAGCCCTGATTATTATGGCTCTGTACAAAACAGCTTCCGTTACAAACAATTCTCGCTCGATTTCCTTTTCAGGTTTATTAAACAAATAGGGTTAAATGCATTTGGTCAGCAAGGCACGCTTCCTGCGGGTCTTTCACCAAATTCCAACTTCAGCACCATTGTTTTAAACCGCTGGCAAAAACCAGGTGATGTTACAGATATACAACGATATGGCACAGGTATTCAAACGCTGTTTGGCCAGTCGAGCGCTATTCAGAGCGATCATTCTTATGGCGATGCTTCTTATATCCGTTTCCAAAATCTGTCGTTAACCTATACGCTACCGCAGCCCTTGTTAAAAAAGCTGCATGTTCAGAGTTTGCAGGTGTACGTTCAGGGCGATAACCTGTTAACCATTTCAAAATATGGCGCTATTGATCCTGAAAATCAGAGTTCACTTTCGTTGCCGCCATTACGCACAATAACTTCTGGTTTAAGATTGTCCCTTTAATTTTTAACAACATGAAAAATCATATAAAATCATATAAAAAACTGATGTCGGCCTATTTTGCCGTTTTGCTTTTGCTGAGTGTTGCGGGCTGCAAAAAAGCGATTGATGTGGGGCCACCTATTACCAGGTTATCCAGCGTAACGGTGTTTACCAGCAACAGCACTGCCGAAGCAGCTATATCAGGTATTTTTGGCACCATGGCCAGCAATAGTGGTAAAATGTATAATGGCAGTTCGAGTATGAGTTTGCAACAGGGTCAGGCTGCGGATGAATTGGTTAATTATGCAACTGTAGCAGCGTTTTACACTAATAACCTAATTAGTTCGAGCTCTTATTACTGGCCTGAGATTTACCAGGAAATGTTCCAGATCAATTCGGCTATCATCGGACTAAACAATAATGGTAGTACGCTTACGCCGGCTATCCGTAACCAGTTGCTTGGCGAGGTGAAGTTTGCCCGCGCGTTTGTTTATTTTTACGCGGTTAACTTGTATGGTGATGTACCTATGCCGCTCACCAATGATTATATAGTTAATAACGTTATTAGCCGTACACCAGCGCAACAGGTTTACGCCCAGATCATCCAGGATCTTAAAGATGCACAACTGCTTTTACCTGACAACACTTACCTGAGCGGTACCGGCACTACAACTACGGAAAGGGTTCATCCCAACAAACAAGCTGCAATGGCAATGCTGGCCCGGGTATATCTGTATCAAAAAGATTGGGTTAATGCACAAGCAATGGCTACCGCTGTAATTAATGCTTCGAGCTATAAATTGGAAGCGATCAACTCGGTGTTCTTAAAAACTTCGCAGGAAGCGATATGGCAACTATCACCTATAGCAGTGGGCATTAACAATGCCGATGCGCAATACCTGGTAATAACCGCGCGCCCTACTACAACATCGGGCCAGTTATCATTAAATACCAATTTGCTGAACGCTTTTGAGCCCGGCGATGCCCGGTTTGCCAATTGGGTTAGCAGTTTTACCGCACCGGCACAGCCTCCTTTACCTGCTACAACCTACCAATTTGCTTACAAGTATAAAGTGAATCTGACTAATTCGGCTGTTATAGCTACCGAGTATCCGATGATGTTACGTTTGGCTGAACAGTACCTGATCAGAGCTGAAGCTTATATTCAAAATAACCAGATCGCGCTGGGGATAGCGGATCTAAATACCATACGCACGAGGGCGAGAATGGCGGCAACTGTAGCCGTACCTAATCCGTTACCGGCGCTTAGCACTACGCTATCTTTATCCGACGCGATTGATGCTGTTGCTCATGAGCGCCAGGTAGAGCTATTTACCGAAATGGGGCATCGCTGGTTTGATTTACGCCGCACCGGCAAAATTGACGCAGTGATGGGCGTAGTTACCCCGCAAAAAGGTGGCACCTGGAGCAGTTATAAACAATTGGTACCAGTGCCCGCTTCAGAAATTGTACTAAACCCAAACCTTGTTCAAAATCCGGGCTATAATTAATAGCCTGCAACGCCGGGGCCATAAACCCCGGCGTTTAATTTATTCTGATCAAAAAACAAAACAATAATCTATGAAAGCTATCAAACTGATAAGCAGCGTAACGCTGCTATGTACCATCGCCTTTTCGTCGCTCGGGCAAACAAAGGATTTAGTGATTAACGGAACCTTAACCAACATGAAGGTAATGCCATCTAAGGTGTACTTGGTATATATACCCATTTTGAATATTAAGCCTGATAGCGCACAGGTTGTAGATGGTAAGTACAAACTGTTAGGCAATACTGGTGGCGTGGTGGCAAGCGCCAGCATCACTACTGATCCGAAAGTTATAAGAGGAAAAAACTCTGTAAGTATTATGATAACCAAAGGAGAATTGCAATTAGCTTCGGATGGAGACTTACAACATTCAAAGGCAAGCGGCCCTGCAGCCGGACCGCAATTAGAATATGAAGCGGTACTTCAAAACTTACAGGACTCTGCCAAGGTGATAAGGGCGATGGAAGCGACTGAACAGTTTAAAACGGACCAGGCTTTACAAGCTCAAGTACAGGCAAAAAAAATGGTTCTGTTTAAAAATGGTCTCGAAGAGATCATGTATTATCCGCTAAAGCACCCTAATTCAGTACTTGCACCATACCTCACCTGGTCTACACTCAGTGAAGCTACTGTGATGAAGTTTGAACTGGTAGATTCTTTATCGCACAATCTGTCTGCAAATGCCCCCGAGGTTTTTAAAGTGGAAGTTGCAAAAATATATGATAAGGCCGCGAAAGCTGATGCAGCGTACAAAGCCAAGGTTAAAGCCAGCGACGAAAAGACTCCGCTGGGCAGTAAAGCCATGGATTTCACCATGAATAATACCGAAGGGAAACCGGTAAGCTTATCATCGTTTAAAGGAAAATATGTGTTACTTGATTTTTGGGCAAGCTGGTGCGGACCTTGCCGTGCAGAAAACCCTAATGTGATAAAAGCATACAACGCCTACAAAAATAAAGGCTTCACCATATTAGGTGTATCGTTAGATGGAGGCGGACAAAAAAATGCCTGGCTTGAAGCTATAAAAAAAGACGGCCTGACCTGGACCGAAGTAGCCGACCTAAAGGGGTGGAGTAACGAAGCAGCAAAATTGTACAATATCATATCAATCCCGCAAAACTTTTTGATAGACCCCAATGGGGTAATTATCGCCAAGAATTTGAGAGGCGAGGAATTGCAGGCAAAACTGGCATCGTTGTTTAAAAAATAAGCTTTGGGATCGATGAAGTGATCATTTCTACCGATGATGCACAGATGGCGAAAGATAAAGGGATGTTTGATCTGATCATTGATACCATACCATGCCTTACTTGCATAATTTGAATCATTATATATCAATACTTGGCATTAGTGGCACTTTGATATATTGGGTTATTTAAGCTCGCTTGACCCAATGCTGCAATCTACTCCTTGATCTGGGTCATAAATCGGTAGCCGGATCGGTTATCGGCGGTATAGCAGAAACACAGTAAAGCATAATATCGTACCGAAGATTGAAGCGATCAGGATACAGGATATTAACGATGCTTACGAGCACATGCTGAAAAGCGATGTATATTATCACTTTATGATCAATATAGCTTCTTTAAAAATTAAAGAGATCTATTAGGTTATCAAATAAAAAAGCCTTTTACTAATTAGTAAAAGGCTTTTTTTATTTGATAAGGTTTAGTTTATAGCGTTTACAAAGTAGGCGTAACCAATGTTTTAGGTACTAAGCCCACATTAATTTTCCGTACCATTTCTTTCAGGTGAGTTTTGGTCATCCCTGTAGCTGTGGGAATAGCTTTCTCAATATCGGCTCGCAAAGCAACTAACTCTGCCCTTACTAAACTTTCACCATCGGTTCTGGTTACATCCGGATTGAGGTAAACATTTATTCCGCCTAACTGGCCCGTCATTACAATTTCATTTGTGGCTACAAACATCTTTTGCATATTAGCGATGTAGTACTGCTGCAAATTTCTGCGGTAAAGGCTAATAGGTTTTTTACTATAGATCTCTGTCCAGATACCCATTTTCAGGTCTTTAAAATATTCCTGAGCGGTATAGTTTTTACCCGGGTTTGTTGTTTCCCTGTTAATCAGTTTAGTTATGATGTCAGACCCCATCATACGCATCAATACAGAGTATTGCAAGAACGAAATAGTACTTACCTGATTTGCACCTGTCAAATCCGCTATCTGCTTATTGATCAGCCATGTTGGGGTGTTAAAGAAGTTATCGGTAACAAACTTCATCGCTTCCTTCTGGGTTTTGTAAGGTACTGGTTCAACTATTGCTCCTGGTTGTTCTACACTTTTAAACGTAGTATAGGTACCGGCAAAATTTCTGATCACATGACCCAAATATTGTGTGTACTGTCTTACAACATCTCTGTACGAATTTCCCAATTCTTCGTAACCTTCTTCGGGTGTTTTGGTCCAGGTGATCAGATTTGGTAATATTCTTTTCAGATTTTTGATGCCATAAGTACTCGCCAGCATGGCATTATCACCCAAATCCTCGCTTTGTGAGCGCGGATCGGCAAAAAGATTTTCTGAGCCAAAAAACAAGCGTTTGTTTTTACTCAAACTATCAATCACCAATTTATTGAGGTATGATTTTTCATCATCGGCAGTTTTATATTGAGGCAACCAGCGGTAACCGTACTGTATTGCCCATTTGTCGTAATCACCAATTCTGGGGAATAAGCCACTTTCAGAAATATTATCTTCGGGTTGGGCCACGTAATTAAAGCGGGCGTAATCCATAATAGATGGTGTATGCCCATGCGCTTCTACAAAAGCTTTATCGCGCAGTTTTTCTACCGGAACGGTAGAGCTTGAACCAAAATTATGCAGTAAGCCTAAAGTGTGCCCAACTTCGTGCGATGATACAAACCTGATCAACTGGCCCATTAGTTCATCATCAAATTTCATGGTACGCGCCCTGGGGTCAACAGCGCCAGCCTGTATCATATACCAGCTATGTACCAATTGCATAATATTGTGGTACCAGTTAATATGCGTTTCCATGATCTCGCCACTACGCGGATCGTGAACGTTTGGCCCACTGGCGTTTGCTACGGCCGATGGTTTGTAAACAATAACATTGTGGCGTGCATCATCAATACTCCAGGTAGAATCGCCTACGGGTGCTGGCAACGCTACAATAGCGTTTTTAAAACCTGCCTGCTCAAAGGCTTTTTGCCAATCATTCACACCGGCAATAAGGTAAGGAACCCATTTTTTTGGTGTTGCCGGGTCGATGTAATAAATGATGGGCTTTTTAGGTTCAACCAATTCGCCGCGTTTATATTTTTCAATATCGGCATCTTTAGGTTCAAGGCGCCAGCGCACCATCATTCCTGTTTGACGGATCCCTTGCGGGTTAGCATCAAAATCAGTATAAAGCTGTGCAAAGTAACCTACTCTGGAATCAGCATACCTGGGTTTCATGGGTATTTTAGGTAACAATACCATCGAACTGTTCAACTCATAGGTTACAGGCAATGTAGATGCCTGTGGCTGGCCACCTATTGGTCCTCTGGAATAAGTACGTACAGTTTTCAACTCCATGTTGATTGGGTAAGCGCTTATAGAACCTATATAAGATTTATCGGGTTGTATGGCGCCTACACCAAGCAGGTTTTTTATACCGGGGCTGAAATAAAATATCTCGTTCTCGGTAGCCAGATAATCCGTTACATCAATAACCGAAGTTTTAACTTTAGATACTGTATCGCCACCGTAAGCTTTTACCGGAAACGATGCAACAATTGGCTTTAAATTGGAATTGAGAACTGCCTTGTATAAACCGTTAGCCGTGGTATCGCTTGATCTTTCGTTGTAAGATACCAGTTTTAAAAAGATGCGGTTGTCCGGACCTTTTTCAAAATCAATTACATTCTCGGCAATTTCATCACCAGCGTAACCTGTCATTAAAGGGCGTGGGCCCGAAGCAGATTTAGAGATGCGGTTAACAACCAGCAACTCCCTGTTTAAAAGCGTATCCGGTATTTCAAAAAAATAGCGCTCACCTACTTTGTGAACCTTAAAAATACCGCGCGATGTTTTGGCCTTAGCCGTGATGATCTCTTTATACGGCCTTACTACCGATGGTATCGAATCCGGTTTTTTAACTGGAGTAACAATTTTGGGCGGCACTGGCGTAGCGGGCGACAGCGTTACCACTGGTGTCTTTTTTTGTGTTTGAGCACTTGTTGTTAGTGCCAGGCCGAAAAGTATCGCCAGCGCTATATTAAATTTATACATAAGTTGGTTTGTATTTGATGCCTTAAGGCTCGATTTTATTGGACTAATAATTCTGCAAGTTTTTGATTAAGCGCGTCGCCCCTAAGGTTGGCCGCGATGATCTTTCCGTTAGGATCGATCAGGAAATTTTGCGGGATCGATCTTACCATGTACAATTGAGCCACAGGGCTGTTCCAATATTTCA
>Ga0116227_10013026_pt1 | contig 13273 bp, 10 predicted proteins | sample S1TSphgellanicum_FD_89693 | JGI IMG/M metagenome (GOLD analysis project Ga0116227, IMG submission 89693) | Host-associated microbial communities from peat moss isolated from Minnesota, USA - S1T2_Fb - Sphagnum magellanicum MG | ecosystem: Host-associated > Plants > Peat moss > Unclassified...
CCCAGCGCCAGCACGCTCACGGCCAGATGCAGCGGCACCGCGAGCTGGCGCAGGCGCATCGAGCCCGGGTGGCGGCGCACCGTTCGCGAGCGGCCGCGGCCGTAGGCGCGGTACTGGCGCCACAGGCCGCGCACGGTGCCACGCGGCTGGTAGCCGAGGCGGATGCCGGCATCGAGCCAGATGCGCGCGCCGAGCGCCCGCTGGCGGCAATCGAACTCGGCGTCCTCGTTGTGCGAGAAGCTCTCGTCGTAGCCGCCGGCGCGCAGGAACGAGGCCATGCGGAACGCCGCGTGGTGGCCGTGGTCGACGAAGCCGCTGCTGCGGCCGCCCCGGTGCGCGGAGCCGCCGGAGCCGACCGGCGTGTCGGACAGCCACGCCACCGCGCGCCGCACGCAGGTGTCGCCGATCGAGTCCATCGGGACCACCACCGCGTCGGCCCCGCTGCGCTCGAGCGACTCGGCCAGCGCGCCGACGTAGCCGGCCGGGTAGAAGGCGTGGGCGTCGCAGCGCACCAGGATGTCCGCCTCGCGGCCGAAGCGCCGCGCGACCAGGTTGACGGCGGCCGACTGCAGGCGGCGCGGGTTCGCGACGAGGTGCAGGTTGGCGCGCTGGGCGGCGAGCCGGGCCACGATCTCCGGCGTGCCGTCGGTGCTGCCGCCGTCGGCCACGACGACGGTGCTGCGGGTGTCCGGCGGCAGGCCCGCGTCCAGGTCCGCCAGCGTCTGCGCGATCACGGCAGCCTCGTTCAACGTCGGGATCACGACGAGGACGCGGCGCATGTCAGTACTCGTTCATCACGATGCCGGCCAGCTTGCACGGGCTCTTGGACAGGCCCTTGAGCAGGGCGCCCATCGCGTCCATCCGGCTGCGGCCCTGGCGCCCGACCATCACGGCCGCGCCGCAGATGGCGGCGATCACGCGGGCGTCTGCGCCGTGCGAGGCCGCGGGCGTGTCCACCACGACGTGGTCGAACTTGGTCAGCAGTTCCTTGATCAGCAACGCGAACGCCGGGCGCTGCACGAGCTCCTGCGGGTTGGGCGGCGATTCGCCCACGGGCAGCACGTACAGGCTGGGCAGGTCGCGCACCGGACGGATGACGTTGGTCTCGGCGCGGCCCACCAGGATGCTGCTCAGGCCCGGGACGCCCGGCGCGATGCCGAACAGCGTCTGCAGGCGCGGCGTGCGCATGTCGGCGTCCAGCAGCAGCGTCCGTCCGCCCAGCTGGCTGAACGCCACCGCGGTGTTGGCGGCCAGGTAGGTCTTGCCATCGCCCACGTCGGGACTGACGACCGCGACCGCGCGGCGCGTCTCGGACGGGGCCAGCACGCCCATCAGCAGCTGCGAGCGCAGCTCGCGAAAGCCTTCGGCCTCTTCGCTGAACGGGCTCGTGGCCGCCACCAGCTCGGGATGCAGCGCGGTGCTGCCCAGCGCGTACGGGTAATGGAACTGCTGGGACAGCGCCCAGACGACGTCGTCGTCGGTGGCCAGCTTCAACGCCACCGCCGCCTCGCCGAAACGCAGGCGGTGCTCGCGCTGGTACTTCAGCACGCGCTCGACCTGCTCTTCCGTCAGCATCATCGCGTGGCGCAACAGCCGGCCGATGGGCATGTCGAGCACCTGGGCGCCGACGTCTTCGGCGGCCCCCTTCGGGTGGCCGGCGGGGTCGTGCGGCGGACGGTTCAGCATCGAGGGATGGGCATGGAGGGAGGTCATGATGGCTTGACTGCGCCCAGGTGGCCCAGGAGGATGCGGGATTTCATGGCCAGCGTGCGCGTGCGCGCCGCGCTGGACGGCAACTGGCGCGAGACCGGGAGCACCATGAGCAGCGGCTGGCGCAGCTCCTGCTCCACGTCGACCAGCGTGCGCACGCGGCGGTCGCGCAGTTCACGCACGAGGGCGACGGCGATCCCGGCGAAGACGCCCAGGAAGATCGCGACGGCCATGTTGCGCAGCAGCTTGGGCGACGACGGCTTGGCCGGCGTGGTGGCATGCTTGAGCACCGACACGTTGGTGCGCGTGTTCTGGCTCTCGACACCCATCTGGTTCACCTGCTCCTGCACCGCCGTGTAGGCCGCCTGCGCGTTGTCGACGTCGCGCTTGTAGACGCTCGCGTCGTCGCGAAGGCCTTGCGCCGCCATCACGCGCACGCGCTGCTCGGCGATGGCGCGCTGCACGTCCGCCACCTGCGCATCGGTGACGCCCGTGGTGAGGGCGAGCGCGCCGGAGACTCGCGCGACGGCGGTGTCGTACTTCGCCTTGATGGTGGCGATGCGCTCCCGCTGCGCCACGACGTCGGGGTAGCTGGCGCCGTAGCGCGACTGCAGCTCCTTCATGTGCGCCTCCTCCGTCGACAGCTGGGTCGCCAGCGCCGAGACGGTCGGATCGGAGAGCAACTCGGGCAAGGCCGTCGACGGGCCGGCGGACTGCGTGCGCTTGCCGTGGTTCTGGGCCGCCGTCGATTGCAGCGTCACCAGCTGCGCGGACAGGTCGGCCAGGCGCTGGTTCTCCACGTCCAGGCGATCGCCGTTGTCGATCAGGCCGTGCGTCTTCTGGTAGTCGGACAACTTGGCCTGCGCGGCCGCGAGCGCGTCGCGCATCTGCTTGGAGCGGCTGTCGAAGAGTTCGTTGTAGGCCCGCGCCGGCTCCACCTTCAGCTCGAGCGCGGTGTCGATATAGGACTGCATGAAGGCGTCGGCCACCCGCGCGGAGCGCGCCGGGTCGGGGGAGGTGAAGCCGATCGTGATGACGTTGGCCTCGCGCGAGGGCGTGACCACCAGCTTCTTCTGCAGCTTCTCGGTGAGCCAGGCCTCGAAGTCGCCCTTGCCATCGACGTCGTCCGTCCAGTCGCTGCGCAACTCGGCGTCCTTTTCCATGCCGAGTGCGTGGATCACGCGCCGGGTGACCCGCTCGCTCTCGATCTCTTCCACCTGCGTGGCCATGTAGCCGGGCGCCAGCATGCCCTGCGACATGCCCGTGACCACCGGATCGGGCGACCGGATGTCGATCAGCACCGCCGCGGTGGCGGTGTATCGCTTGGGCATGAGGAGGCTCGCGGCCAGGCCGAGCACCACGAAGCCCAGGAACACGGACAGCGCGGTTCGCCACCGGGCCGCCAGGATCACCATGAATTGTCCAACAGTCAGCCGCATGACACGCTCCTCCGAAGTGGGACAAGGGCAAGATGTGTGCCGTGCGGTCCCGGTCGGGGCAGCCTCGCTGGAAACAGGATGTTCGCCGCAGGGCCCGCATGCGGTGCGACGCGGCCAGCACCTCGACAGCAGAGGTGCCGAAGCGCCCCGCGCGCAAGCCCGGTGCCTCCGCAGCATGGCTCCGAGCCCCGAATCGGTGCAGAGCTGCGCGCGAATTGCTGCACTGCAACGACGTTCGGTGCCGATCCTGCTCGACAGGGCGACCGACCGAAGGCCGGCGTGCGACGGCGTTCAGGGACGCGGAAGAGGGGCGGTCGATCGCCGACGACACGCTACAGCGACCACGCGCCGGGTTTCTCCTGATCGGCCTGCGGGCCCACGGCGCCCTGGGCGTGCGACGTCGGACGTCCGACGTCGTGCGAGGCGCCGGCCGCCACCCGCAGCGCCTGCAGCATCGCCTGCCCGCCCGGCGACAGCGGGTGGTGCCGGCGCGTGACGATGCCGTAGCGGTCGAGCCGCAGTTCCAGCAAGAGGGGCAGCGGCACCAGCACGCGGTGCTCCACGTGGGTGCGCACCACCTCCGGCGGCAGCGCGACCACCATGTCGCTCTGCGCCAGCATGTGCGTGATCATCGGCACGGAGGTGGTCTCGATGGTGTGCTCGGGCAGGTCCAGGCCGGCCGACAGGAACAGCGCGGTGAGGCGGTCGCGCAGGATGCTGCCTTCCGCCGGCAGGATCCAGCCGGCGGCGGCGAGGTCGGCCAGCGTGAGGTCGGTTCGCCCGGCCAGCGGATGGCCGGCGCGGGCGAAGATGCAGTGCGGCTCGTCGCTGAGCGGCTCGAAGTTCAGCTCCTCGGCGGCCTCGGGCTCGAGGATGCGGCCCACCATCATCTCGAGCTGGCCCGAGCGCAGCCGCGCCAGCAGCGACTTGCTCGTGTCGACCTCGATGGCCACGTGCAGCTTCGGGTACAGCGTCTTCAGGCGCAGCACGGCGGCGGGCAGCAGGTCCATCGCCGGTGTCAGCACGGTGCCGACGGCCACGCGGCCGCTGAGGCCCGACAGCAGCGTCATCACCTCCTGGTGCGCCAGGTTCATCTCGGCCAGCGCGGCCCGCGCGCGGCGGATCATGATCTCGCCGTAGGGCGTGGGTGTCACGCCGCGCGGCAGGCGTTCGAACAGCGGCGTGCCCAGCAGGCTCTCCAGCTCCGACAGCAGCTTCGACGCCGCCGGCTGCGTCATGTGGGCCGCGTTGGCGGCGTGCATGATGGAGCGGTGCTCCCCGAGCTCGCCCAGCAGCACCAGGTGGCGCGTCTTCAGGCGCGACCGGATGAAGCGTTCGGAGCGGGGGTCCTGCATCACGTCAATCGTGGTACAGCTGCGAGCGGCCGCCGTCCACGAGGATGTCGGTCGCGTTGATGAAGCGCGCCTCGTCGCCGGCGAGGAACAACGCCGTGTAGGCCACCTCGTCGGGTTCGCCGATGCGCCTGCAGGGCAGCAGCGCGGCCTGGCGTGCGCGCTCGCCTTCGGGGTCGGCACCGGCCGCGAAGGAGGCCTCGATCGCCTCGGTGAGGATCAGCCCCGGCGAGATCGAGTTCACGCGCACGCCGCGCGCCGCGTACTGCAGGCCCAGCGCGCGCGTGAGTCCGATCAGCGCGTGCTTGGCCACCGGGTACGGGAAGCAGTCCGGGATGATCTTGTGGCCGTGCACCGAGGCGATGTTGACGATGCTGCCGCGGCCGGCGGCGAGCATGCCGGGCAGCACCGCGCGGGCGCAGTTCCACGCGCCCTCGAGGTCCACCGACATGCAGTCGCGCCACTGCGCCGTCGTCAGCGTGAGCGGGTCGTTGAAGAAGTTGCGGCCCGCGTTGTTGACCAGCACGTCGACCGGGCCGAAGCGCGCCGCGGCCTGCGCCACCATCGCCTGCACTGCCGCGCCGTCGGCGACGTCGGCCCGGACGAACAACGCCCGCTCGGGGCCCAGCTCGTCGGCGATGCGGCGCGCGGCCGCATCGTCGGCGTGGCTGTTGAGGACGACCCGGGCGCCCTCGCGCGCGAACAGGCGCGCGGTGGCCGCGCCGATGCCCAGCGTGGAGCCCGTGACCAGCGCCACCTTGCCCGCCAGGCGTTGCGAGGACGCGCTCATCTCACAGCTTGTAGGTCAGGCCGATGTTGAAGCGGCGGCCGTACTGGAAGTCCCACTGGTTGTTGCGGTTGGTGGGATCCGTGTAGATGACGCGCTGGTTGGTGAGGTTCTCGATGCCGAAACGGGCCTGCAGGTGGTCCGTGATCTGCTCCGACAGGTTCAGCGACGCCCAGGTCTCCGCACCGTTGTAGTAGAACTGCGTGGAGTCCCAGGTCGGCGCGCGGTTGTACTGCGAGTGGTGGTTGGCCGACAGACGCGCCTCGAAGCCGTCATGCTCGTACCACAGCGTCACGCCCATGTTGTGCTTCATCAGGCCGTTGGTGGGGATCGGCGAGCCGTTGCTGGCCATGTCCTTGATGTCGCTGTTCGTGTAGGTGTAGTTGCCCTGCATGCCCAGGCCGCTCAACAGGCCCGGCAGCCGGGTGAACGCCTGCTGGTAAACCAGCTCGAAGCCCTGCGCATGGCCGCCCTTGCGGTTGACCTGCTCGGTGAAGTTGGCGGGCGCGCCATCGAAGGTGCCCTGCACGGTGTCGAGCGCGATGTAGTCGCTGATCTGCTTCCAGAACACGCCGGCGGACAGCAGGCTGCCCTTGGCGAAGAAGTCCTCGTAGGCCAGGTCGAGCTGGTTGGCCATCATCGGCTTCAGGCGCGGGTTGCCGCCGGTGACCGTGTTGGGCGTGCCTTCGGTCTGCGAGATGGTGACGACATGCGCGTCGTTGAGCACGTCCAGCGGCGCGCGCGACATGGCGCGCGACGCGCCGAAGCGCAGCTGGTGCTGCTCGGCCTCGTCCAGCGCCAGCACCAGGTTCAGGCTGGGCAGGAAGCGCGTGTAGCCCAGGCCGTCGGACACCGGGGTCGGCGTGCCGCCGTCGGTCTGCGAATAGCCGTAGCCGGTCTGGTCGGTGTGGGCCACGCGCAGGCCGATGTTGCCGCGATAGCTCTTGTTGCCGGGGACGTCGCCGGAGAGGTCGAACTGCGCGTACGCGGAGGTGTTGTTCTCCTTGGCGCGCCAGTCCTTGTAGATCAGGTCGCTGGTGGTGGCGGTGCGGCCGGCGGTGCTCAGGGCGTCGGCGCCGAACAGGTTGGTGATCGCCGAGTCCAGGCCGCCGACGAATTCGACGAAGTCCGGGCGCCCCACGACGTGCACGCGCTCCAGGTCCGCGGCCGTGATCGATGCCGAGGTGTTGTCGAAGTCCCAGGAGATCTGGCTGTACGACTTCTCGCGCTGCGTGGCGCGCACGCCCAGCTTGACGGTGCGCACGGGGCCCCAGTCGACGTCGCGGCTCGCGTTGAGCACCTCGGAGTCCAGCCCGTCGCTCAGGTGGCCGGCATAGTTCGGGCCCCACTGCTCGTAGGCCGAATCGCCGAAGTTGTCGGGGTTGCCGGTGTCCTGGCTGTACGAGTAGGTGGCCCAGCCGTTGTGCGGGGCGTTCCAGGTCAGCGTGCCGCTGTCGGGCATCCACAGCCCGACGCCGGCCCACAGCGTGTTGCGCGTGGCGGTGGAGCGGGCGACGTCGCCTTCCAGCTTCCAGTCGGCCACCTTGGTCTTGCCGTTCAGGCCCATCGCGAAGTCGCTCTGGTTCTGCTTCCACAGCCCTTCGATCGTGTTCATGCTCACGCCCTGCGCGGTGCCGCCCGTCACGTCGCCGTCGGACGCCGTGATGTCGCTGTAGGAGCTGCCCTGGCTGGCCACGTGGTAGATCGAGTTCTCGTGGATGTCGGAGCGCGCCGCGTAGGCGTCCGCCGTCAGCGAGGTGTCGGCGCTGGGCTTCCATTCCAGCTTGCCCAGCAGGCTGGAGCGCTTGTTGGTGCCCCGCACGACCTGGTTCTGGAAGCCCCAGGGGGCCGCATTGGTGCCGGTGCCGGGCAGCGGCGTGCTGCCGTTGAAGCCGTAGTTCTGGAACTGGTCGCTGACGTCGGGCTGGTCGAAGTAGCTGGCCGCCAGCGCGATGCCGATGGTGTGGTTGGCGAACTGGTCGACGTAGACGCCGCCCAGGCGCGGCGCCACCTTCTTGGCGCCGCCGATGTCGGCGCCCTGCTTGTAGTACTCGGCGTCCGCCTTGACCGACGCGGTGCGTTCCCTGTAGGCCAGCGGGTCGATCGTCTGCAGGTCCACCGTGGTGGCGATGCCGCCTTCGACGATCTCGGCCGACTGCGTCTTGTAGACCTTGGCGCCCGAGATGGACTCGGACGGGAACATCTCGAAGCGCACCGCGCGATCGGGTTCGGTGGTCGCGAACTCGCGGCCGTTGAGCGTGGAGCCGATGAAGCGCGGGCCCAGGCCGCGCGCCACGACCTGGCTCGCGTTGCCGCGGTCGATGCCTGCGGCCAGGCCCGGCAGGCGGGCCAGCGATTCGGCGATCGTCGTGTCGGGCAGCTTGCCGATGTCCTCGGAAGCGATCACCTCGACCATCGAGTTGGACTCGTCCTTCGCGGCGACTGCGCTGCGCAGAGAGGCCGACACGCCGACCACGGTGACGACCTGGACGTCTTCCTTGGCGGCCGCGGCGGAGGCGGCGGAAGCGGGCGCCGCGGCGGCGGCAGCCTGGGCCTGCGCGGCGGCGGCGCCGAGGACGGCGGGCAGCATCAGGACGGCTTGCAGCAGCGCATTCAGGCGGGCCGGCTGCGGGCGATTCGAGCGGTGGGCATTGCGGTTCATGGGGGTCTCCGTAGGTCTGGTTATCGTCGGGATCGGCTGCCGCGGCGTCTCCTCGCCGCGGCGCATTTCAGGAACTCAGGAAATCGGCGGGGCACCGGCACACGCGCGCCAGGCGCGCACGAAGTCGGCGGCGTTCGCGGCCACGGCGTGGGGCTCCAGGCCGGGGCTGTACAGCGCCGAGCCGAGGCCGAAGCCCTTCGCGCCGGCCGCGCGCCACGGCGCCAGCTTGGCGGGCGTGATGCCGCCCACGGGCAGCAGCGGCACGTCGGCGGGCAGCACGGCGCGCATCGCCTTCATCACGCCGTGCGTGACGAGCTCGGCGGGGAACAGCTTGAGCGCGTCGGCGCCGGCGGCGATCGCGGCGAAGGCCTCGGTGGGCGTCGCCACCCCGGGCACGCACAGCATCCCGGCGGCCTTGGCGGCACGGATCACCGCGACGTCGGCATGCGGCATCACGACCAGGTCGGCGCCGATCGCGTGGAGCCGCTGCACGTCCTCGACACGCGTGACGGTGCCGGCGCCGACGAGCGTGGCGGGCTTGAGCACGCGGCGCAGGGTGGCGATGGAGTCGAACGGCTGCGGCGAGTTGAGCGGCACCTCGATCAGCGCGAAGCCGGCGGCCTCCAGCGCGAGCCCGATGTCCTCGGCCTCGTGCGGACGCAATCCGCGCAGGATCGCCACCAGCGGCAGGCTCGCCATCGCCGCGGCCAGGCGCATCGTGCGGCTCATCGCGCCACCCATCCGGCCTGCGCGGCCAGTTGCCACAGGCCCGCGATCGCGGTGTTGCCGTGGACGCCGGCGGGCGTCACGCCCAGCAGCTTCAGCGCGTGGACGTAGCGCGCGCACAGCGCGGACTCGCCCACCAGCGCGAGCGGCCCCTGTGCGGTGCGCAGGCCCGCCACCAGTTCGTGGCCGATCAGCAGGCCCGAGAGGTGGTCCGGCAACGCTTGCGCGGGCCAGCGCTGCGTGAGCGCCAGCGTGCGGACGGAAAACAGCTGGCCCAGCAGGTCGGCCCCGTCGGCGCGCCGCGCGGCCTCCACGCCGGCCTCGAAGGCCTCGGCATGCCAGCCCGCGTCGGCGCGCGGCATCAGGCGGGACAGCACGGAGTCGCCGCGCAGCAGCGCATAGACCTCGCCGGTCATGCGCGTGCGCAGGCTCTCCACCGCGCCGTGGCGCAGCTGCACCCACTTCGCGTGCGTGCCGGGCATCAGCACGCAGGCGCCGTCGGCCAGCGCCGGCAGCGCGTGCACGAGGCCCAGCACCTGGGTCTCCTCGCCGCGCATCACGTCGGGCGTGGCGCCGGTCTCGTCGATGAGGCCCGGTACGATGTGGAGGTGCAGCGCGGCCCGCGTGTCCACTTCGACCAGGTGTTCGTGCAGGCGATCGAGCCGCGCCGGACAGGCGACGTAGGCCGCCTCGCGCCAGCCATGCGTGCTGCCCACCATGCCGCAGGCGAGCACCGGCACGCCCATCTCGAGCCACTCGCCCACCAGCGCCGTGAGCGCGCGCTCGAACGCCGGCGCACCGCCCGCGAGCACCGAGGCGCCGTCGCCGTTCTGGCGCTCCGCGAGGATGGCGCCGCCGCTGCCCAGCAACCAGGCGCGCAGGCGCGTGCTGCCCCAGTCGAGCGCGACCAGGCGAGCGGCGGTGACGACGGAATTCACCACTCGGCCACGCTCCCGTCGGCGTGACGCCACAGCGGGTTGTGCCAGTCGGCGGCGTCGCGGCTCGCCTCGATGACGCGCTCCTCGTCGATCTCCACGCCCAGGCCGGGCAGGCTGCTCGGCGAGATGTAGCCGTTGTCGATGCGGAAGTCGGCGCGGTTCTTCACGTAGTCCAGCAGCTCGGCGCCCTGGTTGTAGTGGATGCCCGCGCTCTGCTCCTGCAGCACCGCGTTGTGCGACACCCAGTCCACCTGCAGGCAGGCCGCGAGCGCCACCGGGCCCAGCGGGCAGTGCGGCGCCAGCGCCACGTCGTGCGCCTCGGCCATCGCGGCGATCTTGTGGCACTCGGTGATGCCGCCCGCGTGCGAGAGGTCGGGCTGCAGGATCGCCAGGCCGCCGGCGGCCAGCACGCGCTTGAAGTCGAAGCGCGAGTACATGCGCTCGCCGGCGGCCAGCGGGATCGACGTGGCGTCGGCCAGGCGCGCGTAGTGCTCGCTCTGTTCCGCCAGCACCGGCTCCTCGACGAACAGCGGGCGCAGCGGCTCGAGCTCGCGCAGCAGCACCCTGGCCATCGGCAACGCGACGCGGCCGTGGAAGTCGATGCCGAAATTGATGTCGCTGCCGAAGGCGGCGCGGATCTCCGCGAACTTGGCGATCGCGAGATCGACCTCGGCGTGCGTGGCGAGCAGTCCGAACTCCTCGGTGCCGTTCATCTTGACCGTGTCGAAGCCGGCCGCGCGCACCTTGTGGATGGACTCGATGATGTCGGCCGGACGATCGCCGCCGACCCAGCAGTAGGTCTTCATGCGATCGCGCACGCGTCCGCCGAGCAGCTCGTGCACTGGCGCGTTCAGCGCCTTGCCCTTGATGTCCCACAGCGCCTGGTCGATGCCCGCGATCGCGCTCATCAGGATCGGGCCGCCGCGGTAGAAGCCGCCGCGGTACATCGCCTGCCAGAGGTCGTTGATGCGCGACGGATCCTGGCCGACGACCAGCGTGGAGAGCTCGTGCACCGCGGCCTCGACGGTGCGCGCGCGGCCTTCGACGACGGGCTCGCCCCAGCCGACCAGTCCCTCGTCGGTCTCGACCTTGAGGAACATCCAGCGCGGTGGCACGCGATAGGTGGTGAGTTTGGTGATCTTCATGATGCTGGAACGATAGGCAGGCGATGCGATGTCGAATACTTCCGTTTCATGCGCAAGCTATGAATCATTCGTATGGCTAGGGTGCATGCAGCGCTTGCAGGGATGGCAAGGCGCGGCCCGAGTAGTCGAACAAGGCCTGGTTCTCCCAGTTGTTGTCGCCGCCGGTGCGCCAGCCGGCGCCGGCCGCGGGAATCCAGTCGGGCTCCCAGTAGAAGACGCCGCGGCCCAGGCCGTCGGGCACGGCCGCGACCGTGGCGATCACGTCCTTGATCACCTGGGCCTGGCCGGCCACTGTGGCGGGGTAGCCGGCCTTGTCCGCATGCTTCGCATCGAGCAGGTGCGACGTCGACTGGCCGTTGTCCAGCGTCCAGCCGTAGGCGGTCTCGACGACGACCAGCGGCTTGCGATAGCGCTGCGCGAGCTCGTCGAGGTTGGCCTGCAGCTGTGCCAGCGTGCCGTGGTAGATCGGGTACCAGGACAGGCCGACGAGGTCGTAGTCCAGCCGTTCCGCCGCGAACAGATCGAGCATGTGGTGGCACAGCTCGGGGTCGGTGCCGCCGGCCAGGTGGACCATCACGGGCAGGTGGCGGCCGGTGAGCGCGTCGTTGGCGCGCACGCCCTCGATGCCGGCGCGCAGCAGCGCGGCGAAGGCCGCGTCGCCGCCGATCTTCGCGCTCTTGTCGGCCGACCAGGTCTGGCCGTCGGGCCACAGCATGCCGGCGTTGGTCTCGTTGCCGATCTGCACCATGTCGGGCGCGGCGCCCACGGCGTCCAGCGCATCGAGCGTGTTCGCGGTGTATTCGCGCACCGCGGCCTGCAGCGCGGCGCCGTGCAGGTCGGTCCACGCCGCGGGCTTGGTCTGGGTCTGCGGGTCGGCCCAGAAGTCGCTGTAGTGGATGTCCAGCAGCACCTTCAGGCCCAGCGCCTTGGCACGGCGCGCGAGGCGCATCGTGGTGGCCAGGCCGTTGTTGCCGCCACCCACGGCCGCGCCTTTCTTGATCACCACGCGGCCGTCCTCGACGACGTCGGCGGCGAACACGGGCGTGTGCCACAACCGCAGGCGCACCCAGGTGACGCCGGCGTCCTTGAGGATCTGCAACGCGTCGCCGGGCTTGCCGTCGGCGCTCGAGAACTTGCCGCCGTGGCGTTCGACCTCGGCCAGCATCGAGACGTCGGCGCCGGCCATGAAGTCGTCCGCCTTCGCGAAGGCGGGCGCGAACAGCAGCGCGGCGAGGCAGGAGAGCAGGGCCTGTCGCATCGCGCTCATCCCTTGACCGCGCCGGCCGACAGGCCCGACACCAGCCAGCGTTGCGTGAACAGGAACAGCAGCGTCAACGGCAGGCCGGCCAGGATCGCGGTGGCGGCGAAGTCGCCCCACAGGTAGCGCTGGTTGAACAGGAACAGCCGCGACCCGACGGCCAGCGTCAGCTGCGACTCGTCGTGCAGGAGCACCGAAGCGATCGGGTACTCGATCATGGCGCTGAGGAAGGCCAGCACGAACACCACCGCGAGGATGGGCCCGGCCAGCGGCAACAGCACGCGCACGAAGGCCACCAGCGGGGTCGCGCCGTCGACGGCCGCGGCCTCCTCGAGCTCCACCGGCAGGCTCTCGAAGTAGCCCTTGATGAGCCACACGTACTGCGCGATGCCGCCGCTGTAGGCCAGCACCAGGCTCCAGTGGCTGTTCAGGCCCAGCCAGGGCACCCACTCGCCGATGCGGTCGAAGATCGCGTAGATGGCCACCAGCGCGAGCACCGACGGGAACATCTGCAGCAGCAGCAAGGCATCGAGCGTGACGCGCTTGCCGCGGAAGCGCATGCGCGCGAACGCGTAGGCCGAGGTGACCGACAGCAGCAGCGCGACGGCCGCCGACACCAGCGCCACCTTCATCGAGTTGGCGATCCACTGCAGCACCGGGAACGGCGGCGCCTCCCACTTGCCGTCCGGGCCCAGCACCGGGATGCCCAGCGCGAGCTTCCAGTGGTCCAGCGTCAGCGCCTTCGGGATGAGGCTGCCGCCGGCGAAGTTGCCGGGCCGCAGCGAGATCGACAGGATCGTGAGCAGCGGCAGCATCGTCAGCGTGATGAACGCGAGCAGCGCGATGTGCACGGCCCAGACGCGCCAGCGCTGGTTGGAAGGGGTGACGACAGCCATGGCGGTTTCCTAGCGGACGGACTGGCCGACCTTGAACAGGCGCAGGTTCGCAAGCGCGATCGTGGCCACGATGAGGAACACGATCGACGCGATCGCGCAGGCGAGCGCGTAGTGCTGGCCCGAATCCTGGAATGCGATGCGGTACGTGTACGACGCGAGCAGGTCGGTGGCGCCCACGGGCACCGCGGTGTCGAGGTAGTCGGGCGCGCCGTTGGTGAGCAGCGCCACGAGCGTGAGGTTGTTGAAGTTGGTGGCGAACGACGCCACCAGCAGCGGCGCCATCGGGCGGCCGATCAGCGGCAGCGTGATGCGCCACAGGTTCATCAACGGGCCCGCGCCCACCAGCGACGAGGCCTCGTA
>Ga0116227_10013027_pt1 | contig 13271 bp, 9 predicted proteins | sample S1TSphgellanicum_FD_89693 | JGI IMG/M metagenome (GOLD analysis project Ga0116227, IMG submission 89693) | Host-associated microbial communities from peat moss isolated from Minnesota, USA - S1T2_Fb - Sphagnum magellanicum MG | ecosystem: Host-associated > Plants > Peat moss > Unclassified...
ATAAAACCCTATGAAAATTAAGTTAACCCAGTAAAACCGGGTTCCAAAATCCACAGTCTCTAAATTAGGGGCCGCAAAATTTGGCAAAGGAGGGGGGGGGGGGCTTTTGTCTCCAACTAAACTAAACCCCTGTCTGTCCGAAAGACACTAACTAACTATATTTAGTTAGTTTGAGGTGATGATTAGTAATGAATGTGGGTAAGTTTTAGGCTCCTCTGTCTTTTACGTACAGCTCGTCTTTCGGGATTTCTGCTGCCCGTGGCCTTCGGCTTCACCACTCCGCCGCCGCTCCCTTTGATCCCTTTGTTTGCTGTACGCGTGTGTGTGGATCGTCGTCGTCGTCGTCGTCGTTGCAGACTTGCGCTTCTGTGCGTGGGTCGGCCGTGGAGCTTTTAGGCGCCATCGTCGCATTCTGTGCGCTCCTGTGTCTGAAGTCATTCGGGGACTTTTCGTGCTTCAACGGCTTCCAACAAGAATCTGTATCTCTTCTTCTCTGTGAAGCATCGGTGTATAAAGAAAATTCAAAAGAAACACTTGTGAGACTACCTGCTGTTTGTCTAGTCGAATCTTTGTTCGCGCTTCTTCGGGCTCAAGAACAATCTGTATCTCTTCTTCCCTGTGTGAAGCATCGGTGGAAAAAAAGAAACAAAAAGAAGCTCCTGTGAGTACCTACTGTTGTGTCTGCTTTGTGAACTTTCTCTTTCTCTTTCGTTTTTAGCTCCCATTTTCGGGGCGGGTATTGTGATTGAAGTTGCTAAATTTCGAGGAATGCGTGCTTGTTCTTCTGATTTTTGGTCTTCTTGTTTTTTTGTTTGTTTTCTTGCTTGTTTTTTCCCGGCTGTTTGCATTTCTGAACTTCATGTGCCGTCAGTGTTCTTGAACTTTCTTCTTGCCTTGATTTCTGTTTCTTTCAGGAGACGAAGAGAGGTTGTAGAAAGGCTCTGTTTCTCCTCTGCTGCTGGGGTATCTTTCTGTATAGACCGAGCTGTTGTCGAGATTTGGATTCTAAACCCGGTGATATATGGATCTGCGTTCTCAGTTTCGCTGTGGCCAGTTATTGTCGCTTTGAGAAGAACCTTGAAGAAGAGGCAAGCAGTAGGGACGCGAACTCCAACGACTTGTTGTTGAGCAATCTTATTACTATCTGAGGAATACGACGGCGAGAACAAATGGAAAGAACCTAATGGCGTTTCTCGGAGAAACGTAGTCGCAGCTTGTCGGTAACCGGCGATTCGGATTTCTCTGTAGACAAGAAGGAGCAGCAATGTCGGTCGGAACAATGGCAGCCAGTCTCATAGCAAACGTCCCTCGCCTGGAATGTTGTGCGAAGAAGCTGTCATTCCCTTGCTCCAGTAGGCTGGATTCTAGTCAGACTAATCTGCCTTCAACCAGTGGCAGTGTCTCTCATCACTCCAGCAGGCCGCGCCGGACTGGCAACCGATCTGAGCGTGTGAGACGGGTTGAATACTTTCTCCATGTTGCAGAGGACTGCTGTAAATGTAAGCCAACGCTCGCTCAACTGCCGCTTGTGTGCTCATGTTTTCCATGAAGTTCATTTTGTCGTCTTGAAAAGTTTGATAGTCCTCTGTATGCTGCCAAGTTTTCTGAAGTAACCTGGATTTGCTCAGCAGCTGCCATTATGTGTGTTCTTTTGGTAGCAGATAGTAGGATACAGTCTCTACTGCTTCACCATGTCAAGGATCAAGGAAGAAGTGCCAGAAGACCAGGAGGGTTGTTGAGACAAGAGACTTTGGCATCCTTTTTTCAGGACAATGATGCTTTCAGGTCAATGCTACTCAGAAGTTCTGTGCATTTCTCACATATGCCTCCTCAGACTGAATTATCATGGAAGGTGGGAAAAAAATCAGAAAGAAGGCACCACCTGGTTTTGTGCATGGCACGGGAAATGGGAAGGGTTGGCATATACAAGCGAGAAGGCAATGTTTCATTAGCGTCGTTTGGCATCAAATTCAAGAAGGACAAAAATGGAAAGAAAGTTGATCTCACCAAGTCCTTATCACAAATGCTTCCTTATATTGTCACCGCGACTGCAGCCTCTGCCCTTATCCAGCCAGCATCATTTGCCTGGTGGGTCCTGTAATTTTGCAGTTAGAATAAATGTAACAAATCAGAGCTTGGATGTTACCAAAAAAAATTTCTAAATTTTTTTCCCACCTTATGAATATAAGTCTGATTGTCTCTTTTGGGTGGGAGTTATGTCTGCATATCAATCAAAATTTCAGGACTTCAAGGTTGGTTTTGGGTTTTGAAAGAAGTCAAGTTTGATGTATGGAATCTAATCTTGACATCTTGCAACTGCATCACAATTTTGGTACAATCAAGTTATGCATTTGCTGCAATTCCTTGTAGTCTAGGTTTACAGCTCCTCATGTAAGTAAATAGAAGGTTTTGAATCAATTGTGATGTCTAATGCAGGGTTCGTAAGGACTACTATGCTCCTGCACTTGGTGGAATTATGCTCTCAATTGGCATTCAACTGTCTGTCTCAGACTTTGCTATTGCATTCCGGAAGTAGGTTGCTTCTCCACCTGGTTTTTATCAATTGGGTGTTAGGTTATCTAGAATATTGATGAAAATTGCTTACCATGCTGCACATCCACAGCTCTGAAGGAAGTTTTGCAATTTATTTGCAGTTCCATTTTGCAAGCTATTGTAATTCTCTCTTGTCAATTAGACTCTGTAGGAAGACAGGAAAGTAGATGCCTATCTTAAGAGTTGTGCTTGAAATTCTGCTCATGCAAGTTTCTCAGTAAAGAACTTGTCAAGTAAGAGTTGATGTTCTGCTGCAGACCACTTCCTGTCTTGGTTGGTTACATTGCACAATACATGGTGAAGCCTGTTCTTGGACTACTAGTGGCAAAAGCATTCAATGTCCCCTCTGCATTTGCAGCGGGATTGATCCTCACATCATGTGTAGCAGGAGCTCAACTGTCAAGTTATGCAGCATTTTTAAGTGAGGGTGATACCGCTCTTGCTATTATATTAACCAGCATCACCACAATCACATCTGTACTTGTTACTCCACTTTTGACACGCCTCTTCATTGGCTCTGTTGTTCCTGTGGATGTCATTGCGATGGGCCATTCTATCCTTCAGGTGAATTCTTTCACCCTTTCGCAATGACTATGAAGGGTGTCAGTTGGTGGTTCAAGTTGCTGCACCAATCATCACAATTAAATTAGTAAATTTATTCATGAGTACTTCTCAGTGTTTGTTTGTTCTTTAATATGTGAAGTTTTATTTGTGATGTTAACGACTCTGTACTTTTGTTTCATTCTCACAGTTCTGATTTTCCAAATGCCTTCTGTCGCAGGTGGTCATTTTTCCAATCATGTTAGGGTTGGCATTAAACACTTATGCCAAGGCCTTTGTCAACAAAGCACGACAATTTATGCCTTTGGTGGCTATGGTGTGCACTTCCTTGTGTATTGGAAGTCCCCTTGCTTTAAACAGGAGCCAGATTGTTTCAATTGAAGGCTTTAAGTTATTGTTCCCAGTCTTGGCATTCCATACAAGTGCCTTCATCCTTGGTTACTGGCTACCAAGGTTACCTTGGTGGAGGTTAGTCTCTTTTTGTGAATTCTTGCTCCTCACAGGTTGAGTTTAAGGTTGTGTCTGGTGGCTTTGAATGAACTAATATCCTTGTTGAGCACAATGGTTAATGACTTCACAAAAATACTTTAGAAAACACTTTTCCTTTTCTGTTAAGCATTGGCTGCAGTCTCATTTCAAATGTCTAATCTTGCATGGAGTTGCCATTCCTAACTTACATAGATTTGTTGCTTATTCTGGATGTAGGCAAGATGAGAAGGTGTCAAAAACAATCTCTCTTTGCACAGGCATGCAAAGCTCTACCCTCGCGATGCTCTTGGCAACACAATTTCTAGGTGGGAGTCATGCAGTACCTCCTGCATGCTCTGTGGTGGTCATGGCAGTTATGGGGCTCTCACTTGGGTCTTTCTGGGGCAAGGGAAACCGAGTGCGGGATTTAGGCAACAGTTTTTACACCTGTAATGAAGCATATACATAAATCTTTCACAGCACCAACAAATCATACAATGAATTGGAAATATATGCCGCCTTTGTAACAAACCCCTTAACAGCTTCTAATGCTTGGCTGGGGCAAGTAAAAGCTAGTTTTTGATAGGCAGGTCCTCACAGCCAATGGAAGCATGATGAGCATTTTGTACATTCCGTGACTTGCACTAAATCTGCCAGATGTGTCATTCTGCATCTGCAATTAAATTATTCCTGAGTTCCTGGTACGAGGTTGTTTATTGTCAACAGATTGTGTAGGGTAAAGATTGAGATCGGGGCTATTCTGGGAATGAGTGCCCTCCCATACACACTAGAAATTTTTACCAGTTTTTTACAGACAGGTTTGATTTTTGTGGGCTTAATGCAGAGTGGGGTTGGAATGATGTCAACTTGAGTGCTAATTTGAGTGTTAATTTGAGTGGCAATTTGAGTTCTGCCTTGAGTGTAGGTGAGTGGGGTGTGAATGATGCCAACTTGAGTGTTAATGAGTGTTGTCAAGTGGTTACTGACAAGTCTGGGTTTTGGAAGATTTTATGGGACTTGCCTTGGCTCCTTTTATTTGAAAAGTTTTGTTTTCAACAGACTGGGAGAGGGTTTCAAAATGTTGTGAAAAATAATTTCTCCTGGGTTTCAAAGGGCTGGCTGGTTTTCAGATGTTTCATACTAGTCGGTTTTCAAAGGTGGTTCTCATTTAGTGATTATCTAAAGTTTTATTGTTTCACACACAATATTTTTTATTTAGAAAATTTAAAATTACAAAAAGGTAAAAAAAGAAGAAAAACATATAAAAACTTCCAACATTTTATATGTTCAACAGATCATCTTGTTCAAACGAACCTTCAAAATTTCTTAATTAAAAAAAATTTTAAAGTATTTTTCAATCAATTCCAGCAAATTGGAAGGTGGTTTACAATTGATTCTAGGATCATTTGGTCACATTTTGTATCCAAAAATCAGTAATTTAAAATTGTTTGATGCAAATGTCAGTTTTTTAGGTTTGTAAGTATGATTGCTAAAGAAACAAACTTTTTAGTCTCCATCTTTGATTGTCCAATCTTTAGGATTTGATTGGTCGAAAAGTAATAATAGGAAATGTGGGTTCATGCTTTCCCCCACTATTGAAGAGGACATTTGATTTCCTTGGGGTTTACTTGTAATGTTTCAAAATCAATATTTTTTGATAACAAGTTCTTTTGTTGATTCACTTATGTTGGGAGTTTGTTAAAAATATCAAGATTAAAATTTACATTTGTTGTTTGATCTGCACATTTAACTATAGATTTTGCCATTGGATGTAAATAATGATAACATTTCAAAAGGATAAGATATAATGATCGTCTGTCATATTTTTCAACAATGTTTATACCTTCTTCACAACCAATAAAAAAAATACTAGACAAAAGCTTTTAAATCTAAGGTCTAGCATTAAACATAAAATGTTGTGAGATTTTCTTTTTTCATATCTTTAAAAAAAAAAAAAAAAGATTCAAGAACACCATAAACTTTTCTCTTGATATTGATAGCAAACACAAACAATTCAAAAGCAATCCCATAATCATTTTCAATCAAATTAATTCAGGCAAGAGGGTTTGTAACTTCTTTGGTGCATTTTAAGCACATGGTTATGGTAGATTGTAATGCATCAAACAATAACTAATATACTAAATTGGTTCAAAACATAGGCATTCATAATAAGAGAAAGATAAGCCACAAATGTTTAAAAAATGTGCTAAGTAAGAAGAGGTGGCACACTTCCATTGATTTTGATAGTATTTTGTTTGATGTAACAAAAGATATTAACATCCATGAATTGTAGGGCCTCTGAAAACAAAATGATTTTATTAACAAACCTACAACAAGAATTACACATGGAATGTTAATATCAATATCCAACAAGCATAATTGAATAATTAAAAAAAAACCTTAGATTGGAAATGTTCTTATAACTAATTAACACAATTAAATGAGGAAAAAAAGGAAAAAATGGTTTGTAAAATATTAAAAATTCATCTTGTTTTCATTGGAATATTCAATTTTCTTGGGAGAATGTTCAAATTTAAACATGTTTTGTTCCATTCCTATTTGCCCTTCCCAAACTTTTAAAGCCAAGTTATACACTTTTGCAAATTTGACGAGGTAGACTTGATGGAAATAAATTTAAAGGCTTTTGCAAACCTTTTCATTAGTTGTAGCATATTTGACAACTTTGGAAAAAACATGGTGAAAACAAGTACCTTAAATTTTTTTCATCCAAACTTAAAACTTAACATTTCATAATTGATTTCAAGGCAATTGTCATTTCATTCAAATTTGACCTTTTATCTTTGACATATGTAATGATTTCTTCTCAATCTATATTGATCAAACAATTTTGTCAGATTATTAGTAAAAGTTCCACTAGTAGTTTCTATTGCTTCAAATAAACCAATAGTCATTTATTTAGGATGCCAATCATATTTCAAGAAGCTAATGACAAAAGAAAACATATCATGTGCCCCCTTGGACATCCATAAGTCAAAATTTCTTGTTTGATATAAAATTTGCCAATTTTGGTAAAACATAAATTTGTTTTGTCTTCTCCATCAAATTAAGTAATATTTTATGATTTTCTTTTTTTGGAAAGGAAGTGTCACAACCCCACTTTGGGGCTAAGTGTGAGAATGCAACTCACACTCTCGAAAGTGGGAAAATGGAGTCCTCCGGGACTCCTGAAAACTCAGAGCTCGATTTGAGGGGTCAAATCTCCTTTCATTTGAGTGTTCTTAGTCTCATTGGAAAGGGCTTGAAGCGTAGATGTCCAAAATGACCTCGCATGAGCCATTTGGACATCTGCAACCCAAGTTATGGGCAAAAGAAGGGCCGGGAGTCAAACTGGCAGTTTGACTCCCGACCACTATAAGTCGAGAATTGACCTCTTCTCAATGTTCGATTCTAGAGTGCAACAAGGCGTTGGAAAGTTATCGAAGAGAGCTACAACTTTGGTTCAGACCTCGTTTTGATTGGACTCTGAAGTCGGGAGTTATGAGCTCCCAAAGTCCCGGGACTCTAACCCGGGACAATTTCAGGACTCCAACTTGGGAGTCCTGGGAAAAAGTGCCATTTGGATGCAGCCTCGGTGGAGAGCTGCAGAGAATACTATATGGGGGAAGGTGGTGGCTTCCCCCGAGTCCAGGCCATGGTGAGTCTTGTGTGTCAAAGTGCCCGTGGCTTGTCCCAACACCTAAGGGTGTTTTCGAATGCTAACTAACCTTTTGTGGTTGGTTTTTTTTGGATGCAGATTTAAGCTTGATAATCTAGTCCTTCTTCCTAGTCTAATCCCGGGACTTCTAGCACGCCCCTCTACCCTCTTTTAGTGCTGGAAGTTGGGAGCGGCCCCCAAGTTCCAACTTTCCGCAACTTTACATAGTTGAACCTTCAAGTGGGTTCAACAAGGGGCTTAGGAGTGCGTTAGGAAGATAACTCAACACAAATGTAAAACAAAACATTTGAAATAAACACTTTTCATAAATTGTAATGGCAATTGATTTTTCACAATTGAAAGGCCAAAGTCTTGCAAAATATTTTCTTGTTATTCATCATCCTTTTTGAAAGGATTTTTGACAACATAGAACTTAGATATTACACTACCTGACATATTAGACCTTTTCTTTGCTGGTTTTTTTTCAAGACTCCCTTTTATTAGACGATAAACCTTCTCTTCAATTTTTTTGACAATAAAAGTATGATCATTGAAAAAAAAGGAAGAAAAGAAAACAGAAAAAATGACTTAAAGAAATAAACTAAAGAGAAAAAAAAAAAAAAAATTTACCTAAGGTTGATGATTGAAGAGGAAGTTACAAAGAAATCTTTTTTCACACTTGCACAAAAAAAAGGCAGAAAATGTTAATATAAAAAGGAACCAAAGAATAATAGGAATGCGCAACAAGGAAGCAATGAAGAGCACTAGGAGGTCAAAGAAGTACTTAATCAACAAGGAGGTGACGAAACTAGGAATGCACAACAAGGAGGTGTTGAAGATTAGTAGGAGCACACAACAAGGAGGAACTAAAAATCACTAGAAGTGCATAACAAATAGGCACCATAGAATATTAGGAATGCATAGCAAGGAGTTGTTGAAAATCACTAAGAGCCCACACCAAAGAGGCATAAAAAAACATTAGGATCACATAGCAAGGAAACATTGTAAAACATCATGAGCACATAACAAAAAAATGATGGAAAACACTAGGAACGCATAAGGAAGTGTTGAAGAATATTAAGAACACACAACAAGGAGATGTTGAAGAACATCAAGAACACACAATAAGGAGGTTGTGAAGAACATTAGGAGTGCACAACAAGAAGGTGTTGAAAAATATTAAAAGCACACAAGAAATAGGTGTCATAGAACACCACAAGCATATAACAAGGAAACGATGCACAACAAGGAAATTACTAAGCTTGATTAATTAGCCCTCATTAACCAAAAAGAAAAGTTCACTAAGGATGCACATTAAGCAACCTTTTTATTTTATTGAAAAAAGAAAAATGAAGAGAAAATGTCATGACGTGTAGTGTCGTGACGAATGGTGTCGTAAGGGTGTAAATCCGTAGTAAATTCTACTAAACAAAAAGACTAAAGCCAATCAAAAGTATAAACTAATTAACCAAAAAGAGATGCACGCACACATATATATACAATGCATAAGAGGCGGTTGAGATGAAATTTTCATGTACCCCCCCCCAGACCTGAGCCAGGAAAAACGTGGCATGGTCTGAGTAGGAATCAAGGTGTTGTAGGAGAACATGATGAATAGTACCCATTACCGGCGGGAACTTGAGTGAGCTTTGGCTTGAGGCAGAAGAGATGGTATCCATCATTACAATTATCACAAAGCAGCATCTAATTAGCATCGTTTGTCCTTTGACATACCTGACATGGATAATTAAGTGGAGGAATCCAAGTCGACATAATGATGGTAGGATCCAAGTTCGGCAGGTGGCAGGGTGCACAATTTTTGGAATGATCCTGAATTATGCGTCCGTTAGCTCCTTGCAACTCCAACACACCTGAAGGCCTGATTGCCTTAATTTTCAAGATAGTGCGGCCGGAAGAAGTGTTTAGAGTATCATTGGGTTGCTGTTGGAGATACACAAAATCACTAACATCAAATTGTCTCACCTTAGGTTTGTAACTCCCACTTCATGTGTGTGCATATCATAAGGTGTTTCGATGCTATACAATGGATAGGTTTTCCATGGCTGTGGGCATAACCCTCTTGAATAGAGCAGCCCTTTCTGCAATGACCCTAGCCCAAGTGGCTGAGGAGTCCAAGTCCACAACCTGGTCCATTTGAGCAGCAATGGAAGAGGGTGGAATGGGATGTTTCCCAAAAAGTAAAAAGTAAGGAGATAAATGAGACAAAGAAGCGTGTTTGGACATCCTGTAACCCATGGCGATGTAAGGGAAGGCTAGGTCCTAATCTTCTTTGTTCTTAGTGAAGCAAATCTTCCGAAATCCCTTCTTGCACGTTTGAACCATCCTCTCTGTAAGGCCATCAGCTTGGGGATGATTTCTTGAAGTCCGATGATGGTCAATGAGAGCATGGTCAAGTAGGTCTTGGAATTTTTTCATGAAATCTAATCCTTAATCAGTAAGGCACTCAACATAAGCCCCAAACCTACTTCGAACCTATTGTAAGAAAACTTGGCTAGTGTTGTGTGATGACTTGTTTGATAGCGCAACAAGCTCAACCCACTTTGAAAAATGCTTAATCATAATCATGATGTAAACATTACCCTTGGAAGTTTGTGGTAACTTTTCGGCTAAATCACATGACCAACAATAGAACATGCCCTGAAAAGAGAGTGGAGAAAGTGTGAATTGTCGAGAGGAGAAAGAAATTCTCACTCTATCACATTGTTCACACCTAGTAATGATGTCTCAGACTTGAACATACATACCTCTCCAATGGTAATGAGGGGCGAGAAGGTTATAAGTACGTTTAACTCCAAAATGTCCAAGCTTCGAGTGTACCTTTTGAATAAGACCAGGCTGTTCATGTGGTGGTGGAACCACTCTGTCGCCTTGTGGTAAGCATCGGACAAGGTGATTGTCCCTCCATGAGTAGTGTTTGGACCGTTGTTACATGCGATCCCGTTGACTTGATGTAACTTGGGGAGGGTATTTCCCATGTTGAAGAAACTTTAGAGTGTCCAAGTCCTCCCATATATCCACAATGGGATATTCAACCAGGTTACATTGTAGTAGTGCAAGATAACTAGATGCATTCGATACATGTACTATTAGAATCTGGTCAAAATCTTGCTTGGCTTCTGAAAAATCTTCAAAGGTAATGAGGGGTTTCCGTGACATGGTATCCGCATTCTGATGTGTAATACTAGGTCAGTGAATATATTGAACTCATACTCTTGAAGTATAAGCGCCCAACGAGCTAACTTACCAGTGAACTTATGATTGGTCATTAACCACTTGATAGGTTGGTGGTTGATATACAAAGTGAAATTGGTGCCATAAAGATAGGGCCTGAAATGTATGATGGCCCATACAACAGCAAGGCACTCCCCCTCGTATGAAAAGTAATTACTCTTAGCCTTGTTGTTTTGGGATGCATAGGTGATAACATATTCTTCGCCTTCCTCATTAAGTTGGCCAATAATAGCTCCAATACCAAAAACACTCTAGTCAGTGTATAAAATGAAGACCTTGTTGAAATCAAATCTTCTTAGAATGGGGAACTCTAAAAGCTTTTCCTTGAATGTGTTGAAAGTTTCCTAAGCCTCATCACTCTATGTCTAAGCAACATCCTTCTTCAACAATGCATAGAGAGGATGAGCAATAGTACTAAAGTCTTGGACATAAATTCTGTAATAATTACATAGTTCGATGAAGCTCTTCAGTAGGATTGGGCATCTCCAAAATGGCTACTATTTTGGCCTAATGAGCCATAATACCATTTGGCAAAATTGTGTCCAAGGTAGACTATTGAGGTGATAACAAACTCACACTTTTTAGGATGGATTTTCATATTGACTTCATGGAGCCTTTTGAACAACTTTTCAAGATGAGCCAAGTGTTGCAGGAATCCCTTGCTATGCATTAGGATGTCATCTATGTAGCACTTCAAAAAATCTGCCCCTTTGAGAACTTAGTCCATGACTCATTAAAAGAAGATAGGTGCATTCTTTAATCCAAAAGGCATCACAGGCCATTCCCACAACTTGTTGCTTCCATGGAATGTCGTTTTCTTGCGATCCTTCGCAATGAGCACAATTTGGTTAAAACCTTGCCTCAGATCCACAATTGTGAAGATGTTTGAATCTCCAATGCTATTAAACAATTCTTCATGGATGGGCATAGGGTACTTGTCCTGAGGTGTAATTAGGTTCAAAGGCTTATAATCCCCGCACATCCTTTCCTTAGTCCACAATCTAGCTGAATATTTCTTTGCTGGCATTATTGTAGCGGTTGCAAAATCAAAACTTGATGGTTGAATGAGACCAGCCTCATGGAGCTCTTTGCATTTTTCATTTACTAGTTCCCATTCATGCTTGCTCAACCCACTATTAGAAATTTTGGGTTTTGCAACTATTGCATGCAACTAATCATGCAACTAATTTAGTTGCATGTGACACATGCAACTGCAAATTTGTGTAGTTGCATAAGACAAGTTGCATGCGACATTACGTATGCAACATGTATATATGGTGTTAGTATACATGTCCATACATACATACCAATCCAATGTAGTTGCACCTTATGTGTAACTTTCCTTGCAATTACATACAACTAATCAAAATATGACACATGTTTAAAAGTTAGATAACTAGCTTGTGGACATGTGTCATTATTATTATTTTTTGTGTTTTCAAAATAAAAAATTCATTGGATTAATCTTAATCATTAAATTTTTTGCCACTAGGATGATGACACGTGGCACACCATGGAACAGTCATTGACCATTTGACACGTGTTCAATATTTTAACATTAATTATATGGTGACACGTGGCAATCAAAGCCCACCTATTTTAAAAATTTGAAATATTAATTAATGAAATTTAAATCATTTAATTTATGGCTAATAACATGTTAACACGTGGTGCCTAGGTAGGTAGATAATAATTAAACCCTATTAAGTAAGTAGGTTTATTTAGGTATGTAAGTAGATTGAAAAATAGCTAGGTCTAGGTTATATAAGTAGGTTTAGAATAATCCGATTTTATTTTCAAGTTTGACCATTTCATAAAGGTCAAGCTTTTTTCATTCACTCATTCCCAATGGCACTTGGTATTTGGTTTCAACATAACTATTGCTCCTAGTTATATATTGAGCCAAATAGAATTGGAAGCCAAAGGATATGGGTTAAAACATTCCATTGCAAACCTCATGGACCAACTTAGTTGCACATTAGATGCAACTACTGTATTAAAGTATAAGAGCTAGGGGAGGGCTCTGTTGCTTTTGGTGTCGAAACAAAACTTGAAGCCCTCCTCTTGGTGCATCTAACACACTAAAAATCGTTGAAAACAAATTAGAAATGAGAAAGTTATGGCCCCCCAAAGTAAAGGGGGTAGAAAAACGCAAAGTTTTTTTTATTAAGGCCGGTTCTTAAACACCTAGAAAGTTCATTTTATGTTGTTTTTTTGCTATTAGAGTTCAAATGTGATTTGTAGGAATTCAGATGGAGCTCCTACAACATTTTAAATTATTTAAAATCAATAAGAAATAAGAAAGTTATGAGCTTGGAAAGTAGGAGGGGTCCTAAGAAAAAAAACAAAAAACAAAAAGTTTTATAATTTGGAAAGCTTATTTTTCTAAATTTTCTTCTTGTTAGTTTTTCATTAATCCTTTTCTTTTGCACTTCAAAAGTGATTATAGGATATTTAGTAATTATGATTACTTAATGAAAATATGATTTTGATATTATTATCTAGTTTAAATTAATAATTGCTTAGGACGTTTGTATACTTGAAGGTTAATTAGTGTAGCCTATTTACATTTATATTTTAAAATAAATAATAAAATTTAAATATATAATACCTATTGATTATATATATATAATTGATTATCATTATAATTATAATAAAAATTTAATTAATAATTATGATTATTTATAATAAAATTTTAATATTATCATATTAATTGATTTTGAATAATTTTTTGTTTAATCAAATGTACATTTTCTGAAAAAATATTCCAAAATAAAATAAA
>Ga0116227_10013028_pt1 | contig 13271 bp, 10 predicted proteins | sample S1TSphgellanicum_FD_89693 | JGI IMG/M metagenome (GOLD analysis project Ga0116227, IMG submission 89693) | Host-associated microbial communities from peat moss isolated from Minnesota, USA - S1T2_Fb - Sphagnum magellanicum MG | ecosystem: Host-associated > Plants > Peat moss > Unclassified...
GATGGGAATCGAACCCACGGCTCAAGCTTGGGAAGCTTGGGTATTACCATTATACGACGCCCGCTTTGCGCAGATTCTAGTCGGGTTCCTACGCATGTAGCAAACTGGCGAGCACTCACGCCAAAAACATACAAATCTTGCGATCCAACGGCGGACCCTGAGGCACACACACCGTCGCGGAAAAAGTTCGCCGAAGCTCTCGTCTCACAGCGCACCCTCACGCTGGTCAATGGCCGGCGCTTGGTCTCGGAAAGCTTGATTCAAAGGCGACGCAAAGCAGTGCTTCGCCAACGACGCAAGAGGAACACGAGCGCAACACAGGCGAGCATCCAGAGAAACGTGAGAGTGGCGTAAACGCGAGGGCCACGTGGAACCCAGCGCAAGGTGTTGAAAGTGAGAGTGCCAAACACAATCAGCATAAGCACCGCTACACAAACACCACGCACCCAAAGAGGGACGCCAATACTCTCCAATCGTGAGCCGTTTCGGGAAACCATGGTGTTGCGCTCGGTGGTCTAATGATTGAATTGAGCGACTCGGGGGTGTGCCGACGCCAAACGAAGCCGGTTTACCTCGGCGCTGCGGTCATTGCGCATCACGCTGCAATCGAGTCCAAACAGGAAGGGCGCCGAAGCGGCGCCCTTCCCACTGGCATTACTTGCCCTGGCCGAACTTGTAGTTCGCTTCGACGAAGTAGCTGCGGCCGTAGTTGTTGTAGTCAAAAATGTTGAACGGCTGACTGCTGGTGCCGGAAAATGAATTGTCGACCGGCGGCATTTTGTTGAACGCGTTGACGACGTTGCCCGACAGAGTCAAGCCGTTGATCACTTCGTATCGTGCGCTGAAGTTCGCCAATGTCCACGTACCGACGCGGCCTGCGCCGGGCGCTGCGTAGCCCTCGGTGCTGCCTTGGGCCAAATTGTTGGGCGTTCGGCCATAGCGCTCCACGTACGCAGTCACACCCAGCCGACGGTAATTCCAGGTCACCGAGGCATTCTCCTTGGTCTTGAAATCGGTGCTGTAGAACGGATCGTTGATCAGGTCAATCGGCTGATCCCCTGCGAACTGCGTCAAGCTGTGCTTGAGCAGATCGCTGTACGAAGCTTCGAAAATGAATTTACCGGCCACGGGAGTGACGAGGGTGTAGTTCAAACCCAGGGTCAACACGTTGAGGATTTCCTGCGCAACGTTGACCTTCGGGGTATTGATCGTGGCGAGATCACCAAACTGATCCCGCGTGATCTGGGACAGCGTCGCGACGCAAGTGGGAGAGGACGGATCCAAGGTCGGCGGATAAGTGATGCCGGTGGTCATATCGGTGTAAGAGCGGCAGGCAAGCTCTTCACGCAGCAGCTCATCCGAGGGCTGCGCCGTGATCTCGTTCTTGATGTCGTAGCGCAGGAAGTCCGTCGTAAACGCGAAACGCTCGAGCGGCGACCAGGCAAAGCCAATATCCGAGACGGTCGCGGTGATCGGCTTCAACGCTGGATTACCTGACGTTGTGCCCTGAACCTCAGCCACCGCATTCGGGCAATTGCCGATGTTGCCCTTCGCGACGGTAAAGCCTTCGGTGGCGCAAGTGTAATAGTCAGTCACGTCCTCGAAGAAACCGCTCTGACCTTGAAATTCATCCGCCAGCGTCGGCGCCTTGAAAGCGGTGCCGTAGCGGCCTCGGAACAGAATAGTCGGGTGCGGCCGGAATTCCACGCCGATGTTGTAGGTGCCTTTGTCGACATTCTCGCCCAAGACCTTGTAATCGTCATAGCGGCTGGACAGATCGAAAGTCAGCATCTTGAACACGGGCAATTTCAGCTCGACCGTGGCGGCATAGCGTGAACGATGACCCGATCCAGCCACCGCCGTGTACAGGTAGGAACCCCCGTTGAAATAGTCAGGATCCGGCTTGTAATCCCAACCCTGGGAGCCGCCTTCTCCCACCAATGCAAGACCGGCATTGCCGCCAGGCAGCGGGAACAGGGACGAATTCGTGAGCACTATCCGCGCCAAGCTCTCCTCGGTGTGCGAGTAGGAATCCAGGTGTCCGTTGAATGCGGCGTATTCGGCAGGCGTCACCGGCTGATAGAACTGCGCATAATTCGGCTCATACACGGGCACTCCGAAGCCATTCGGATCGAGCCCCATTTGCGGCCCATAGAGGCCCGAGAAAAATGCGTTGATGGGGGCACTCAGCGCTTGGTAAATATCCTCCGTGAGCTTGTTTTCCGTATAAGTAAAGTCAGTGGTGTAAGTGAACCCGGCGAACAAGGATCCTGTGGCACCGATGGTGGCACGAATGCTGTTCGTCGTGTTCTTTTGCCCGGTGTGTTGCAGACCACCGGCTTCTTCGGGCGAGAAGATGTGCTGCAAGGCCTCCACGTAGTCGCCGTTGCCGCCGTTGAGTCTCGGGTCGTAATAGTCAGCATAGTTGGGATCGAGCGCGTTCTGATAGAAGCCGGTGCCGTTGGTGAACCAAGTCCACTCGTGGTCGATCAAGACGTCGGTGAACACCTGGACATGCTCGTTGATGTCGTCGCTGGCATGGATGTAGCCCTGGGTGGACTCGCTGGCGTTGTTGATCGTGAAAAAGCCCGCCTTCGTCGTACCGCAGTAGTTGCCATCGTTCGCACGGAATTGCTTCGATATGCCGTTGCCGAACAAGCTGGCGACATTGGCGCAGTTCGCCGGATCTTCGAAATAATAGGCATTGGTGCCATTGCCCGTGGGGCCGAAGATGCCCAGCACCAAGAAGTCGCGCTCCGCCGTTTGCGGGGTCGTGCCGTTTGGATCGTATTCATTGGTCAGCGGACGCTGATACCCATAAATGGGATCGGTTTTTTCGTACTGGGCGCCGACGATGACGTTGACTGTACCGACGTTGAAGCCATCGGACAGCGCCAGGCGCTTGTCCACACCGCCGCCATCCTTGGTCCAGCCGTAACGAGCGTCCGCTTCGAAACCTTCCGCCTTCTTTTTCAGAATGATGTTGATCACACCGGCGATGGCATCGGAACCGTAAATCGAGGAGGAACCGCCCGGCAGAATGTCGACGTGATCCACAAGCATCGTGGGAATGCCGCTCAAGGTATTGACCGCGTCGGTACCGTTATAGAGCGCCGGATAATCGGCCAAGGGACGGCCGTCGATCAGATACTTGGTGTAGCTGGGCGACAAGCCGAAAAAGCTCAAGGTCTGCACGCCGGGGGTGAAGCCGGCGGTGAACTGAGCGCCTTGCACGGAACCCGTCGCGAACGAACTGTGCTGCAAGGCCTCGGCCACAGATTCGAAGCCTCGATCCTTGATGTCATCGGCCGTGATCACGGTGACCGGTGTGGAGGTTTCCGCTCGGACCTGAGGGATCAGGGAGCCGGTGACGACGACTTCGTCGAGCGAATCGTCTTTGTTGTCTTTATCCTTATCCGCGTCCGCCGCGGCCACCGCAAGCACTGAAGGCGGCCCGATTGCAGGTGACGCCGCCTGGGACGCACCTGCCAGAGTCAGCAGCGCCACTCCCACGGGAATAGCTGCCCGTAGTGAAAAATCACTAAAATTTCGCATGAATTGTTTCCCTTTTTACCGAGTGCTGGCGCAGCGATTGCCTGTGCCGCAGAGTTTTCTCATCGCCCTGTATCGAATATCACACAATCGTCATGGGGTTTCAACAACCCTGGGCAGGGTCATGCGGAACACGCTCCTCGACGGCCTGTGTCCAGGCAAATGGATCGGGGGCTCTGCGTTCCTGAATCGCCAAGAGGGCTTCCCTGAGTTGCGCTGCCACCACATTGGTCCGCGACGGAACGTGTTCTTGGCCATCGCGATCCGCGAGCAATTCGATGGGGCTGACAATGGCCGCCGTGCCGCACGCGAATAGCTCGCTGCACTCACCCGTGCGGATCTGAGCGAGCAACTCATCGATCGGCATTCGCCTCTCGTGCGTCACGAAGCCCAGATGCGCCGCCAATCGCAGCAACGAATCCCGGGTGACGCCGGGCAGAATCGCACCGTCGAGTTCCGGGGTGTGAAGCTCGCCGTTGATCACCGCAAACAAGTTCATGCCGGAGAGTTCCTGAATGAAGCGCTGCTCGCGTGCATCCAGCCACAAAGCCACGGTCAAACCGCGCTTGATCGCCGCGCTCGAGGCGCGCAGCGAAGGCGCATAGTTGGCGGCCAGCTTGGCGGCGCCAATGCCGCCGGCGGCGGCACGCACGTCGTCACGCTCGATGGCAACCCGCATATTGCCGGCCGCGTAAGCCTCGACCGGATTGGCAATCACCATGAATCTGAACTGGTTGGAGTTGCGCAGCAAGTAGCCCGCCTCGGTGCCGAACAGAAATGGCCGCAGGTAGAGCGCGCGGCCCGACTGCTGGGGTATGAACTCGCGGCAGGCGCGAACGATCGCCTCGATGGCATTGAAAAATAATGTCTCCGGAACGACCGGCATGGCCATGCGCTGCGCCGAGCGCGCCAGACGCTGCCAATTCTCCCGCGGCCTGAACAGGTTGGGCTGCGCGCCGCTGACCCGGTAGGCCTTCATCCCCTCGAAAGCCAACTCGGCATATTGCAACGCCCGGGCGCCAGGCAGGATTTCGATGGGACCGTAGGGCAACAGTGTCCCCTCGCTCCAGAGGCCGTCTTCCCATTCCGCCGAGAACATGACCGGCGCCGCCACCGCGCCGAAGCCCAATTGCACGGGTAGCTTGAATTCGCGCAAAGCCCGCTCGAGTGCGGGATTGGTTACATCGAGCATGACGGACCTCAGCGGCGCAGGTAGGCGTCGCTGCCATCGAGCCAGTCCTGTCGCGGCGGATTAAATACGTCCATGTCGAGCGTGTCTTCCAAGGCCAGCGCCCGATGCTCCAAATTCGAGGGGATGACCAGCACTTCCCCGGCCCGAACGGTCACTTCGCGTTCACCCTGAGGACCCAGCCAAAAATGCAACGCGCCTTCGAGGATGTAGGTGATCTGTTCGTTGTCGTGCCGGTGCAGCGGCACCTCATCGCCTTTGTCGAAATGCACGTGGGCGATCATCATCCGCTCGGCGGTGATCAGGCGCCGCGTCAGTCCGCCCTTCAGCGGCTCCGCGGGCAGATCCGCCCAGCGATAGTGGGTGGCGGAACTCATGGCTTCTCCTTGTTGTGTATCAGCATATTGTGTTTCAGAGAAATGGTTCGTCGATGGTCAGGTCGAATGCGGCTGCGTGACGGTTGGTCTCATTGGCCAAGCCAACGATGGCCACCAGTTCGGCATGCTGCGCATCGGTCATCCCCTTGTTGCGCGCGGCGGCGCCATGCGAGGCAATGCAGTTCTGACACGCATTGGTGATGCTCACGGCCATGTAGATCAATTCCTTGGTGAGCGGATCGATCGCGCCGGGACCCATCACTTCCTTGGCGTTGCGCCACATGCGCTGCAAGGTCGGTGGGTGATGCGCCAACACCTTCCAATAATTGTTGACCCAATCGGTCTTGCGCGTGGCCATGATGTCGTCGTACACGGCGCGCACTTCGGGCGAGGCCTGCGCGTACTCGATGGGAGCGTGTCGCGCGCTCACGGGACCACCGCGATGACGCGGGCCGGAAATCCCGAGCCATCCATGACCTTGGGGAAAGTCACGAATATCAAAGCGCCGGCTTCCGGAACCTGATCGAGATTGGCCAGCAGTTCGATCTGATAATGATTGGTGCCGAGGATGTAGGACTCGAGCGAGTAATCATCCTTGGTGGTCTGCAATCCGGGGTCGGTGTCCGTCGTTTCGTGTCCGGAAGCGGTTATTCCGCGCTCCTCGTACAACAGTTTCAGAACCGGCATGCTCCACCCGGGATAATGAAACACCCCCTTGGCATCGACATTGGCGAGCGCCTTGTTGTCCGGCCAACGCTTGGCCCAATCGGTACGCATGGCGACGAATGCGCCACGCGGGATGGGGCCATGACGCTGCTCCCAATCGCGGATGTCATCGAGCGACAGCACATAGTCCGGGTTTTGTTTTACTTTTTCGTGCACATCGATGACCACCAGCGGCATCACCATTTCCTTCGGATCGATCTGGTCCACCGTGTGCAACCCGGTATGAAAGTGGGCCGGCGGATCGACATGCGTGCCCCATTGCCCGATGTGGCAGTACTCGTTGATTCGAAAGCCATCCTTTTCGACGGTGTACAGCAGCTTGACGCGTTCATTCGGCGCACCCTTCCAGTGCGGAATCCCGGGTTCGAAGCTATGGGTCAAATCCACGAACCGATGCGACTGAATGATCGCCAGCGCATCGTTCAGGGTGGCGCCATTCGGAGACTCGGTTGCCGCTGCGCCCCTCCACAATAGAAGGCCGAAGCATAATCCAGCGATTCGTTTCCAAGCGCGCATGATTTCTCCAAGGTCAGGCTCAAAGCGTTTTTTTGAGATTAGCACGGCCTGTGTAATCATCGCCGCCGAAACCTCCAGGGAGAATCCACAAGCATGTCGACCGCACAGCTATTGCGCGCCGCGATCCACGCATCCGCGCTCGTCGCTATCGCCCTTGGCCTGAACATAACCTGTGCCGGCAGCGCCGATTCACAGAGCCTGCGCAGCGGCTACTATCGCTTTCCCGCAGTGCACGGCGACACCGTGGTGTTCACGTCGGAAGGGGACTTATGGTCGGTGGGCATCAGCGGCGGCGTGCCGCGTCGCCTCACGTCAAATGCGGGCATGGAATCGCATGCCACCATCTCGCCGGACGGCCAGAGCGTGGCTTTTCTCGGCCAGTACGAGGGACCCAGCGAGGTTTACACCATTCCCATCGGCGGCGGGCTGCCGCAGCGGCGCACCTGGGACGGAGAATCCGCTCCCGTAGGCTGGGCCAACGACGGCCGTTTGCTGATCCGTAGTCGGCGCTATTCCACGTTGCCGGACCCGAAATTGGTGCTGCTCGATGATCGCGGCGGGCACGAAATCCTGCCCCTGGCGCAAGGTGCGGAGGCGGCGTATTCGGCCGACGGACATTTGCTGTTTTTCACGCGCTATGAAAAGCAGCCGAGCAGCACCAAGCGCTACCAAGGCGGCGGCGCCGAGTCTCTGTGGCGCTACGATGGCAAGGGCGAGGCGGTTGCATTGACCGCGGATTGGAGCGGCACTTCCCACAACCCGATGGTCTGGAATGGCCGCGTTTATTTTCTGTCGGATCGCGACGGCGTCATGAATGTTTTCTCCATGAACGCCCAGGGGTCTGACGTCAAACAAGAGAGTCACCAAAAACTCTTCGACGTGTCGGCCGCCTCGATTTCCGATGGACGGATTGTCTATGCCTGCGCCGCGGATTTGTGGTCGCTGGACCTCAAATCCGGACACGAGGCGATCATTCCGATCACACTGCTGTCGGATTTCGACCAGTTGCGGGAGCACTGGGTCAAGAAACCTTCCGCCTTCCTGACCAGCGTGCATGTGTCTCCCGACGGCGGCAGCGCAGTGTTCACAGCACGCGGTGAAATCTTCACCCTGCCGGCCAAAACCGGCCGCATCGTCAAGGTTGCCGGCGACTCGGCCGTGCGCTATCGCGAGGCGCGCTTCACGCCCGACGGCAAGCATATCGTCGCCTTGTCGACCTCGAGCGGCGAGACCGAATTTTGGCAATTTCCTGCCAATGGCGTCGGCATGCCCGAACAGTGGACGCACGACGCCAAGGTCCTGCGCTGGGACGGCATCGTCTCGCCGGACGGCCGTTGGCTCGCGCATCACGACAAGGATCAACAACTGTGGATCTTCGATATCAAGACCCGGCAGGACAAGCGCATCGCAACCTCCAACACCGGCTCCTTCGATGACCTTCGGTGGTCACCCGACAGCCGCTGGCTTGCCTATGTGCAGTCGGCCGATAACTTGTTCTCGCAGATCAGCGTCTACAATGTTCAGACCGCAGTCATTCAATCCCTCACCTCCGACCGCTACAACAGCATGAGCCCATCCTGGAGCTCGGACGGCAAGTGGCTGTACTTTCTGTCGGATCGATCATTGAGCACCACGGTGCCGGGTCCGTGGGGACCGCGGCAGCCGGATCCGCACTTCGATCGCACCGTGAAGGTGTACGAGCTCGCCTTGATGCCGAATCTGCGCTCAGCTTTTCTGCCGCCCGATGAATTGCATCCTGACGCCGGCCCCGGCAAGCCCGACGAGAAGGCGGCGAAACCAACACAGGCAACCCCCGAGACGAAAATCGATTTCACGGATTTGAGCTCGCGACTGAGCGAAGTGCCCGCGCCGGCCGGCAACTACGGCAATCTCCAAGCCACCGACAAACGCCTCTGCTGGCAGGACGCCAGCGACGATGCGAAGCCGAAGCTGGCGCTGAAATGTTTGGACATCGCCAACAAGGGCGAGGACGTCGAAACCCTGATTGGCGACATCAAGACGTTCGAATTTTCAGCCGACCGCAAGAAACTGCTGATTGTGAAAGAACCGGATCAGCTGATCGTCGATGCGGATATCAAGGCCGCCGGTTTCGGCGACTCCAAGGCCATCGGCAAGTCCACCATCAATCTGTCGCGCTGGAACTTCTTCACCAGTCCGCGGGCCGAGTTTCTCGGGATTTACCTGGATGCGTGGCGTCTGGAAAGAGACTATTTCTACGACAAGAAAATGCACGGTGTCGACTGGAATGCCATGCGCACACGCTACCAGCCGCTGGTGGAGCGAGTCTCCGATCGAGCGGAACTCAATGATGTCATCGCACAATTGGTCAGTGAATTATCCGCACTGCACACCTTCGTGGGCGGCGGCGATTCGCGAAGACCCGCCGACCAGATCGATCTCGCGGTACTGGGCGCACAGCTGCGCAAGGACGAGAAGGCGGGCGGCTACGTGGTCGATCACATCTATCTGCACGACCCGGACTTGCCGAACGCTGCGCCGCCCTTCGCACGGCCCGAATCCCGCGTCAAGGAAGGTGAAGTCATCATCAGCATCGATGGCGAGAATCTCTTGGGTGCGCCGGACGAGCGCGCGCTGCTGCGGGGCAAGGCCGGCGTCCAGGTGCTGCTGCAGGTCAGATCGAGCGCCGGAGAAACGCGCGACGTGCTGGTGACGCCGATCAAGACATCCGACGAAGACAACCTGCGATATGCCGAATGGGAATATAGCCGGCGCCTGAAAGTCGACGCGGAAGGTGCCAACAAAATCGGCTATGTGCATCTGCGCGCCATGGGCGACGAGGACATCGACGAATGGGCCCGCGAGTTCTATCCGATCTTCAACCGCTCAGGTCTCATCATCGACGTACGGCATAACCGCGGGGGCAACATCGACTCGTGGTTGTTGAGCAAGTTGATGCGACAGGCCTGGTTTTACTGGCAATCGCGGGTCGGCGATCCGACGTGGAACATGCAGTACGCGTTCCGCGGCCATATGGTGGTGTTGTGCGACCAGGAGACGGCTTCGGATGGCGAGGCTTTTACCGAGGGATTCCGTCGCTTCCATCTCGGCAAGGTGATCGGAACCCGCACCTGGGGCGGGGAGATCTGGCTCAGCTTCAGCAACTTCGAATCGGATGGAGGCATCGCGTCAGCCGCCGAATTCGGTGTTTATGGACCCGAAGGCAAGTGGTTGATCGAGGGACATGGCGTGGATCCCGACATCATCGTGGACAATCTGCCGCACGCAACCTTCATGGGTGAGGATGCCCAGCTCGAAGCCGCCGTGAATCTGCTCAAAGAGGAAATTCGCAAGGACCCACGGCCGGTGCCCGCGCCGCCGCCCTATCCGGACAAATCATTCCCCTACAAGAACTAACCGACGGCTTCGATCTCGACCAGCAAGTCGTCCCTGCAGACGTCGGCTTGCAAGTAGATCACCGGGGTCGCGGCGCCCACCAACTGCGCCAGGGTGGATTCGATGGTGCCCAAGTCTTTGGGGTTGCGCACATAGACCTTGAGTTTCAAGGCATCGACCGAATAGCGCGCCGCACCGACCAGCACATTGGCTTGGTCGACCAGCGCGCCGATGTTGATGATGGTTTCGCGCGTCTGCGCCACCACATCACCACGGTGCAAGGTCTCATGGCCTACGATGCTGGCGGTTCCGGAAACGAACAGACGGCCATGGTCCGATCCGCCCCACAGACAGGCGCGCGAAAATAGGGGGCTGTGACGGCCGAATTTAGGCGGGTAATGATAGGCGCTGGTCTGGCGCGGATTCTCGATCATCCGGGGTGCTTGCCGCCCAGCCAGGAAATAAATCGACAAGGGACTTCCCGCAGGCGACCCCAGCGCAGAGGCGGCCGGCACGGTGCCCATGGTGGCACGGCCGCTCTTGCGAAATGCCATTTGGCGTGCTGAATTGAAATGACGGTAGCGCTCATCGCCGCCGACGTGGGCGTTGATGTCGGCCATGTAGTTCCAGATGCGGATCAAATGCGGATGCTGTGTCTGCCTCAGCACCTCGAAGATTTCCTGGTAAGCCATTTCAGTGGCGCGACTCAATGTTTGGCTTTCGCAGCCCGTCAGCGACGTCTCATCGATGGCGATGCTGCCAAACAGTAAATCATCGCCATAGCGGTAGTGCAGGGCCGAGTCACGCGTCTCGCCATTCACCATGTCGGACGTTCCGTCGACTCGCCAGATTTCGCACAAATCGCCCTGCTGCAACCGGGGCGTCATACTGCCGGCCATGGGGACTTGGGTCCTTTCGAGCAGGGGCGCGGGACCCAAACCGACCACGCCCAGGACATTGCCCCACCAGGAAGACTTCTGCGCGGCGAGATGCGCGCGCGACCCATACTCCAGATGCAGCGTGGCCGCGCCCAACGCCGTCGAAGACATCATAGTGCTCATGTTAAAGGCAGTTTAGCCTGCCTCTCATCCCAAGCGGTAGTTGGCTCAGAAGGCGATGTAAGGCCCGGTACCCACGGAGGTTGTCGAGCCATCGATCACGGTGGCGACGCGCCGTCCATAGAAAAACGACAGTCCATAATCGAATCCAGATAGGGAGGCCGGCAGTGTGCCGGCGAGACCCGGAAACGCCGCGATATCCGTGGCGAGCGTGTCGGCACTGACCACATTGAAGGTGGTGCTGTAGCTGCCGCCATTGCGCAAATCGATCGACAAAGGCAGGTTTACCGTCGAACTGGGGCAGTAAAAGCTGGTGTTATCGGAACAGGTGGCCAAGGAGGTGTCCGAGAAATAAATTCCATTGGTACCACTGTCGATGAAGCTGTCGGTCAGCGTGGTGCCCATGTACACCATGGTCAACTGAGCGTTGTCGGGATCGACAAACACGACAGTTTGCGTCCCCGACTGATTATTGGATTGTGTGTCGACGCCAAAGACCAACGAACCCGTCACGCTGGTTTCGCCGGCCAAAGGCACCGAAGGCAGGATCACGAAACTTCCATTGTTGTCAGTCGCAAACCGCGAGATAGGATTCGGTACCACGTCCGCCACCGGCACGATGGTTTCGGTGCATGCCGTCGCGGAAGTGCACGAGTAATACACCATGGGCCCCGTTTCCTGGGAGCAGGCCGGACAATCGCTGGATTCCACGCCGATGCCGATGATGCCGTTCGCGCCGAACGCAAGGACGGTGTCTTCTTCAGGACCGGTGGTCTGACTGCTGCAATCCGTGGATGCGGGTAGAAAGCGCGAGTCGCCGACGATCTGCAGCGGCAGGCTGGCGGCGGTCTCGCCTCCGATGGTGAAGTCCGCCAAGGCGACCGGTCCCCAGCTGTAGCCATCGCCAAACACGGTGCATTCCACCAACGATCCGCCGCTGGGCAGAGTCTGCACCGGCAGTGTGAAGCCCGAGGGCAGCGCCGCGGCCAGGACGCGAAAACCAAACGAGGCGGTGTCCACTTGAATGTGGTCGATGGTCGTGCACTGCGTCGTCGATCCCGGAACGCACAATGTCACGCTGGTGAACAAGGTGTTGACACTGGGCTGAACGGTGGGGCTCGGGCCCGAATCGACGATGACGGAAACGACATTGGAAGACGGCGCCGGCTGACTGGGGGCAGACAAACCGCTCCCGCCCCCGCCTCCGCAGGAAATGACCGCCAAGCACACCGCGGCACCGAAGGTCGCGCGCAATGCGCGTACGTTGAAATTCATGTGTCCATGGAAATTCATCAGTGCAGGTCTCCCACGGCAACTCCGGCGGGAATCGCGCTCGCGAGATACGCCCTCCCCGAGAACGATCTCATGTGACCCGCGTTTTGAAGCACCAGATCGCCTTGCTGAATTTGCACATGGTTGCGGTCGCGCGGGCCAGAGCGCGGCGCTGATGCCAGGGTGTCGAAATACTTGCCCAAGGTCTGGCGCAGGTTGGGCATATAAGGTCCATGCCAGGCGACAGCGAAGACCTTCCCGTCCAAGCCGACAAATTCGCGCACCACGGTGCCGGTGTTCAACGTCATCTCGTGCAGGCGATACAAGGACTGGTCAGATATCTTGACGGAACTTTGCAGTTTGGCGCTGTCCGCTTGGACGGAGACCTCGGGCTCGCCCAATGTCGCCGCAGCAATACCCGGACTCAAAACAGCTATCAGCAGCGCAGTGCACAGCGTGACCATGCGAAGATCGCGGGAACTTAATGGCGTCATGGTGAAAAACCTCTTCCCCTTAAGAGCGACTCCCCGCCCTTTGGTTCACGTGATGCACTCTACGGCTTGGTTTTTTCGTGAACCATGCGCTGGTTCACTAGTATTTCAAATTGATTGTCGCCGCGCTGCGACAATACCTGAAAGGGAATCTATCCGCGACTGAGCTGTCCCAACCATTGCCTCAAGGATGCGGAGATCACGTGAATAAATCGACCTGGATGACTTTGGCCGTGGCCGCATTCGCTCTGGGCGGTTGTCCCCTGGGATTGGGCGCAAAATACACCGTCGGCGGGACGCTCACCGGCCTGCGCGGCACGGGGCTGGTGCTGGAGGACAATGCCGGCAAGCAATTGACGCTGGACTCCAACGGTGAATTCACGCTGGGCGATTCGCTGGAAAAAAATGCTGCCTATTCGGTGGTCGTGGTCACCCAGCCTTCCAACCCGGCGCAAACCTGCTCGGTGCGCAACGCCTCTGGCACCATCGACAAGTCCAACGTGACCAATGTCATCGTCCATTGCGTCGAGGCCGGCCGGTTTGCCTTTGTCGCCAATCAGCTTTCGAACAGCTTGTCGGCTTACGCGATCGATTCGTCCGGCGCGCTGGGCGAGATTGCCGGCTCGCCGTTCGCCACCACGGAAGCCACGCCACTCGCACTCACCGTGGACCCCAACGGCCAGTTCCTCTACGTGGCCAACAATGGCTCGAACGA
>Ga0116227_10013029_pt1 | contig 13271 bp, 5 predicted proteins | sample S1TSphgellanicum_FD_89693 | JGI IMG/M metagenome (GOLD analysis project Ga0116227, IMG submission 89693) | Host-associated microbial communities from peat moss isolated from Minnesota, USA - S1T2_Fb - Sphagnum magellanicum MG | ecosystem: Host-associated > Plants > Peat moss > Unclassified...
AAACAAGTCGGCCATGCATTCCCATGCAACAATGATGGGGCGCCGTCACAACAAGACGGTTGATACAATTATGCCAAAAATCCAGGATTAGATCAGATTGCACAATAAGTAGACAGCCCCCCCTTTCACATTACAAACCAACTTGCAACTACTTTTGCAAATAATTTGATATAGAAGCCTCTTCATGAACAAAAAGCCCAAAAAGTTAGTTAACATGGAAGGATGGAAACCTTAATATTTGCAAAAAAAATTTAATGACTTTTTTCATTAACTCATTGCAACTAAATTCCAAAGTTCACTTGAAGGCATCATTTTGTTGACCTTCCTTTGATACGTTGGAATGTCATGTGTAGGTTATAACAAGAAGGTTATGATAACATATTACATGTGGAAGGCAATCAACTATGGAACTTTTTAGTTATGATGAAAAAATTCACCAATAAAACCCACCACATAACTAATATGGGATCAATATGGACAAATGGAGACTTTTTACAATAGTCTAAATGGAATCTCATGGACAAAAAACCCATTAATTAAATATTAATAATGGGTAACTATTTGCATAAGTTTTGACCACTTATGCAATTCAAGATACTTGTTATGTATCCTTTAAGGCATCATTTTACTCACCCTCACTTTATAATGGAATGTGTGTAGGTTAATAGTGGTAGGTTACAGTAGCAAATTACATATTGAAACATGTTATTGGAAAAGGTTGTGTAATAGAAATTTACATAATATTGAATGTGGTTGCAATAGCAAATCACATATGTTTAAAGGTGGTTATAATAACATTACATATTGATGGTTATAGTGTAGATTGCATACGAAGAAGGTTATAATGCAACAAATTACATTTTGAAGCAAGTTACAACAACATATAATACATTTTAAAGCAAGTTATAAGTGCAAATTACGTATTGAAGGTTACAACAACAAATTGCATATTGAAGAAGATTACAACAACAAATTGCAAACTAAAGGCAATTTAGTGGTAGGGAATTTTTTATTGATCACATAACTCACCAAGAGTAGCCTAAACATAAAAATGACTTTATATGAACTTAATTAGATGGAACCTTGTTGATACAAACCCACCTAAACTTTAGGGCTAAAACATAATGGATAGATATGGAAACTTGAGGGTTCTTATATTGATTTAGATGGAATTACATGGATTATGGAAAACTATGGAGAATAATGACAAATGTGGGCCCAAACAACCTCTTGCATGGATTTATTAAAGACAGTATTCAAAGTTCATGAAGGAAACTTTGAATTTCACAAATTTTATTTGAAGGCATTAAAAAATTATTTTGAATTTCTTTCTACAATAAAAAAACTCTACATCTTGATGATTGTCACATCTATATATAGGTTGATTGTCATGAAAGTTGGTTACATAGTAAAATGCATGGGGTGATCTATAGTTTGTATAACTACCAAAGAATCATGCGCTCCTTATCAACTATACCCTCCCACATGCGGTCCATCTCTAGCCCCAATGCCTTACTTTTTGTACACTTTAGTGGAGGTGATGATAGTTCTACTTTTAAGAAGGATAGGAATTCATAACAAAGTTTGCAATCCACATTGAAGTCTGCAAATTGTTAGCTTTCCATCTCCGTTAAAATAGCCCACATCCCCAAAAAATAAACAATTGTTTTGATGTCAACATTTCCCAATGATGTCTTTATTTTTTTGCTTTTGTAAACACGACTACACTATAACTAAAGGAATCAAAGCTATTTTAACATATAATAGCCATCAAGAAAGAAAGTACACAACAACATAATGTTTTTAGGAATGTAACAGGAAAATTGTTATGTGCTTGATTTGAAAGTTAAGATTAATCACTAAACAATGCCATAGAAACAAATATAAAATTAAATGTGTATGAAAAATCTCATAAAAATTGCATTTGCAACCCCCATGGCAAAGGTGTATACTCAAGCTCCCTATACTATATTTTTGTTGTTGTAGTTAAGTTGTATGGTCCAAAGGATCACTCCTTGTGTGCACCAATTGCTTTAAACAAGTCCTTATATAAGCATTGGCTACCTATGCTAGGTGGCATTGGGCTTCATCACCTTCTAATTGAAAAATAATAATTTAATAATTCCAAACATTTCCTTTTAAGGCATAGAGTTGCTAATTTACCATCATCCCTAAACCAACCAAACATTATGTAACAAGATTATGAACAAAAAACTAAAGACATGCAAGTGGGGACATCAAAAGTTCAAATTTATACCAAAGGAATAGAAACAAAAACCTCAATATTGGAGCTTGTGGTAATGATGGCGAATCCAATGTTAAAAAATTTCAACTTGGCCATAATTGTAAGTTTTTCAGGTCCATTGGCAACAATTGAATAGACCTTACTTTCATGACAACTAATTCACAAATGGAAAAAACAATAATTAGTACAAGGCATTGGTCAAGTAGAGATTATTCTTTACAATACTTGAATATTGACAATGAAATACAATTGAACTTGCCAAGCCATTATAGACTTGCACAACCAACACAGAGATTTATAATAGGTTAGTTCATTTTGCACATGTAGAATAATAACCTATTAAGCTAGGCTTAGGTTGTATACATGATCCTACATAGTTGAACTTCCCTATTTAATTGACAAAGATTGCTAGAAAATGGCTCCTTCACCGTAGTTAGATATAAAGATCTATTTGCAAAGTAATAAAAGAATAAGAGGAATTATGAAAGAAAGCAAGATCATTTTTACAACCTATGAGGTCAATGACAAGGTCATTGCCACATTGTTCAACAAATAACAAATGCATCCCTCACTAAATTACCTCCTTACAAATTCAACTAGATCTTTTAAACTAAAAGTGGATGTAAGAGTCAAAATTTGGGAACTCATAACTATTAATATGTACTTCTAGCCAACTTTTCAAAAACCCTTAAAAGCTCCACAAAACATGTAGATCAAGTTTTATTCTTGCCCCTAAATTGCAACATGCTTTTTGTGCTTGCAAGTTGGGTGTTTGCTACAACATTAGAAGCAATGTACTAAGCTTCTATGTAGGTAACTTCAACTTCTTCACATATACCTTTTTTCAATAGGGGCTATGTGGGTTTTGTCCATGTCTTGGACTTGCCACTAGTTAGGTTAGATGCTTTCATTTTCTTAGCAAGTGGTTTTTGAAAAACACCATTTTTTTTTCATTGTCCTTCTCCTCCTTTTCCTCTTGTTCTTCTTCCTCCTCTTCATGAATCAATGTCATTTCTCTCATAACTCCTTTTCAATTGCCTCACTACAAGTACATGTGGAAGACTTGGTTGAAAAAGCTTTAATTCTTTCTTGATTACTAGATTTGCAACAACTAGTTTGGGATTTCATGGTACAAGTGGAGGAGGCTTTTATTTCTCGCTAGTGGAAACCTTTACAAGTTTTTCAAGAGATTTGGTTTGTAGTTTAATTACCAATGCTTGGGCTGAAGTCATGGACACCATTTTCACATGATGAATGGAGTTCATTCATTTGGACGTTCATCCATAATTCATAGTTAATTTTTAGTTCATTCTTAATTAACTTCTCGTTCACTTTTAGTTGATTATTAATTCACTTTTAGTTAACTCATAATGTGCTTCTAATTAATTATAGCCTACTTTCAGTTCACTCTTAGTTAATTCACTATTACAAAAATAGGTTTTGATTAAAAAATCCAATCAAGAAGGACCCCATTTGGATAGGCATCAACAAGACCATCTTGTCAATAAGTAATTTGGATTTGTCCTATGTGATTAGGGTGGTATTTTTGATTGGTAGATTATAAACTATTTGACTAGTCATTTTGATTATTGGACAATGAACCATTTGACTGGTCAAATTTCTACCCAATTTTTTTTGGATATCCAATTTCTTTTTTCTGTAGGTCGGTTTAGGTAGATCATAAAAAGGTAAGTAAGTAGGTGGTAGCTTACCTAACCTAACCTAGTTCATCTAACCTTCCTAATTTAACCTAACGTAACCTAACTTACCTACCCTAATCCTTTAAGCATGTATATAAGTTATAAGTATTAGGAATTGAACCCCTCATTGCCCCAATGATAAATAAAGTCCTTACAATGGACCACACCTTCCTAAGTTGACAAATCTTGTCAAGTTTTTTATTTTTATTTCATATCATTAGCTATGTAGGTAAGTAAGAAAGATAATTAGTAGGTAGGTTGCATAATGCTTGGTAAGTAGAGGAGTAGGTAAGTAGGTAGCTTGTAGTCCATAGGAGGTAGGTAGGGATTTAGGAAGTAGGTAGGTAGGTAAAGATATAGAATGGTAGGTGGGAAGTAGGAGGTAGGTAGGTATGTATGCAAATAGGTTGGTGGGTAAAGATGTAAGATGGTAAGTGGGAAATACAATGTAGATAGGTAGGTATGTAGGATGGTAGGTGGGAAATATAAGGTAAGTAGGTAGGTAGGTAGGTAGGATGGTAGGTGGGAAATATAAGGTAAGTAGGTAGGATGGTAGGTGGGAAATATGAGGTAGGTAGGTTTGTAAGATGGTAGGTGGGTAGGTATGTTGGTAAGTATGTTAGTATGTAGGTAGGTCTAGGCTATTGCCTAACCTAGTTAGTAATTATCTTGACCAATTACATAGCATAGGATGTCCCATTTGACTAGAATACCAATGTCCATCTTGACTAAGGATGTCATTTTGTTTTATCCAACTCGACTAGATGTCCTAGTTGATTAGATGCCATTAATTATTTTGACCAACGTGATCATTTTTTTGTCTAACTTGACTAGATGGTCAATTTGACATATAGTCAAATAAATCATTTTAATCAAGTTTACTAGTAAAAAATACACATGTCATTCAAGCCCTAGGTTTATAGTCAAAATGTATATGTTCATTAATAAAAGAAGACTTGTTGATCAATTTCAACCTTTTGAAAAACTATGAATTATAGTATTGATTCTTAGTCTACACATAATTAATTCTTAGTTCATTTATAGTCAAGTTTTAGTTCACTCTTAATTAAGTTTTTATTAACTTGTAGTTCATTTGTAGTTAGGAAGTGTCTTAAAAAACTTCCTTGGTTGGTGAACATATGGAAACTTCCATGGAAGTTTTTTGAGTTAAGTCTCCAAAGGGGTATAAATAGAGGTAGTACCCCCTCATTAGCTTTAGTTTGTTCAACACTAATTTAAGGTATGATTTTGAACCATAACCTTATTTTGGTCTTTTCATGTTCACATTTTCATACTTTAACATAATAAAATTTGTCTTCTCCTTAGTTTTACAACTTCATGTTCTTGTTTTTCACCTTGATGTTCTTATCTTGAATTTCTTGTTATGTTTTCTAGATTTAAATTTTGGCCTATCCTTTGTCATTTGTCTTTGTAATTTTCATGCCCTTGACAATCGATGTTTTGATTATTGTTATTCAAGAAAGATGGGCTAGTTTTCATAATAGTGGGTTGAACATCTAATAAAGCCATAAATGCCCACTCTAATCAAATTGTTGATGACATGTTAGCATAACAAATCTTGTCAAACACTACAAGGAATCATGTCCATTCCAACCCATGCATTTTCAACTTATGTCCAAATCAACCATTTTTGTGACTATAAATGCAACTGTCCTTTGTGATACCTAGTAAAAATGACTTGTAGTCGCATAAATGACCACAAAATGGTTTGTAGTTGCATATGTGACTTCTAACTTATGACTAATGGGGTAGCAAAAATGAATGTTTAAGTTCTAAAGGACTAGAAAAGATAACTTTGGATTTTTTAATTTGCATCATTGTAATTGTATTAAATTGTTTTATGCTAATAAATAAAATGGTGTTATGTTAAAGTAATAAAATTATAAAAAACAAACCTAGACATTGTCCTTTTGATTCTGATAAACATAACTATATCAAATGTCTAAACTACACCTTTTTATAAAATGAATAAAAATGAATGCATTAAGAAATGAAATTGATGTCAATTTTTTCTTATGGATAAATAATGGTTACATCTATGTTTCACCATGTTCATTGCATGCATTTGGTTATATTATAGACCATATGAAAATTTTGAAGGTAACATAGTTTAATCTTTCGAGCTATAAGGAAAATGACTATTTTTTTGGGCCATTTGGTTGATTTTTTATATTCATTAGGCTTAAGATTTATAATTTGAGGTGTGGGTCACATGTGTAGGAAATAATCATTCCAAGAAACATGTGAAATTGTTCATAAAAACTTATTCAAACATTTTTTGCATTTCTAGGTTTGAACCAAGGTTTATATGCACACTAATGTACACATGAAAATAACCATCACCATCACATAAATTATCTTAGTTTAAACTATTCAATTTTTTTCAATTAAATTCGATTTGTGTAGTTATTTGTAAAAACTAGTGTTAAAAAAATCCAAATATCCTTTTTGTTTTTTTTGGAACCCTGTAATCATGAATGAGCCCTAATGTCGATTTTGATGAAAATGAAGATGAAAAGTACATTTATATATTCATTTTTAATGACATCCCAAAATAGATGAAAATGTAATTGTTTTTGCAACTTGGAAAGTGGTTCATAGGCCATTGGATAACATGTGGCATTTTTTCAATTTGATTTGCAACTATAAATCTTAATTACAAATGTACATATAATTAAATGTGATAAAAAAATGAATTGGTTAATGAAATTTCTAGATTTAGTGGTTTAGTTATTTTTCCTTAACTTTTTTTTAATGAATTAACCATTAAATGCATAGTAGGGCTTTGGTGGGTTTGTGAAAATTTTAGAAGACCTATGGCAATTCATGGTAAAAATGGATCATTTTGCAATTTCTAGCATTATAAGGTTCTTCATCATTGGTAGTTAGGTGCAAAAATACACATTTATCATTCATTTATTAGGGCATCCATTGATGGATGAAAACATATTTGTTTTTGCAATTAGTCATGTAGACAAATGGTAATAAGTAGCAAGTAATAAATAGGGAATAGGTATTAGGCAAATGTAAGTAGGTTAATTAATAGTAGGTATTTTATTATGGTGAATGAATAGTGTTATGTTTAATTAATTAATTAGGCTAGGTAATTAATCAATTAATAAGTTGTAAGTTAATAAGTAGTAGGTAATATGTATTTGGGCTAAATATTAGGTATTTTATCATGTTAATATGAAATAATGTCTTTGTATTAATTATCTAATTAAGCAGATTATGTAATCTATTTATTAAATAGGTTAGGGTCTAGGTAATATGTGTAATTAATTAATTAGGAAGGCTATGAATTTAATTTATTAAATAGGAAATACATAAGATAGGTAGTGGGTGCAAATGAGATAACATGAACTGTACCTGCATGCTTTTGGATTGCTTTGGGGGGAATATTGTTTTAAATATTTTTCAAAAAATTCTTGAACAAAATTCTTTAAATTTTAAAAATATTTTTGTGGTGAGGTTTATATAAAAGATTTCAAAATATTTTTAATTTTCAAAATTTTTGAAGTCTATTTATAAGTTCTTTCAGTGTTAAAAAACACATGTTACAGTGTTTAATAAAGGTTTTTGAGAGCTTTTTATTCTTCGAATATTTTTCAAATTAATTCACATGTTCCAATGATATATTATGAACCTTATTATAAAACAAAATCTTATATTTTCAACACCAAATTAAATTATCATTTCTAAATGTGAAAAATTAAGCATGCGTTACACTTGTTGTGACTCTTGTTGTGTGCATGCACTTTAGTAGGTAGTATGTATGTGTGCTAAGTAATAGGTAATAGGGGTAATTAATATGTAACAATAATTTTTAATTAATTAATTACATAATTAGGTAGATAATGTAATTTATCTATTGAATAAGCTAGTTAATAGATATCAGGACTAATTTATGATCCATTTATAAACATTATATAGTGAATAAGATATATATCATACATCTAAATTACATTTTCTTGGTACAATTATGAGTTATTACAAGAAATATTGTATAATATAATTTAAAAAATCAAATAGAAGTTTGAGATGTAAAAAAACATACTTTAATTTTACATACAATTTTTGTGCACTTAAAACCTAAATCACCAAAGACAATATATGGCATTTAAGTGTAGAATTAGTTGCAAGATGATGATGCCACATAAGTTGGTTCAAATGGATGAAAAATTCATATAAGTCTTATCTTCATGTGATTGCCAAATGTTGTGATTTAATGCCATGTATTGTCTTTGGTGACAATAATTTTACGTGAAATTTGTCCAAGGCAACTAGGCCATGTAACAATTGCATGTGGTAATTATGATTAAAAATTAATCATTGATTTACAAATTCCTTGTAATGAAAATGAAACTTGGTGAAAATTTGGATTGGTGAATTGTCTATTCTATTATGGAAAGCACAGATGTAAATGTCTTAGTGTTGTAAAGAACTTCAATGACCCACATAAGAATCTTGAAGACAATTATGGTTTCATAACGGATTGGTATATATGTGACATTAATGGATTTGAGGATTACAACATACATTGTTAAGGATAAATAATTATAGTCTTCACCACACATCATATGGAGGTTCATGGATTCTTGTGAACACAAGATATATTCATGAGATTTAATTTACATATATCTGCAACTATTGCCATGGAAATCTATGGGAAAATGGGGATTTTGACACTAGTTTAGATGGAATTTTATGGACATGGAAACCACAAATGTAGGATTAACATTGACAAATTCTTACACCTATAGACAATTGGAGAGTCATACACTAACTTAGATGGAATTATATGGACATAAAAGCTTGACAATTTTGACTATGGACAATTGATAACTCATAATTGATTTAGATGGAATTCAATGTCCATATAAAACCCACCAAGTGCAAGTTGCAACTTGAACACACATAATGGACACTTGAGAACATTTATAACAATTTTCATGAAATTTCATGAATACAAGACCCATTTAATGTAGCTCCCAAACATTGACCATGGAAGACAATGGAAAACAAATGACAAATTTGTGAACATGTAGGACTTCATATAATTGGAAAAGGACATTTCAATATTTAGATACAATTTGAGCCCATACAAAAGAAAAACTCAAGAATCACATTTTGTTGAACTCCTAATTGTAACCATAGTGAAAGCAATGTCACCAATTCCACAAATTTTTTTGGCCTTGAAAACATAACCTTAAAACTACTTTAATATGTGCAAAGTTACTTCAACTAATTGTTAAGTGGCAAAGGAACAAAACTTGTACCTATAGGAGATAAAACATAGTGCTTGGGAATCACCTTTGGCCTTGGTGTTTTTAACCTTTGCTTAGAAATGACCAAAGTGCCAAGTTTTAAAATGCCAAGAGTGTTCCACTAAGCATTGTGCATTTCCTCCTCACAACATAGGTGGATGCATTTGGACAAGTTAAAATGCATCATTGCACATCAACAACGATACATGTGTTTGCAAGATGTTAGTATCCTTGCCCACACTTGCAGATCCCAAACCACAAAATGAGTGGCACCCAAAATTTAGTGAACCTTAAATCACCATGCTCAACAAGATGTGAAGGTAATGGGATCACATTATTCCTATGATGACCTAATCCCTTTTGCAATTGAGAAAAAAAATGTTTTGCAGCATCACAATTCTATTTATAAAAATCAACATCCTTTTTAAAATCAAATAACTTATTATTCATACCTTCACAATCTTTACATAATCTTTCATACTTTGCTTTTCTTACCTTTGTTAAACATTCAAAAACATTAACAACATGTTGAGCTATGACTTCACCTATCTAGAGGATGGCTTGTGCATGAGCTTGAAACTTAAAGCTTAATGTCATTTTAATCCACCTACATGGATGAATATGTCCATAGATGTATGATTTCATATGGATGAATATCAAATTTGCATGGATGAAATTCATTTATTATATGAAATTCATCCATGATTGGAAGATAAATAAATTCAAAATTATTTATATCCATCTTCATTTGTTGTCCAAGTATTAATATTTCAAACTTGAATGTCATTTAATAATGATGGATAATGAAATTGTGATAGTAAAGGAAAATATGATGATGAGACTAAAAAATATATATTTTTTAAGAAATCATTTTAAAAAACAATGTTAAAAAAATGAAGAAATATTTTCATGGAATGAGGTTCACCCCCCCCCCCACCCCACCAATTGTTGTCATCAACAACATTATATATTTATTTCATAGAAAACTGGGGTGCCTTGAAAATAAATAATTATTAAAAGAACCCCATTGTCATCTATGATAGTAGGTTGTTTGAAGAAAGCTAATTAAGATGCTTAAAATTGAATTTTAGTTCATTTCAAAAACCCATTATCACCAATGATATTTTGTAGTTGATAACAATCAAAACTGATTATTGTCAATAACAAATTGGTTAAATTTGAAGAATGTCATGACAACTCTGATGAAAAATGAAAAAAACCCCATTGTTGTCAACAACATTTATAAATAAGTTTGAAAGAAGTTGTGGCACCTTTAAAGAAAGGGGAGGAAAACAACCCATTGTCATCAACGACATTAGGTTAGTTTGTTTAAGGAAAAATATAAAAATAAAAATTTAATTAAAAATAATAATGACCACGGGGTGGATGTTAACATAATAATAGTAATATAATCAAGACATTAAAAAAATAATGGCATTTAAAACCATAGCCATGAAATATATCTATAATGGAATTTACATTATATTATTTAACAAATGTTATATCATATAAAACTAGATTATGTTTTATGAAGCTCTAGCTAATTAAAATTATAGAATTTTTTTTTTAATGATAAAATAAAACATTCATCCATAATTTTGATGGAAGTTCTATTTTTAAAAAACATATAAATGCAATTATTATTTTCATCCATACATAGATGAATGAAAAAAAAATCATTCATCCATAATGAAGATGAATGCTTACATTCATCTCCATGTTTGTTTCTAGGTTTATTCTCACAACATTCATTTTGTTGTTAAATTCTTGGGTTTTATTTGCATGTGTATAAGAGAAAAGACATTTTACCATCCCAAGTTTTAACTCTAGGTTCTAGGTTCATGCGGTAGCTTGCTTCCACCTATGTGTTTGGAACATTAATCAACTCTTTAGTTCCATCATTAACCTTGCGAGCTACTGTTGAACATCCACCAAAAAGCTGTCATGATCTTCCTTCAAAGATTGAACAATTGTACTTCTGAATAAGTTTTTTGCTTACTAGTCTACTTATTTAGGTCCTCCTTTTATTTGACTTTCAATTATAATGTTTTGGTGAACTCCTTAGGTTGCATAAGCTCCTTTGGCACAACAACACACATGTGCAACTCCCATTTTGGACCAAGTTTCTTTCGTTGTTAAGCTTTATGTCATCTTCATTATTGCTCAATAAATAGAACCCTTCCGTTGTTGTTGCTGCTAGTTTGTCCACTTTACATACATGGCCCAATTCATCTTCTTCCCTTTCATTTGCATTATGAGCTTTCTAACCACACCCAAAGGTATAATCTTGGAAGTAGGAAGACAAGGCTTTTGATGAATGACCATTTAGAAGTCCTCCATTTTCATAATCAATTCAGGATTGTCATTAAACACATTATTGTAACCATTTATTTTTTTGAAGACGTCCAAAGTAATTATGGATCTCTTCCATTGTAAAATCTTTTGATATTCTCACACATTTGGGACTTTGCTTTTTTGAGCAAAAACCTATCACTCATCAAATTCCTTACACAAAATAGGAGGTTTGCCATCACTTAATTTTGGAATACTTGCATACAAAAATGAAACCATACTAATAAATTTGCCACCTTTTGAACTTATAGGGTCATATTCTTGTTTTACCTTTCATAAAAAACTTGACTTACCACTACCACTAGATGTTATAGGTTATGCCATCACTATAAGTTTGAAGTTTTACAAAAGTCATATGTACAAAATATCATTCAAACTAGTTGTAATGTTATTCTAATGAAGTAAAACCAATCATCACTTTTGTCACACACAACTTTCAAGCTCTAAATGTTAACCCTTACATGAGAAACGACCAAACATCAAAATTCCCACCTTCTAGGCTTGCATGTGTAGGAACCAACAATGAGATAAATTCCAACCAAATAACATCCCATAATTAATTTTCATTCTTTAACTCACTTTTAAAAAATAATCAATATGGTTTTTTTTTATGAACTCCTTGTTGCCAATTTTTTTGTACACCTTAGTGTGCCATCATTACTCACAAATCTAAGTCCAAAATGGTGATCCCATCAATAAAAATAGAAATTACATGTATTTACTTATTTTAAAACTAAATTGTGTAATTTTGGACATTTTCTTGTAACCAAAAAAGAGAGGGTCTGAAAACACACAGCACACTGACTGCCTTCAACGAACCCATGCGCCCATGTTCTCCTGATCTACTCCACATAGTTCAGACCTCCGAAAACACACAACACACTAACTGCCCACTGACTCTTTCAGACGAACATCACAAGATCAAAGACGTATAAGTGCCTTGCATTTCACACAACAACAGAGCAGGTTTTATAGTATCCATCTCCTGCCTCGCCCATTCACACAGATGCCAGTAAGGGAAACTCTTTCATTACATTACAGATTATGTACATTCCCCGAAAAGCACAAGCTCACTTTTCCATCAAATGTTCACAAGAAAACACCAGATTCCCAGAGTCGTCTAGTCTCTCTCTTCTTACTTCCTTTGCAGTAGCTTGACCAATTACCAGGCGCAGCGGAAAGTTTTAGCATTTAGCCAAGCTATCCTAGCTAACAGAGCTTCTCATTGCTCTCTCTACAAGGATCACTTCTTCTGTCTCCTAATCCTCTCAAGATCAGCTGATCATCCTCTCTCAAATTCTTTTCCTCCTCGTTGTTAAGCTACCCCAAAAGGTAGCTTAACAAAAGATTGCTTGCTCCTCTCCATCAATTCGACTCCATCCCTCCTCATAATTTCCAGCCGCCAATCTTCTTGGACCACTCAGCACACACCAAGCAAGCCATGCAACTCCATGCAATAGTTAATGGGGCGCCGTAATAAGATGACGGCTGATCAGGCAATCTAAACCTCAAGATCAGCCAGCGTTTAGCTTTGCGCGGCGACCTAATTTCACACTACATATGTAACCCCTCCCTTCTTAGACAGCTGAGTCCCTCAGTTTCATCTAGTCTGGTGGAGCATAAAAGATTTGGAGGTCTCGACGAGATCTCTCCCACTGGTGACCATCGGCATCTTGGATGATGCAT
>Ga0116227_10013030_pt1 | contig 13270 bp, 16 predicted proteins | sample S1TSphgellanicum_FD_89693 | JGI IMG/M metagenome (GOLD analysis project Ga0116227, IMG submission 89693) | Host-associated microbial communities from peat moss isolated from Minnesota, USA - S1T2_Fb - Sphagnum magellanicum MG | ecosystem: Host-associated > Plants > Peat moss > Unclassified...
AGGGGCACTAATGGCCAATAATTGCACCCAATAATTTATGATCCAAATTGAGTTAAACTATGTTGGTCCATAGCATTTAAGGCCCCAATTATAAAGCCTCTTTCCATGACTCTTCTTTTGTATCAACTTCCTATCATTATAACCCTACTCCTCTCCACCATCAAAATTGGGAAGGACATTGGCTAACTTTATTATTATACATAAGTGTAAATCCCAAGGGACTCCTGGAGGACATTTAATAACAAGGGTATGAACTGGAATGGAATCATGAATGTAAATAAGGGTGGGCTTTCAAATTAAAGTGTGTACATATCATTGGGAGGGGGGGTGGGAGAGGGAGGGAGGGAGGGAGGGAGTGAGAGGGGGGTCTAAGATATTGTTTCCTTGATCTCCCATCTTAATTGCTATGATAATTTCTAAAATAAAAAAAATAGTTTATTTTGTTCCAATAGGTTAGACCCCTTTTTTTTTCTAAAAAAAAAAAAGAGAAAGTTGCATTTGTCTTAATATAGGTATGTACATTCACCTAAGGTGGTTGCAATTTATTATATACAAAATTGGGCACTTGAAATCATCTCTCTCTCTCTTTCTCTAAAGATTATGTCTTATAATTTGCTTTGGCAACATTCCCAAAAAAACCATCTTCCAAAGAAGCAACCAATGACAACAATGCAATGCTCTAGTAGGATTGTAAATCATGATATATAATTTGCTCATTTACTTTGATCCCTCATGATCCTCATGATATACTCCTCCATTGAAGCTCAAAAAGTGCCAAAATGTGAGTGTCTTGAGAAGTTTTGTCTCCTCCTCCTCCTCCTCTTTGGTTAATTATTATTTCATCATTATAATGGTTTTTTTAGTCATTTTTCTCTCACCATTATCCAATGGAATGGCTTTTGGTATGCTTTTGAGCTTTAAGAACTATATGACAAAAGCAATAGTAACTTTTACAACAAGGAATTATGAGTTTGTTATTGTCAAGATTAAAAAAATATGTAATGAAAGCTTTCAATATCACATAGTGAACCAATTAGTGTGTAAAAAGGTCAATCTCATGTTCATGAAATAAATTCACCATATATATTAGTTAATGATTTGTTTGGTGTAATTTTTTTGAATAATTAGTGAAGAGAACCACCATCAGATGACCCATCATTGAATTAAGTATTTTTTTAATGTTTGTAAATACTCCAGTTCCATGATACCATTTCAGTTGCTCCTGAGCTTGGGTTATCATGTACAAATTGAAGTAAAATTTAATTAATTAATTAATTAATTGAAGTGGGTTTCAAGTATTTTTTTCCTTCATGCATGCTCTTGTAGGTAAAGATGTATGTGAAAATTTTCACTAGAGACCTATTTTAGACTTATATAATTTGGAGATTGGATTAGATTAGTGACATAGTTATTTCAAATTAGTCATAAGTAAAATTCAATGAGCTTGATCTCATATCTGATCTATTAAATTATAAAGAAGAAAATGTTAAATAATATAAAAAATTATGTACTTAATGAATTATTGTAAAATAATTCATAGGCTAGTTATGCATTGGTAATGTTGATTTCCCATCTCAAAAACAATTTATAAATTATCTTTTTGCCATGTTACATAAGACCATGGAAAATGTATGTTTTGCATGTTCTTGTTCAATGTGCAACAACAAGCATTAAGTTCAATTTGTGAATGCCAAAAACCAAATTTGATATTTTTCCTTTGGTCATCAACTTTATCAATGATCAATGGGTTTCTCGTCATGTGACTACCATAGTACCTTGGCCATTTCGACATATTTCCGTTGAATAATTAATTAATTTTGAAACATTCATTTCAATAAATGGAATATTTTAAATATTCACTGTTTTACTTCACAATATCTTTTGATTTGGAAGAAATAATTTTTGAAAATAATATAATTAGTGTTGAACTGGCCAAGGTTACTAAGGTATTCACGTTTTAAAAAGCTCCAAACACTTCTAGAGCTACTATAGTTGAAAAAATGAAGTTTGTTTTAGTATGATTACACCCAATGATCATTTGCAAGAACTTGCCAAATGATGTTATAGATGTTTGCCTTGTTATGTTAAAGGGGGATTTTTTTTTGGGGGGTTGTGAAGGCAAATTTGATGGATGACAACGAGAATTAGTTGATTGAAAATGGATGTTTCAATGGTGATTGACAATTTCTTTTTCAAGTTGCATTCAATTGTTTAAGTGATCTAAATTGATACCATTAGTTATTGGAGGGCACATATTTGAATATTAATGTTGGATTGAATTCATATGGTTTTTCTTCTTTTTACAGCACAAATTATAGAATTTATAGTTTCAAAAATGATGCATTTCACTTTTATTAGTTTTTTAACAAAATATAAATTATTTATTTTTGAATGACCATGTTTTTCTTACACATGTGGTGTTTTTTTGTGTATTGAATCCAAACACCAAAACAGAATTCCAACCAAATCAACCATTTCATGACCTTGATGTTTTCATATGGGTGCAAACAAAATAATATGAGCCATACCCGTTACTTTGATGAATGTTTATTCTAGGATATTTTCAAATGTGTTAAATTTCCTTGTATTTTGAATCCAAATAATAATATATTATTCCAACAAAATCAATTGTTTGAAGTCCAAGCCTTGTTCATGAAAATTTTATTTAATACTAGATACCTACTCAATGTTCCATACTTGGTCTTTAATAAAATCCATTTGTTCATACTTGTGCTATTGTTGGAAAAATTGAAAACTATCACATATACACACACAAACACACACACACACATATAGTGGCCTAGTATCAAAATTTAGAAAAATTTTGGTTAATATTAATATTTCCTTTTTAATATCATATTGCAAAATTATGACACCTTGACCTAATTGGTATGCTAAGAATCTAATATTACACCAACATTGTTATTAACCTCCATCCTGCAACACATGAATGAGATAAAATGAAAAGATTTTTTATTGTAGATCAATTAAGTCAATTTATTTAAAAATTGATCAATTCTAAAACCCTACGATCCATAACTTTTGACTAAACCATTTCATCCTCCTTTGACATAGTTCATAGATTACAATTAATTTTTTGATGTGATTACTACCACCTTCCCTTATTGGGTTCCGTTGTAAATGGCAATGGGAATTACATCAAAGTGACATAAATTTTCAAGACTCCTTAGTCTTGTTACTTTGTGAGCTCATAAAACCTTCATATGGACTCCAATAAAAAGCTTTTTAAGGCAAAATTGCAGTCTTTGAAAATAAATTTCTAACAATATATTGCATGTTTTAATTTAAAATGATTTGACCATTTTATTGGACATTTTATCAGTTGAAATCAAACTATCAATTTGATTTATGAGCATTATTTTGGCCATACCTTGTGTTTTAAATCTTCAAACAAAAAAATTGATCTCATTTTATATATCTATTTTTGAAGACTTTTTCAAGAATTTAAAAAAGGCTCAATTTGGGTAGAGTTTTGATCCCCTAAACCTTGTTCCAAAGATTTTGGATACAACATGATTCCAACTCTCAAAGTATGAATGCATTTGAAAATCTTGGAACTCATTCTTTTGCATATTCCCACACTTGTGGGAGTGTATTTGAATCTCAACACACTCTTTTTGGCCCAATTCCTTCATCATATTTTAATCTTGGTCATGGAGTCCAAAAATATTAGGATCATGACAACTAATCAAAGTGTCAAAAATCTAATGAGAGATGGTTATGAATAAGGTTCAAAGACTAGCATTGGCCAAAATTGACTTAGGTTTTGAATCGATAAATAAATAACATGAATGGCATAATTTAGTCTTGTGAAGTTCTTTATTTTTGGGAAACTATAATTTATGGATAGGTGTACAGTATTTACATATTTTTGATCAATTGTTGAAAAAAATCCAAGAACAAAATTTGACCAACACAAATTTCAAAAATTGTAAAACCAATTTTAACCTTTAATTAAAGTTCTATTTTTAAAATAATAATATGTGGTCAAAAAACCTACCTATAATTACCAATTATTTCATGAAACCCATTGGTTTTTTGAAAATCTTCAAAACCCTAAAACTAGAATATTTACTAACCACAAATTTTCCAAAAACCTTGAATCAATTGCAAAGGTTTTTTTTCTCATCTTGATATATTTCAAAAGACCCAAAATTCAAAGTTTTTTTATTTTGAAAATTTTAAAGAACCAAAACTAAAATTTAAAAAATCAAAAGATTGCACAATGCTAATGTATGTGGTCCACGTTTTAAATTCAAATATTTGTAGGTGTTAAGTTAGCTAAAGGTCACATGTTCCAAGTTTCAACTATCATTAGGCCCCAAAATGCAAGAATGTAGAAGGGGGTTTTAGTGACCGAGGGTGGTGAAATAATTTTTTGTGTATTTGGGATTATGTGACCTAGCAATCAACATTCACTAGTGCACCATCCATTGAAAACCTATTATGACTTGGTAATGGATGAACCACACCACGGTTACCAAGGTTATGTAACCTAGGATAAGTCTACAAATCATGATGATAATTTTTGAATAATGGCATTCTAACACAAAATTGATTGAACAAATTAAAGTTGATTGAACAAATTAAAATTTTAAAACACACACAAAAATGGTGAAACTAACTTACCTTGAGCTATGATCCTTAAACCCTAAAGCTTGGTTTGTAAGGGGTTACATTCAAAACAAGTTCATCACACATGGTTTAAAATTTTGCTTTGTATGAATCATTCACTCCTTCCATCAAGGTCTAATAAATATTAATCAATATGTAGCTTTAGTTTGTAAGATTATGGCACACACACACACACACACATGGATCATTTCCATTCAATTAAGATAGTTCGCTTAATAGTTTATGAAAATTATCATTGGCATCATCATTGTTAGCATCGTCACCAACATCATCATTGATAAATGAATTCATTCATGAATGTCCTCTTTTCATCCATAATGTATGAAATTCATTCATCATTGATTTTTTTCATTTATTCATCAACTTTCAATTTTCATACATAATGTGTAGTTAGGAAGGGGTTCAAGAAGGTTCCTTGGACAATGGGGGTATGGTAGTTTCTTTGAACCAACTTTCCAAATGGTTATAAATAAAGATAGATCCCTTCATTATTTTTAATTTGTTCAACATATCTTGCACCATAACTTTGTTTCTTTCATTCTTGTTTATATTTTCATGATATATTATTAAAATAAAATTTCATTCAACAATTTTCTTGCACTCATTGTGTTCTTGTCTTTGATTATTTTGTTTTGTGATTGAACTTAAATCTAAGATACTTAAATCTAGGGTTGCTCATGACATACTTCATCCTAGTTTCCATGTATTTTGAAAAGTTTTTTGTCATGGTAGTTTTTGTGTCCATGACATTTGCATGAGCTTTTAAAAGATAAAATTTCATATCTCTTTGTGAAAAGTATCATTAGGTCTTCTAGGAACACTATTGTTAAACAAGGTCACTCTTTTGATAGGGTTTTTGGTTCCCAAACATTTGTAATCTTTGATGAAAGAACAATTTTTTTCTTCTTTGTCTTTTGTCGAATTTCATTCTTCCTTTGTTTTAGAAGTATAGAAAATCCATACAAGTTTAAAAATAAGTTGTTGTCCAAGTCACACACAACAGAAAAGACACAAAAATCATTGAAAATTGACGCTATAATTTGGTGAGACCCAAACTTTGATATTTCACGCTTTGCAATAACCTTTTCAAAAGGAAGATTGTGCTTTCCAATGTTTACATTGAAAGATGCATTGTGGCGGCAATATCAAAAGCAAAGAAATCAAGTTCTACTATTCACCTTTCGTTTGAAGGCAAAGGACAAAGCACAAAAGTGAAAACCAAAAACCGTTGTGCTAATACCATGCAAAACAATATTGATATCGCAAAAATAATTGAGAGCTCATACATGTTTGGTAGCATTGGAGTCTAAGTATCTCCTTAATCTCATATAGGGGCAATAACAATATGAAACTAATATTTGCTTGAATCAAACTAGTTTGGTAAGTTTTTAGATACCCTTATTCATGTGCGTGGACTTAACCCCCACCAAAACTCTATATGCACCATACCAACACCAATTAAAGATAAAGGACTCAACCATTCCACACACATACCTAATTTTCCTTTTATGCAAATGACTTCTTAAAAGTTATAACCCTAAAACTTCAATCTCTTCTAGATAGGGGTTTGTTACAAACCTTTGGGATCAACCACTAGCAACTAGGTTCCAATTATTTTAGAATCCTTAAAAGAATTGGTTAATTAAGGATTTGTTGCACACCTTTGGTATCAACCATTAGCAACTAGGTTCTAATTATTTTAGAATCCTTAAAAGAATTGGTTGATTAAGGATTTGTTGCACACCTTTGGTATCAACCACTAGCAACTAGGTTCCAATTATTTTAGAATCACTTAAAAGGAATTGGCAGTTTTGTTGGAAATAATTGGTGTGCAAGTGACGATTTATATTGGTGGTTATTTGATATGAATTTCACTCACTACTCTCTACATAAGTTACATACAAAGAGTGACTAATTCTTGACAAGTAGTAAGCACAAGAATCCATATCTCAATACCATGTCTTATTTATTATAGTGTGGCTTGTGCTGCGGGCCAAAAAAGTGTGAACACAACTATGTAACTATTTCAAAATGTGAACAAGACCCTGACAAATGAAGCCCAATTATGAAAAAAATAAATATTATTTTTTATATAAAAATTATTATTATCATTATTATATTAAAAAAATAAAAAAAATCTCTAGTGAGAATTATAGATAATATGTCTTATTGTTCACTTGCTCTCAAGGAAAGAAAGAGTTGGCTAGTGGTGATGACTAGCATTTTAGATTTTTGTAGGCACCTGGTTTGCATATCTAGGGCCATGTGGCCCCCCCGCCACCGCCTTCAGCACCGCCAAGAACCATCGTCCTATTGGAGGAGCTGAAAGTTTTGGGGGCACTTTAGAGTTATTCGTAAAGTGCCTCGAACTCGGGGTACTGAGTATAGGGGCCACAAATCAAAAGTGGGGACAATAACAGTATATGTATACAGGGAAAAAAGGAAAAAAAAAAAGAGGGGACCAAATTGAGCTCAAACTCAGAGTATTGAGTCTAAGGGGGCCAAAAGCAAAAGTGGGGATGATAACAGTATCTGTATACAGAGGAAAAAAAGAAAAAAGAGAAGGAAAAAAAAGAGGGGACCAAATTGAGCTCAAACTCAGGGTACTGAGTACAGGGGCCAAAATCAAAAGTGGGGTTGACAACAGTTTACAAGAAAAAGAGACAAAGAAAAGAGGGGGCCAAAATTGACCTAAAACTGGGGTTTTTAACGAGTCAGTGTTGGGTGGGTATAAGAAATTGCACCAAACCCCCTCGCACCAGGCATAGGGGCTTTCTGTTCATAACCGTGGTTCTCAAAAGTCATACACATACCCAGTTCTGACCTACAACCACACTTCTCAAAACTGGGGGGAGGAAAAAAAAAGAGGGCCAAATAACCGCCCCCCACAAAACTGCCACATTTGTCCCCATAAATCTTTGGTTTCACAATTGCCAATTTGGCTACATCACAAAATTGGAATAAAAAGAAAAAAAGAAAGACATGGATTCCGACTGGCATATTCTTTTTTTACTGGTCACATTCTGCCAAAGAGTGAAATTAAGAATGAAGTCTTTTTTGAGGTTCTTAATTGCTAGAGAAAAATGTAAAAATTCCCAGACTTTTTTAATATGTGAATTCAGTTGGTAGCAGAAAATATAGAAGGATGCTCAATTTTAATTTTAATTTTTTGGCTAAATCTCCCTATGGATGATTGCCACTTTAGTTGCATATATAAAAGAAAAGAAAAAAAAAAGAAAAAAAAACACTAATAATCCTGACTCTTAACACATGTCCATACATGTATTCAAGTTTGTGTGAGAGATGAGAAGAGAAGGGTGGTTGCCCATTTGGGTTCTTTCTTCTCCGGGTGAAATTAGGAGGGTGGTTGCACATTTGGGTATTTTCTTCTCCAGGTGAAATTAGAAGGGTGATCACACATTTGGGTTCTTTGTTCTCCTGGTGAAGTGAGAAGGGCGGTCATGCATGCATGCATGCATTTGGGTTTTTCCTTCTCCCGCTGAAACTCAAGCTTTTTTCTAAAGCTCGAGAGTCAACCGCCACAACAAACAAACAAACAAACAAACAAACAAAAAATTGTTGTATTGGTGATGAAAAACAACATAAAGGTTGGTCTTTACACATCATGAATCATGATGTAGAGGCAGAAAGACAGCAGGCTTTAAGCAAAAGGGGCTTGCTCATGGCCCCCCCCTCCCTCTCTCCCCCACTACCCTCTAATTCCTGACCACTGACTTCCCCCACTCTTCAATCCTTAGTACCCCACCTTAGCATGCCAATTCCCAATGCAGTTTTGTAACCTTCCTCCTCCTCCTCCTCCTACACACATCAACATAAAAACAAACAAATTTCAAAGACACCAATCATACATACCCCCCCACCTTCAGCTGTGTACCTCAAGAAAATGGATGTGGAGCTTGGATGAAGGTGTAAATGTAAAGCTGCAGGTAATTTGGGTAATTCTCAAGTTAGGGGTAAGTGGGCCTAGAACAAGGAGTTGAGTCCCACCCCCACAATTGGGGGAATGTCCCTCCAACCAAGGGGAAGTTACCCATTGTAACGAACAGGACAAATATACGAACGTATTAAATGACAAATATACGACGTGATTCGAAGGTGTAGGACACTCCAGTCATGTGTGTATGCATCGGTCGGTCATCCTTAAGAGTGGGAAGGCTCTTTTCTAGGATGAATATTCATGAATACAAGGTGCTCCCCAAATACATGAGAAATTTCTTTTGCAAGTGCATTACATGGTATATAAAGCTTGAGGCCATGGGCTTTACTATGCATAAAAACCTTAGATGGTTTTTGATTTCCAAAACCGGGAAGTAATTTTGGGGGGTGGGGGAAGGGGGGAGGGAGGACAAAGGTGGATGAGAACAAAAAGGCTTTACCAAGAACATAAAGCCCATGGAGGAAGAGTTAAAGGCAGCCAGGCATGGTCACATAGGTAGTTTATGCAGGGTAACATGGCATCCAGGTACACTAAGAGAGAGATGTGGCAGGTTTTGACATGTTTATTAGCCGCCCCAAACCCGTCTCACAACAGAACTGAAATGGCCTGGCCCTCCATCCCCACTTGAGGGGGGGATGTCATGGTGACTCTAATTTTGTGTTCCAGTAGACTCCAAAGGTTGTGCCGCACATGACTCGACTTACCTATGCACATGGGGGATTGGGGGTTGTGCGCCTAAGCATCTTTTTAGCTTTGGGTTTCGAGGACCTTTGGTGATTTTGTTCATTTTTTTTTCAGTGCCAATAATTTGAGCATGTACTCCTAAGCTCAGGTTACATTAACAAATTCCATGGTCATTGTTGAGAATGGGAGTTTTGATGGAAGGGGAGGGGAGGAAAGGAATGGGAAGGAAAGGGAAGGGAATTCTAAAAAGAAAAGCACAAAGAGAAATCTATGACAACATACTAAGGTATGAACCAGGTCAAAGACTACCTAATTAGCATGCTATCACCAAGAGAATGATTTCTTTGTGAATAAAAAGTAAGTGGGTGGAGCTCACTTTATTACATGGTGGGACCTAACAAAAAGAGTGCCCCATGGATGAAGAAACCATGCAAATGCAATCAGGTTTGTAGACATTCTCAAGGCTCAATTCAAAAGGGAATAGGTAGTATATAGGGAATAGGGCTTTTTGGTTCATATCCTAAAGCACCTGGAAATGGGCTTTGGTTCTCCAGGCTTTTTTAAACAAACTTATGTAGGTTCCTTTTTAACCCTTTGTCTCCATCCAATTAAGGGTTTATAATATTAGTGTTAAAAATATACAGCAAATGTATAGATTCTGTTAAATAAATAAGCTTGTGCTTAGGTGTGTTTTGCAGAGTTCCATTCACTTACACCGGCACTTTAATATAGACTTGGAGGCTTATGGTTAGATACGAAGGAAATAATCATGGCCTATGTTGGTTGCCAAAACCCCTCAAGTCACAATTTTGGGAAATAATCGCTTGAATGCAATTGATGACCTTCTTGACTCCCTTACCTTTGGGGATGATTTTGCTTTGTTTGAGCTGTTAATATGAAAGCAAAATTTTTATTTCATTTTTTGGGCACAAAAGAAGACATGCTTCAAAGATCTTACACTTCAAACATCAATCTTGAAGTGATGTGATTTCAAGATATAATCTCTTTTAACATTTGCACCAACAACAAACCTTTTCCAACTAAAACATTACCCAAAACAACATCTAGCTTTATCAAACTTTTCATCGATTTTGTGGACTAAGCTAGTTCACGCTTTTGGAATGTAGCTTCCAACAAGGCTTGTCCCATGTCTCCGAATACTAATACTTTTTTTAAAATTTTCTTTTTGGAGTAGATTTTATACAATTTAGCCTTTTGGGACTGAAATTTGTGAAGCTTCAATTCTTGTCCTTTCCACAAATTAGATGTTTGTGGAGGAACTTCAATTGCGCCACCTTTCGTACTATTGGTGCAATTTCACACTACTTGATTTGATTGAGTGAGAATTTGGTGCAAATTAATGCAACCTTTTAGAGTGGAGTGGGGGGGGGGGGGTTTTTTACATTTTCATTATAACACCTGCCATGAAAATGGAACGCCTACTCAAGGGGTGGAGGAAATATTATGTGTTATATAATGTGCCTTCCCTCCACATAGTTTACCAGAATTTCTAAGAGCTTTTACAAATATTGACAATTGCAAAGATTTGGTATCAATAGGCAATTTATTTACCATCTACATAAATTTGTATGTTAAATGTGGATTTGGATCTTGATGTTGATCTTTGATGATGTAGTTTAACAATTATTTATTTATTTTTATTTTTTCAATATGTACAGAAGGTACTAAACAAAATTACAAGTAGCTTGCAATGAAGAATGAAACATTACGAATGACAAGAAACGGTCAAATTCGGAATATTTCATAAATTACAAGTAACTTGCAATGAAGAATGAAACATTATGGACAACAAGGAATGATCAAATCCAGAGTATTCCGTAAATTACAAGTAACTTGCAATAAAGAATGAAACATTATGAATGACAAAAAATGGTCAAATCCAGAGTATTCCATAAATTACAAGTAGCTTGCAATGAAGAATGAAACATTATGAACAACAAGAAATGGTCAAATCCAAAATATTACATAAATTACAAGTAACTTGCAATGAAGAATGAAATGTTATGAACAGCAAGAAATGGTCAAACGCTGAGTATTACATACATCAAGAAAACATTTGTGAGAAACACAAAAAAGATGTGCTCATTAGCACCTAATGTAGCGATGCTAAACCCTCAATACCTTTTTTCTAACTTGTATTGAGAGAGCCTTGTGAGGAGAGGTCTTGGATGAGAAAAAATGAATAAAAATTTGAGAACCCTAACTCGCAGCTGGCTAGGGTTGTCATCGGTGTGGTAGTAATGGTACCTAGGCACATACATGGGTTTCTTGAAATTATGATAACTTTGAAGGTAAAGCGAATTGCGACCAAGCTTACACCCACATTGATATTATGATAACTTTGAAGCTAAAGCAAATTGCGACCAAGCTTATGCCCACATTGATAATCGACTTTTCAACCACTAACACTAGCATATAATTTATAGTGCATACCTATGTTGGGGTGATTCATTGAATTTGCTAATAACCTTCAAGTCTGGTTTTAGGTTTGAACAATACTGTTGTGAGAATTTTGAAGAAATGGTCGGTAAGAAGCTGAAATTTTCTCAAAAAGAAAAAAAATTATGAATTAAAAATGAAAAATTGAAGGAAATTTTTGGGCTTGCAACTGCCAAAAGTAATTATAATTTTTTTTAAAAAAGTGCCATAATTCTACATTGGGTTTCCAGTAGAGTCACTAAAAATAAATTAAAAATATAGAAGGAATGCTCAAAATTAATTTTTCGACTTTCACAGCTATGTATAGCCAGATTTGGCTAAATCCTCTTCCCATGTTTGATTTGTGATTTCCCACTGATCTGATCACCACTTTTTTTACATCTTTTTTTTTAATTCTTTTTTGGTTTTTGTTGTGGGTTGGGTTTTCACACAAATGGACAGTGGAACACCACCACCACTTTGAAATTTGGGTACTTCCACCACAAATCAATGGATGTGTTTAGGGTTTAGGGTTGTCATTTACATTAAAAAGTATATTAAGGTAAAAGAAGAATTATGGAAACTCAAATATTTCTAGGATGCAAAAATGGATTTTTCAAAAATTCCTCTAAAAGAAACCCAGAATCCTTCAAGACATATTATAACTCTATAACTAATCTCAAGCTTAATAAACACGAGCCAAAATATCATCTTTCACAAATCCTCATATAAAAATAAGCCTATTACTTAGGGGCCAAAATCCCTGTAAGCTACTATATTCTCTATAGTGAATCTAAACAAAATATCCTTGCCTCCAAAGGCAAGGCCGACAAAAACCGAAAATTTGAGCAATAAAAAAAACAAGGGGTGTGTCACATTGTGGCCTTGTCATTTACATTAAAAAGTATCTTAATGCAAAAGATGAATGATGGAAACTGAAATATTTCACTATGCAAAAATATAGCCTAATCTTCAAAAAAAAATCCTCTAAAAGAAATCAAAAAATCCTTCAAGAGATTATAAATTTATAACTAATCTCAAGTTTCAACACAAGCCAAAAGATAATGTTTCAAAAATCCTCCAATAAAAAAAAATAGACCGACTACTACTACTACTACTACTACTACTACCTAGGGGCCAAAATCCCTGAAGCTACTATACACTATAATGAATTGAAGCAAAATATCCTGGCCTTGGTAGGCAAAGCTACTATACTCTATAATGAATCTTAAACACAATATCCTGGGCTTGCTTGGTAGGCAAGGCCAACAAAACAAAACAACACTGGCAAAAAGAAGAGTAGTAGTAGTAGTAGTAGTAGTGTGGAGGCAACAACAACAACTACTTGCAATAAAAATAAAGTAAAGTAAAGTGCTCAATCAATCAGCAGCAATGTGTAGGTGGTGGTGGAGGTGGTGGTGGTGCATCATGAGGATTTACAGTTCCAATGATTAGAAAAAGGAGGGCTTCTAAGTTGTTTTATACTATCTAGCCTGCTACTTGACAGTACCTTGGGCAGTGTCGGTTGGGGTG
>Ga0116227_10013032_pt1 | contig 13268 bp, 12 predicted proteins | sample S1TSphgellanicum_FD_89693 | JGI IMG/M metagenome (GOLD analysis project Ga0116227, IMG submission 89693) | Host-associated microbial communities from peat moss isolated from Minnesota, USA - S1T2_Fb - Sphagnum magellanicum MG | ecosystem: Host-associated > Plants > Peat moss > Unclassified...
CCCGACTTCGAGCAGGTTGGCGGTTGCACCACGCCTGCCGATTTCCTTGCCGAGCGAGCGCATGAATCCACGCAAGGCGGCATTCGCGGCGGCGGCGGCGGGCGTGGCCGCATCGGCTGGCGCGCGCGCGAGCAACAATACACGGCCATTCACCGGAATGCGGGCAACGCGCGGTTGCAGAAAATCGTACAGCTGGCGCAGGTCTTCGACCGACGACAAGCCGGAGCCATCGAACAGGAAAGCAGTCGCCGTACCGACCTTGTCTTCAAACCCGGCTTCGGTTTTCAGTGGCACTTCAACTGCGGCCGCAGCCGTTTTGATCTCGGCCAGCGCGGCATGATCCGCGGCCACCCGAATGGTCGCGCCGGCAGCGGCCAGTGAGGCCAGCAGCGGCTGCGCCAATTCACTGCCTTTAGTCATGCCGAACAGCACGTTTTGCTCGCTCAGCGGCTGCGGCAGATAAGCCGTTTTCGCGCGCTGCAAAATCGGCGGCTTGGGCAACCCGAAGGTATCGGCCAAGGCGCGGCCCAACGTAGAGTGAGTGAATTCGAGATAGCGATCGGTCATTGAAACTCCGGGTTCAACAAAGGAAAAATCAGGCTCAGAATTATCCGGCGCATTATCGCAGCCAGACTTGGACAGCGACAGTACGTGCAGCGCCGCATCTCCCGCATTGACCGCACCGCCCAGCGCGAGTGCCTGACCAGCACCTGACAAATACTTAAGGAAAGCGAAGTAAGTGCCTGCTGGATCAGGTGCTTTTATGCTTCCGCCGATTGACGGCGGTACCGCGCTTGCGCATAGTTCGTTAAACGTGTCACGCGATCGTAACGATGGCCGTCGGAAAAGCAGCATGCTCGGGGATAGATAAATGAAAAATCCTGGATTGATCGGACTGGCGCTTGCCGTAGCTTTCTCGAGCGGTATGGCTGTGCGTCATCTGTGGAGTAGTCAGTCTTCGTCTTCACAAAATCGCACCGCGGCTGTTGCCGCTACAACAGATGCGGTGAATGCGCCGGATCAAGCAGGTTTGAGCGAGCGCCAGAAAATGGCACGCATGATCGCCAGGATTGCTGCGCGCAGCGCTGCGCAGACCACCCGATCGATGATTGCGAATCGCAACAGCGATGCTTATGTCGCCAATATCGAAGCCGCGCAGCCCGCATCGCAGGCGGCCGCAGAAACTCGCTGACGGCGCACGCGGTTTTGCATAGACTGGCGGCGAGAAGTTCAACGTCCACCGAACGCTGCCGATGAAAGCAGCTGAAATCCGCTGAGTCCCAATACACCGAACGCTTCATGAAATTTTCCCGCGTCAGTATCGCCGTCGTCGCAACGGCCGTCACCGTTTACTTCGGCCTGAGCCTGATCTTTCCGCATCGCAAGATCGAACCCAGGCTGAGCGGCGGGCCAACCACAGATGAGGTGTTTGCCTCAAGCACCGCGGCGGCATCATCCGCGCCGGAACCCGCGCCTGCGGCCGCATCGAATGGCGCCGAGGCTACGAACGCCGCCGCCGGCGACAAACTTTTGACCGAAGCCGAGGCGCGCAAGATTGCCGAAGAAGTCGGCCACAAGGTGGCGGTACAGGTTGCGCAGCAATTGCTGCAACAGCAGCCCGCGAACGCGCAGACGCCCACAGATACAACGACGGCCGCGACGATCAGCGATGCCGATGTGCATCACATTGCGCAGGCGGAAGTAGCGAAAGCGGTGGATGATCAAGCGACAGGGGCAGCACCTGCTCCGGTTGAACCAGCGAAGCCCAAGGCAGCGGCGAAGGATGTCGCCGAAGCGGCGCCGGTCGAACCCGCCCAAGCGGAACCCAAAGCCGCGCGGGCCAAGCCGCCGCGTTCCGCTTCGGCAGCGGCCAGGGATCATTCGTTGCCGGCCGGCAACATCGCCTGGTGGGCGCCGGCCAACGGCGCGGCCAATGGCTTCGGTTTGTCGTTCGCTGGCGAAGCCGCATCGACGCGCGCAATTGCCCTGCTATTCAGCATGCCGATCGGAAACGCTGCCGTCGCCGGCAGCCGCATCAAAGTGATAAACCCAGCAGGCAAAACCGAACCCGGCCTGTGGACGCTGGCGCCGAATCCGCGCATGATGATTCTGCACGTAGCCGCACCTGGCCGATACCTCCTGACCGTCGGCGCGGACGTTCCCAGCAGCGAAGGCAAGACGCTCGGCAAGACGGTAAAAGGCCCGGTTTATGTTCATTGATGGCAATGACATTTTCTGCACGAACTGACCGTACGACGTAAGCAGGCCTGCGCATTCGTGAACACGCAGTCGCCCGGCAACTTTCCCGAAAATATGGATGGGAAATTTCGCCGGTCCAAGGCCCGATCGCCGAAGTAGCGTGCTGGCAGAAAACTCGTTCGATCCAGCGCGATTGCTGCCGTTCCTGCGAGCGCATATCCCCGATTTGCCAACAGGCGCAATCCAGCTGGAGCCGTTCGAAGGCGGCGCTTCCCATCTCAATGATCTGCTGACCATCGGCACACGCGAGTTGATCCTGCGGCGGCCATCGCCACGCACGAATTCCAGCGGCCTCACAAATACCGATTCGCTGCGCCGCGAGATGCGCGTGCTTGAAGCACTGGCTGTGCATTTCCCCTGCCCGCGCCCACTCGCATACTGCGAAGACGAAAACCTCATCGGCAGCCGTTTTCTGCTGATGGAAAAAATCAGCGGCATCATCCTGCAGCGTGATTTACCCCGCGGCCTTCAATACTCGCCAGCACAGGCACGTCGTGCATGCCTGAACCTGTTCGACACTTTGCAGGCTCTGCACAAACTCGATTACCCATCGCTCGGCTTGAGCGATCTCGGCCAGCCGCAAGGCTACATCGTGCGGCAGATCGACGGCTGGTGCGAGCGCTATCGAGATGCCTGGACGGACGGCGTGCCGCGCTGTGAATCCCTGCAACACTGGCTGCGACAAAACGCACCGCCGGATTCACTCAAGCCCGGCTTGATCCATAACGACTACCGTTTTGATAACGTCGTGCTCGCGCCCGGCGACGGTACCCGCGTTATCGGCGTGCTCGACTGGGAAACCTGCACGATTGGTGATCCGCTGATGGATCTCGGCAACACGCTGGCCGGCTGGGTGCAAGCTAATGATCCGCCACCCTTGCAGAAAATACGCATGCAGCCAAGCCATCTGCCGGGCATGCTGACCCGCAGAGAAATCATCGAGCGCTACGAAATTCGTAGAGGATGCCGAATCGGAAATTTCGATTTCTACTCTGCCTTCGGCCTGTTCCGCCAAGCCGTACTCGCACAGCAATATTACGTCCGCTTCAAGCGGGAACCGCAAAACCATCCACGATTTGCAGCCTTCGGCGTGCTCGCAGACATCTTCATCCGCACTGCCGAACGAGTGATTTCCACGGGCAGGCTTTAGACTTCAGTGATCGGGCCGGAACGCTCTTAGCCGATTTCGACTCCGCCGCTTCGCCCGCAAACGCCATCTCGTCATCAGCACACTCATAAATCTTCAAGGAGACTGAACGTGGCAACCCAGTTATTCGATTTGAGCGGCCGCGTGGCACTCATCACTGGCGCTTCGCGCGGTATCGGCCGCGCAATCGCGGAGCTGCTCGCGGAGCAAGGCGCGCATGTGGTCATTTCATCGCGCAAGCAGAGTGATCTTGATGAAGTTGCCGCAGCCATCGTCAGCGCCGGTGGCAAAGCCACGGCCATCGCAGCGCATCAAGGTGATTCGGCTGCGCTGAAAAGCCTGATCGCCACGATCGAAGCGCAATTCGGCCGGCTCGATATTCTGGTGAACAACGCCGCGACCAATCCTTACTACGGCCACATCGCCGACACCGATACCTCGATGATCGACAAGACTTTGCAGGTGAATATCAAGGGCTATTTCGAGCTGTCGTCGCTGGCGAGCAAGTTGATGAAGCAAGGTGGTGGCGGATCGATCGTCAACATCGCTTCGATCAACGGCGTACGGCCCGGAATGTTTCAGGGAATTTATTCGATCACCAAGGCCGCCGTAATCAACATGACACTGGCCTTCGCCAAGGAATGTGCGCCGTGGAATGTGCGCGTGAACGCCGTGCTGCCCGGCCTCACCGACACCAAATTCGCCTCGGCGCTGACGAAGAACGATGCGATCCTGAAATCCGTGCTGCAAAACATTCCGCTGGCGCGCGTTGCACGCCCGGCCGAAATCGCACCGGCGATTCTGTTCCTCGCTTCCGACGCCGCGAGCTATGTGACCGGCACGACGTTAGCGGTGGATGGCGGCTTCCTCGCCGGAGGTTTGGCATAAGGGGAAAATCTTGCTTGGCTGCAACTACAAAACTGCGATAGTTTGACCTGATGCACTTCATGCCAACACGAAGAATCATCTGGATTACTTCCACTATCGGAGCATTGATAATCGTGTTCGGAATTCCCTATTCGGGAATCATTTTGTTTTTTGTGGTCCCCGCAGCTTTAGCGATATTTGCAGTAATTGCTTGCATCTCGGCAATACTTTTTGTTGAGGCATTATTTAATCACAAGGCTACAATGGCCATTATTGAGCTTGCGATTTCGGCCAGTCTTGCAACGCTATCAGCTTTAGCATTTGTGTTTCCTCGGTTTGCGGTGCAATCAATCGAAATACCGGCCAGATATATAGAACTGGGATTGTCTCAACCGGCATTCCAAAAACGAATCGCTAGCTGTCAACAGGCTGAATCTTGTCTCATCATTTTGGAGACTGGCGGATTTCTCTCCTCGGGGTCGGGAATTGTCTATGACCCGAGCAGGCAAATTGAGCAAACCCCGGGCACTCAACCTGAGGCATGGATAAAACTCGCATCGAACACTCCTTTGGAGAGTAAATGCTGGTCTGCGATTCATCTTGTGGGCGCCTACTATAGTTGGAGCGGCGACTATTCATGCGATTAAAGATCGCTGTTGTAACGGAGGAACTCCATGAATCATTACAAATCTATTGTCCACACACCTTCCGCTTACGAATTTCCGCTGCTGATAAAGCAACTGCTGATTACACCGGTTGTGCGCGCAACGCAGAACGAAATCGTCTATCGGGATCAGCTGCGTTTCGGCTATCCGAAGCTGATTTCGCGCATCAGCCAGCTGGCCAATGTGCTAGCGAGTGCGGGCGCGAAACCGGGCGAGACTATTGCGGTGATGGATTGGGATAGCCATCGTTATCTCGAATGTTATTTTGCGATTCCGATGATCGGCTGCGTATTGCAAACCGCCAACGTGCGGCTATCGCCAGAGCAATTGCTGTACACGCTGAATCATGCCGGCGCCAGCATCATCATTGTCAACGCGGATTTCCTGCAGCTGCTCGAATCACTCCTCGACAAACTCGAAACAGCGAAGACTTTCATCCTTATCGACGAAGCCGCGGTGCAGCCGAAATCGACGCTGCCAATATGCGGTGAATACGAGCAATTGCTGGCATCTGCATCGGATATCTTCACTTTCCCGGAGTTCGAGGAAAATACTCGCGCAACCACCTTCTACACCTCGGGCACCACGGGTTTACCGAAGGGCGTTTACTACAGTCATCGCCAGATCGTGCTGCATACGATGGCAGTGCTCGCCACTTTCGGCACCAGCGCGGCGCAGGGGCGCATTCATACAGAAGATGTTTATATGCCGATGACGCCGCTATTTCATGTACACGCCTGGGGCATACCGTATGCGGCGACGATGCTCGGGCTGAAGCAGGTTTATCCGGGCCGATACGTACCGGAAATGCTGCTGAAACTGATCCGCGACGAACGTGTGACGTTCACGCACGGCGTGCCGACCGTGCTGCACATGCTGCTGAATTGTCCGCTGGCGAAAGCGGTAGATTTGAGCCAACTGAAAATGGTGGTCGGCGGTTCGGCGCTACAGAAAGGTCTGGCAAAAATGGCGCTGTCACGCGGCATCGATATCACCATTGGTTACGGCATGTCAGAAACCGGGCCGATCCAGACGACCAATCAATTGCACAGCTCGGAACTCGGCGGCGATTTCGATCATCAAGCCGAAATGCGCACGCGCCCCGGCCGCGCAGCTTTGATGTGCGATGTGCGTATCGCCGACGAGCAGATGAACCTGCTGCCGCACGATGGCCAGTCCACCGGCGAAGTAGTGTTCCGTTCGGCCTGGACCACGCAGGGGTATTACCGGAACGCCGAGACCTCGGAACAGCTTTGGAAAGGCGGCTGGATGCACTCCGGCGACATCGGCAGCTTCGGCGCGGATGGCGTGCTGCGTATCAGCGACCGCGTTAAGGACGTCATCAAAACCGGTGGCGAATGGATTTCCTCACTCGATGTGGAAGATCTCATTTCGCAGCATCCGGCAGTCAGCGAAGTCGCCGTGATCGCCTTGAAAGACGAGCGCTGGGGCGAACGCCCGGCGGCGATCGTGGTGCTGCATGCTGCGCAAAAAAGCAAGGTAGATACCGCCGCAATCCGAAGCATCTGCAAAGCTTTGCCGACCGTGGACTGATCTCGAAATATGGCGTGCCGGAGATAATCGTCTTCGTCGATGCGCTGGAAAAAACCAGCGTCGGCAAGCTGAACAAGAAATTGCTGCGGGCGAAGTTTCAGCAAATCGCCGCCGGCTCCGTGCCAGCGAATTGATCTGCGATCGTAAACCGGGCTCGTGCGCTTGAAGTGCCGACCAAAAGCCTGCACCATCCATCATCGTCTTCGAGCAAGCAATCGCCGGCTGCGGCGACTTCAGAATCATCAGGAATCTTCGATCCGCATGAAGCAGGATTTCACCTACGTTGACGATCCGCCGCTGCATACGATCCGGCGCCGCGAGATTGCGGCGCGGCATCCGCAGGTACGCGAGTTGATGGTCAAAAATCCATGGTCGGCGTTGTGGATCGTACTACTGGTTGCGATGCAATGGGCGGTTGCGGCACTCATGCCGGGCGTGAGTGTCTGGATCATTTTTGCGGCGGCGATATTGTTCGGCGCATTCGTCAATCACGCCCTGTATGTGATGATTCACGAATGCACGCACAGCCTGGTGTTCAAGTCGGCGCGGCTCAACCGGATTTTCGGCATTGTCTGCGACTTCGCGCTGGTGCTGCCGAGCGCGATGGGTTTCCAGAAATATCATCTGATGCACCACCGCTATCTCGGTCAGTACGAAATGGACCCGGACATCCTCAGTCACGGCGAAGCGCGGCTGGTCGGCAATTCTGCCTGGCGCAAAGCGCTTTGGGTGTTCCTGCTGCCGGTGTCGCAAGCGCTACGTCCCAACAAACTCAGCAAGCTGCGCGGAATCAAGCTGTGGGATGGCTGGATCGTCACCAATCTCATTTTGATTCTGGCGCTCGATGCCGCCATCGCGCTACTGCTTGGCCCGGCCGCGCTCGGCTATCTCGCGCTCTCGACTTTATTCGCGCTCGGCCTGCATCCGCTCGGCGGCCGCTGGATTCAGGAACATCACGTCACCCGCGAAGGCCAGGACACTTATTCCTACTACGGCCCGCTGAATCGCGTCTGCTTCAACATGGGTTATCACAACGAACACCACGATTTCCCGAACGTACCGTGGAATCATCTGCCGAAGGTCAAGCGGCTCGCTGGCGAATCGTATGCCGGGCTCGCGTCTTATGATTCATGGGTTGCAGTGCTGTGGCACTTCATCTTCGATCCAGCAATGTCCGGCTACAGCCGCATCGTGCATCCGGCGACGCCAATATCGGCTGTCTCGTCCGCCGGACCTGCAATTAGTTCAGCAATTGAAGCTATCCACGTCGATTGAGCCCGTTGATCTTGTGGCGATCAACAAGCGTTGGGCTTTTTACAACGGCAATGAACGAAAAAAAGTCACGCACATTAATTGTCGATAGAACGTATCGATACGGGATGGCTTGGATTTTTTTGATCGCCTCCATCGGAGTATCAGTAATGGGTATCTTGGAGCTATTGACTCAATGGTCCGCCTATTGACCTCATTTTCCTATTTACAACAGGCTGCATGCTCGCAGCTTATGTGGAGTGGAAGACCTTCTTTCTGAGACTGGATAATGATGCGATTTATTATGGTTCGGTCTTCTACAGTAGAGCTATCCCATTTGCCAGCATTGATTCTGTTGAACATATTTTTGGTAAGAGCAGCGACTTTGTTGTTGTAAGACATCGATCCGGAAGGCCGCTCACTATCTGGATGTACTTGAACGACTTCAAGAATGTGCGGGCACTTATAAGCGCTAAAGCACAACAAGCCGGAGCCATCATCCGAGAGCGCGATAAATGGGGTCGTTGGACAACCGAACCGAGCGCTAATGCGAACCGCTAAGGTGGCCGTCAGTTAGGCTTTAGCGAATCGCCCCATGCCGTCGCAACTGCCAAAGCACTGAAGGCGCGGCAAGCACTGGATGGCGCCGCTGCCAGGGTTTCAGTCCGAGTTTGTAGCCGCTGTGGCGCTCGATTTTCCAGATCACGTAATCAACGCCGCCTTTGAAGGTGTAGGCCGTCTTTACCAGACGCGCCAGATTCAGCGGTTTGCCGAGTAATTGCCGGCGCCTCCATTCGGATTTCGCGCGCTGACGCGATCGCGCGCTCAGCAGCGGGCGCAGGCGGCCATCCGCTTCGGTGCTCGCATGCACGCCGGCCGCGCGCCATGCCAGCGGTAGCAAGGCGGCGTAGCGCTCGCTGGCGAAGGACGTGAGCATTCGCGCACGGCTGGCTTTTTCGACGCGCAGTTCGGCGCCATAAGTACGGCGGAACAAGGCATCCCAGAAATCGTTCGCACTACCGCTGGCCGGCCCCAGCCGTGCTGCCCAGTCCGCAGCGCTGACCACCGCGCGCGTGATGGATTGCACTGTCGCCGCACGCGCAATTTCATCGCGCACCCACGCGAGTGCGGCGGGTTGCGCATAACGCGCCCACATCGTGGTGTCGAGGCTGCGCCGGTGCATGGCTTTATGAAACTGATCGACCCGCAGCACGGCAACCTTCGCGCGCAAAGTTTGCTCGCCATGATCGCGCTCGAACAGCAGGATATTCGGCGGCAAAATCCGGTTGGCCGCGGCCGGTAGACGCCTGCGATGCCAGCCGCGCAGTGAATCCACCAGCACATAGAAATCGAGCACGCCATCCAGCGCGCCGCTGCGCAGATTCGAGCCGTAGAACAGCACAGCCGCGACATGCGCGCCGCCATGCGCTGCAATCTCGGCTGCGAACGCCTGCACCGCTGCTGGCAACGGCTCGTTCAGTTCGCTGGCGATGTGCGACGACAACGTACTCAGCGCTTGCGCCGAAGTCATCGGATACGCGGACTTTGCAATCGCAAGATGCCGGCCGCGCGGCGCACGAAGCGGAGTTTTCATGGCGTATAGAACTCGATCTCAGGCCCGCTGTGCAGTTCAACGATGCCATAAGCGCCGGGTGTGTGGACTTCGCCATCGATCACGAGCGGCGTTTCCAGACGCAAGCTGATCTGCGATGCGCCGCCGCTGCGATAAGCGCCACTTTCGCGCAGCCACGGTCGCGGACGGCCACGCAACAAAGAAGGTAACGCGCGCGCAAACTTCGGCGGCGGCGCGGCGATATCGAGCCAGCGGATGCTATGGTCGCCGTGATCGAAGAACGGCCACAGCGAGCCATACAGCCGATGCAGACTCGTCGCAATGAACAGGAAGCGGCTGCCTTCGGCGTTCGGCACTTCGTCGATGGCGACGTCCATCGCCGTGCCGCTCTGCCATTGGTTACGCGAGCTGCCCGCCAGCGATTTGAACGCGGCAGCGGCGATGGTCGCGGCGACTGCCGGACCATGCAAAAGCCCACGCTGATGCACGCTGCTGCGCGCTAGTTTCCAGCCGTGATAAAAGCCAGCCGCGCCGATGAAAAAACCCAGCACCGGCTTGTGCGAATCATCCGGCCAACGCACCTGGATCGGCGCACGGCGAACGCGCTTACCGCCATCGGGCTGCGCCAGCGAGGCCAGCAAGGCCGCCATCGCTGCCGTACCGTGACCGGCCGTGCCGACATCCGCGGAAGCGAGATTGGCATTGCCGCCGGCGAACAATGTGAGCGTCGGCAGTGCATGCCCGTAAGCAGCAGGCAGCGCGGTCATCACATCGCGCAGCGTGCCGTCGCCGCCGTCGACTACGAGGTGCCGGATCTCGCGCTGGCTCATTTCCTCGACGACTTCCGGCAGATCATCCTTCGAGCGCGGTTCGATTTCGACCAGTTCTACCGCGCTGTGACGCGGATGCTTGATCGCCATCCGGCGCCGGTTACGCTGGCTGGTGGGATTGCGGATCACGCCGAGGCGCGTCGCCGCTTGCGCCGCTGGGGTCATCGCCGCGGCACTGCTAGCGTCCGTTGGAATTCTCCGCCACGGCACGGCTCTGCGGATAACCCTGGTGCGCGATTTTGTCTTGGCTCGCGCGCGCGGCGGCCTCGTTCGGGAATGGACCGAGACGCACGCGATAAAGCCGGGTGCCGCCCGCGTTCGTGATCGGACTGGATTCACCATGATAGCCGATGTTTTGCAACAGGCTCAGTGTGGTCTGCGCATTGTTCTGATCGGCGAAACTGCCGATCTGCACGTACCAGATTTTGCCATCCGACGAGCTAGGGGCACTGCTGGCGACGATGGCCGAGACCGGTGGCGGCGCAGTTGGTGGACTCGATGTCGCTGCAGCCGGCTTCAGCGCTGACTGCGGGTTTGTAGGCTTGGTAGGCTGCGTCGATGATGAAGCCGATGCAGTCGATGGAAATGGCTGCAATCGATCGGCATTGGCCGCGACGACTGGCGGCGGCGCCGGTTTGGCGGGATTCACCATCGTAGGCGCTGCTGGCGGATTCGGCTTGGGCTTCGACTCAGCAAGCGCAGGCACGGGCGTGTGCGGCTTTTCGGTGCTGGCCGCAGGCGGCGGTGCTGGCTTGTCGGTGCTGGGTTCGGTATCCGGTGGGGCTGTTGCCTGGCCGGTGACATTCGTCCTTCTCTTGCCCCATTCGCGCGGCGGCACGCGCTCCTCGGGCGGAATTTGCGGAGCACCTTCGGCATCGCCGAGTTCATCGGTTTTACTGCTGTCGCCATTTTCGCTAGCGGCGACGCTGCTTTTGCCGACGGGAATGGTGCCCAGCGGCACAACAGTTGACGGCACGTCCCGATCGCCGCCGCCGGTCTGTCGCGGCAGCAGCCAGCTCAAGCCAAAGAGCAGGGCCAGTACGACGATCAAGCCGACCAGCCGCTGTTTGAATTTTTCGTTCATGCAAAATTTCCGAACTTTCCTTCGAGCTGCGCGATCGCCGCCACGCTGAGAAACGAGCCGCAAACGAGCACGATATCGTCAGCGCCCGCCGCGCGCCATGCCTGCTCAAACGCCTGTTCGATCGCGCCGGCGGCGATACCAGTCATGCCGCCTTCAGAGGCAAGCTCGCCCAGGCGTTCGTCCGTTAATCCGCGCGGCGGCGGCAGACTGCCAAAGAATACCTGTTTGACCAGCGGCTTCAGCACCGCGCAAACCGCGGCGACCGGTTTATCCGCGAGCATACCAAGCACCAGCACCACGCGACCGGCGTGACTATCCGCTCGCAGATTTTCGGCCAGCACCGCGGCCGCTTCGGCATTGTGCGCAACATCGAAAATCACCCGGCCAACACGTTCATAGCGGCCGCGCAGACGGAGTTCGAGCAAGGCGCGATGAATCGCTTCTTCCGCCACCGGTAAGCGCGGCTGCAAGGCCGCAACGGCGGCCAGCACACCGGCAGCGTTATCCAGTTGCGCGCGCCCCGCCAATCGCGGCAACGGCAATTGCGCGTATGAACTTCCGCACAAATGCTGCCAGTGCCAGGTGCGCCGATCATGATTCAAGCTCGCGTGATAATCCTGGCCCAGCAAAGCCAGCGGTGCGCTAATTTCTGCGGCTCGTTGCAACACGCTGGCTGGCGGTGCTTTTTGCACGCAAACCGCTGGTTTTGCATGACGAAAAATGCCGGCTTTTTCACGGCCGATCTGCTCGACATCGCTGCCCAGCCAATCCAGATGATCCAGCCCGATATTGGTGACCAGCGCACAATCGGCATCGACGATATTCACCGCATCGAGCCGGCCGCCGAGCCCGACTTCCAGCACCTGCACATCAACCGCTGCGGCGCGGAACAAGAGCAGCGCGGCGAGCGTGCCGAACTCGAAGTAAGTGAGTTGAATATCGCCGCGCGCCTGTTCGATTTGCGCGAAGGCTCTGCATAATTCCGCATCTGCCACCGGCACAATATCGATCGCAATGCGTTCGTTATAGCGCAGCAAATGCGGCGAGGTGTAGCAGCCGACGCGATAACCGGCAGCACGATAAATGCCGCTGGCGAGCGTGGCGCTGGAACCCTTGCCGTTGGTGCCGGCAATCGTCAGCGTGATCCCAGCGGGCGGCAGCAATTCGAGCCGCTGCGCAACGCTGCGAACGCGATCAAGCCCCAAGGCAATCGCGTTGGGATTCATTATTTGCTGGTATTCAAGCCAGTCGGCGAGTTGCCAGCCGGCAAAATCCTGCGCGTTGATGATAGGTCAGTGATTGGTTGCGGACGCTGCGGACGTGCTGCCGAGTTTCGATCGCAGATTGGTGTTGATCGGGCAAAACGCTGGCGCAAAATGCGTGAGCGCCGCCAGCAGTCGATAGATCTTCTCGCGCATTTCGCGGCGGTCGACGATCATGTCGATGGCACCTTTTTCCAGCAGGAATTCCGCACGCTGAAAACCTTCCGGCAATTTCTGCCGCACGGTCTGTTCGATCACGCGCGGGCCGGCGAAACCGATCAGCGCGCGCGGCTCAGCGATATGCACGTCGCCCAGCATCGCAAGACTGGCGGAAACGCCGCCCATTGTGGGATGCGTCAGCACCGAGATGAATGGCAGACCACGCTCAGCGAGGCGCGCGAGTGCAGCGCTGGTTTTCGCCATCTGCATCAGCGAAAACAGCGACTCCTGCATGCGCGCGCCGCCGCTCGCAGCGAAGCACACCAGCGGAATGCCGTTGTCGTAAGCGAGGTTCACCGCGCGCACGAATTTCTCGCCGACCACGCTGCCCATCGAGCCGCCCATGAAGCCGAACTCGAACGCCGCAACCACTAGCGGCAGACCCATCAACTGGCCGCGCACGACGATCAACGCATCGTCTTCCTCGGTATCGGCATAGGCCTCGGCGAGACGCTCGGTGTATTTGCGACTGTCCTTGAAATTGAGCGGATCATTCGCGCGCAAACCCTGTGCGATTTCGACGCGCGCATCGGTATCCAGAAAATGATCGATCCGCG
>Ga0116227_10013035_pt1 | contig 13267 bp, 10 predicted proteins | sample S1TSphgellanicum_FD_89693 | JGI IMG/M metagenome (GOLD analysis project Ga0116227, IMG submission 89693) | Host-associated microbial communities from peat moss isolated from Minnesota, USA - S1T2_Fb - Sphagnum magellanicum MG | ecosystem: Host-associated > Plants > Peat moss > Unclassified...
CGCGCCGACCTGGACCTTGACCCGTCGGCTGCGGGAATCGGCATCGTCGTCAGCGGTCATTCGCACCAACCCTCGATCGAGCACCGCAAAGGGGTACTTTACCTGAATCCCGGAAGCGCCGGACCGCGACGCTTCTCCCTTCCGGTCTCGATCGGACGGCTGCTGCTCGATGGCGTGGAACCGGTCGCTGAAATTCTGCGTTTGTTATAGCGTTGGAGGTGACGCTATCGCAGGCAATAGCGGCGGCTCAATCTATGAGCTTTACACCCTCCACTATCGCCGGGCTGGTAATTGCCGCGAGCTTCGCCGCGGGGCTCAACGTCTACGTGACGGTGTTGACGTTGGGCATTCTCGCTCGTGTGAATTGGGTCGAATTACCGCCCGGACTAGAGGTGTTGGCCAACGGCTGGATCATTGCGGCCAGTGCCGCGATGTTTACGGTTGAATTCTTTGCCGATAAGATTCCGGCCTTCGATTTGATCTGGAACGCCCTCCACACGTTTGTGCGGATTCCACTTGCGGCCTTGCTGGCCTATCGCGCCACACTTCAGCTTTCCCCGGAGATGCAGTTGCTGGCGACGGTCGGCGGTGCGCTCATCGCGATGGCGGCGCACTCCTCAAAAACCGCGGCACGGACGCTGGTGACGCCCAGTCCGGAACCGGTTTCCAACATAGCGCTCAGCACCGGTGAAGATGCGGTCGCCGTCGGCCTCACCTGGACGGCCACTCATCATCCGTGGATCGCAGGAGGTGTAGCAGCCAGCTTCACCGTCGCCGCCATCTTCGCGGCTGGTTGGATCTGGCGCTCTATTTCAAAGACATGGAAAAAACTCATCTCGCCAGTACGACTTCCCGCTTAGGTCCGTGGGAGACCGATTTTCCTCACATCAGCATTTCCCGCACAGCGGCGAAGACAGACCAGGACCGATCTAAGAAAGAAGGGAATTCTTCCGGCCGCGACTTACAACAAAATCGGCAGCATCATCATCGCCAAGCAGTGAACGAAATAGAAAGGAGTATGGAGCACCGGGCGGGAATTGAACCCGCGAATACTGGTTTTGCAGACCAGCGCGTTAGCCACTTCGCCACCGGTGCTCTGTCCTGGCCCGCTTCATCCCGGGACGAGGAGGAAATACAAACCTCTTTAGCTCTCATTTAGCCTTTAGGCGCGTTCGTTATGCTCTCACCTAAGCGCGTTACTGATCCAAAGAGCGCGCCCAAATAACGAAACCCGCCCAGGGAATACGTGGCGGGCGGGTGAAAAGTCTTTAGGGGGAGTTATCAGCCCTGGAGACAAGCCCCTACCGTGCCGTAACAACAGAAGCGTGTGTCGGACCGAAAGTTTGAGTCTCTGAACATATTCGATATCTGAAAAGGTCGCTTGAAAGTTCGATATCTGAAAAGGTCGCTTGAAAGCTTTCGAGGTTGAATAGTTTCGATAGGATTCCACTTATTTTCAAAGAATAGAGGCAGAGAGGAAGTGTGTCAATTTGAGCGAGGTTTCGAACCCACACCAATCATTCCGGCATCTTGAGTTCGCTTACCGCCTATGCGATGCCTTCACGGACAAGCCCTTTTAACGAAACCAGCTGGCCGTCTTTGAAGACGCGGGCGAATTGAGTTCGGAAATGCAGAGGATCGCCAACGAGACCAACCTCTCCGAGACCACCTTCATCATCCGTCGCGATCCCACAACAGAACGCCGGGAGGACGACGCGGGAGGAACTTCCTTTCGCTGGCCATCCAACGCCGGGGACGGCCTGCACAATTCGCAGCTTCTTTGCCGAATACGCCGGCGCAAATGAGATTTTGCTCGATCTGAATGTCGGAAAGATTCCGGTCGGGTTCTTCCCCGACCAGCAAAAGGGTAATGTGCGGTACGGTGTCATGACTCAGGCTAAACCTACCTTTGGCGCCCTCCACGAGCCGGCCAGGGCGGCTTCCGCGCTCGGCCTGTCCGACGAGAACCTGATGTCCGGGGCAGGCCCTAAGACAGTTTCTACGAGTCTCCCCTATTGCGCGGCGCCGCTGCGGTCGCTGGAGGTACTTGGCCGCCTGCAAAAAATACCTCAGAGCGAGGCAACGGCGTACTTGGCAACAATGGGGGCGAGATTCTTTTATTGCATGGCGCGTGTTCCGGGACAACCGGATGTGTGGCAGGCGTACATGCAGTTCTACAATGGGGAAGATCCGGCGACAGGCTCCGCCGCCGGCTGCGCAATTGCATACCTGGTGGAGCATTCGTTGGCGGGGTCGGGCCGGCAGATACATATTCGACAGGGAGTCGAGATCGGTCGCGCCAGCGATTTGTACGTGAGCGCGAAAGGGACCGCGAACGGAATCGAGGAAGTGCAGGTCGGAGGAAGCACTGTTCCCGTAGCAAAAGGTCTGGTTTTCCTTGAGCGATTCACATAGTTTCAACAGGCAAAATCGACGCAAGTGTCAATGTTTATCGTCCAACAACAAAATTGCGTGAATCTTCAAGGAAAAAGTCCTCTTGTCTTCGTCATTTCTTCTCCATTGCGAGAGTGACTAACTCTTCGTACTCTTGCGAAGCGTTCTTGAAAGAGAACATTCACTTTCGCCGAGTGATCCACAACTGAAAAGCAATAGCGTGCCGCATTCCTCTGCGTCTGGACGCTTGATCTTTCCCTTTCTTTGTAGGCCATCGCAGCGTTTTTGGCCGGGGGATCCGATCGTGTGTCGAGGGAGCTAGACAATGTCGCGCATCGCTAGTTTTCCGCCTTCCTGTCGATCGAATGGCAAGGGGAGTTTCGCGCGTTTCGTGCTGCCCAAGTGGGCGGGCGACTCGCGCGAACTCGGCTTCCTGACTATTGAGGACGGGCTGCGGTCACCTGCAACTTCGCGGGCCCACTTAACGTGCGCCTGCTTCACCGCTCCCCGCAACCACGCCGGAGCAGTCAGGAAGGCTATGCGCCCCAAGAAGACAATTCTCTGCGTCGACGATAACGAACAGGTTCTTTCTGTTCGGAAGTTCATGCTCGAAACCCGCGGTTATCGCATCCTCGCGTTCCAGATACCGGAGGAGGCGCTCGAAGTCCTTCGTCAGGGTGGAGTCGATCTGGTCTTGAGCGATTTGACCATGCCGCGCATGGACGGCAACGAACTCGCCCGGCGGATGAAGGAGATTGCTCCGGAGGTCCCTATCCTGCTGATCAGCGGCTCCGTGAAGGCCTATGAGCGGGCTACCTGCGGCGATTGCTTTTTGCCCAAAGGGGCCTGCTCCCCGCTCGACGTGTTGGAGCGCGTTCGCATGATGCTGGCGCGGAAGCGCGGCCCCAAGAAAGGCGGCTTCATCGCGGCGCGCGCCGCCAATCAAGTTGGGCAATTCGACCAATCTCACGGTCAGAGTTTGCCGGTGTTCGCGTCGTAGGCCGATTCCAGCTTCTCAATAGTAATCCCTATTCGCTTCTTCCCAAGTCGCGGCCGAGGGCTGCATTGATACTCCTTAGGAGTCGCCCATCATCCTCGCAGATCATTTAAACGAAGACTTATAGGTCTGGAAAAATCGAGTTCCGTGCGCCCCCGCGATGTTAGCTTTTCAGGTTGATCCCGGTGAGATCGTCAGTGCCGTCGGCCCCTCGCGCAGCGGCGATCGACGTTCACAACCGGGAAGCCATATCCATCGGCGATCGCGTCCTGCATATGCGCGACGGCCAAATGACGTCTGCAGGAGTCGTGGCCGAACTACTGAGTCGAGCCTGATAAACCCTCTCGACGTTTGACCGCGCTCAAACCGTCCCGATATACTCACAGAGTATGTACGCGGGAGTAGCTCAGTGGTAGAGCATCGCCTTGCCAAGGCGAGGGTCGCGGGTTCAAGTCCCGTCTCCCGCTCCAATCTCCGCAGCCTGCGCTCCCTCCGTGGCAAAGCAGAGTTGGAATTCGTGCAGTGCCGGCAGACCCCGCGCGCGAAGTTTCGCATGGTCGATGGTTTGACGTAGGGATTTTCTCAAGGGGCGCGGTACCCAAGTGGTAAGGGAGAGGTCTGCAAAACCTTTATGCGTCGGTTCGATCCCGACCCGCGCCTCCAAGTGAATTGGCGATTTGCATTTGCATCCGTCGAACGGGGAGTGGTTGACCTCAGAATTTATGGACAGACAGCTCAGTGTCGTCCGACGCGATCGATATTGTGCCGAATTGCCCACTGCTTCGGAGGTCGACGTAAGTCGCTGACGGGGCCTATAGCTCAATGGTTAGAGCAGCGGACTCATAATCCGTTGGTTCCAGGTTCAAGTCCTGGTGGGCCCACCAAGTCTCCCGTATCCCTTTCTTGTCGCTCTCGTCATCTCGACCGTCCCCAAGAAGCTGAGCTTACATGTGCCCGAACCTGTTGCGCTGCGCCCACAGTCCGAGGCCTGGGTTGCCGATGAAGAATATTTCTTCTCCGTCAACGAGGTTGTAGCCTTCGGTGAGCTTCGCCGGGTCGTAGCGCGCGAGCATTGAGCCGAGGTCGCCGTAGCGATAGCCGACCCCTTCTATCTCGTCTTTGCTGAGATGGCCGGGGCACCAGGTGATGTCGAATCGTCCTTCGGACGAGCCGTGGATGAGGTGCGCAGCGGCGCTTAGATCGGAGGCGATGTCGGCGTGTTTTTCTACGGCATCGAGGGTTGCGGGAGTGCCGCGATAGCCGTACTTGCGGATGAGGAGGTCGATGGTGGGGTCCTCGCCGAACTCTTTGACGCCGGGCGCGAGGATGATGAGCTCCGCACCGTCGGCGAGCGCCATGCGGGTGCGGTAGATGGCCTTGTTGCCGAGCCAGGTGCTGTGGAACTCCTCGGGGTCGAGATAGACGACGGCTTTCTTGATCGGCTGGTCGAGCATTTCGAAGTTGACCTTGAGGCTGAGCGCGGCGGCGCGCTCGAAGCATTCGAGATCGTCGCCAATGAAGAGGCCACGCACGGCGAGTCCGCCGTCGGCGCGACGGCCGACGACGGTGAGCACATAGACGATGGGCAGGTGGCGGAGGAAAAGATCGGAGGCGTAGTTGAGGATGTTGCGCACGGGGTTGTGGGCGCGGCCCATGATGCGCTCCATGCCGTAGACGGCGCCGAGGTAGTGGCTGCGGTTGATGCTCTCGCGGCCTCCAGTGCCGATAAGGATGTTCTTGTTGTAGTTGGCCATGCCGATGACTTCATGGGGCACGACCTGGCCGATCGACAAGATGAGATCGAAACCGCCCTGAGTGATGAGGCGGTTGACCTGGGCCGGCCACGCGTAATTCAGCTTGCCTTCGGACTGCTCGCGGATGAATTCGGAGGGGACCTCACCGAGTGTCTCGATGTCGGTGCGCCAGTTGTGAACGCGGAATAGTTCGGCGGGAATGTCGCCATACATATGCTGAAGCTGCGCGGGCTGCATGGCCGAATGCGTGCCGAGCGCGGGCAGCACGGCTTTGAGCCGATCGCCGTAGTGCTTCCACGCGTAGCGGGTGATCTCTCCGGCGCGGGAGTGGAAGCGGGTCATGTCGGGGGGAACGGCGAGCACGCTCTTGCGCTCGCCGAGTTTGGCGAGGCTCTCAACGAGCAGATCGTTCAGCTGCGAGGGCGAGAGGTCGGTTTCGACACTTCCTTCGGCGCAATACAAGCTCATGACAAGGCCAATTGTAAAGATTTCCCGTTATGGATGCAGGCTGAGAGCGACTGCGCGGTCGATCCAGCCGAGCAGCAGATTGGGCGCGCAGCCGAGGATTACGACTAGCCCGGCGATGGTCCAGATGGTTGCGAGCGTCAGTGGCGGGGTTTCGCTTGGCGCGGAGCCTTCCGGCGGGGGCGCGACGAAGGCCTGTTTGAGCACGCGCAGGTAGTAGTAGAGCGAGACGACGCTCATGGCGATCGCCAGCAGCACGAGCCAGAGCAGTGCGAAATTGTCGCCGGTATTTAACGCGGAAGCGAAGAGGAAAAACTTGGCGAAGAAGCCGGAGAGCGGAGGAATTCCTGTAAGCGAAAGCAGGAAGAGCAGCAGGCAGAAGGCGAGGCCGGGGGCGCGGCGGGATAGCCCGGCGAGGCTTGCGAGCGTGTCGACGCCTTCGGTATCGAGCGCCTGCAGGACGGCGAAGGCGCCGAGCGCCGCGAGGGCATAGGTGAGCACGTAGTAGAGCAGCGCGGCGAGACTCTGCGGCGTGTGGGCGACGATGCCTATGAGCATGTATCCGGTGTGGCCGACGGCGGAGTAGGCGAGCAGGCGGCGGAGGCTGGACTGCGCGATGGCTGCCAGGTTGCCGACGAGCATGGAGAGTGCGGAGAGAAGGATGAGGATGGGCGCCCATCCGGGCTTGAACGCGGGGGTGCCGGCTGCGCCGGCGAGGCCGATGGTGACTACTTGCACGAAGACGAAGAAGCCGGCGACTTTGGAGCTGGATGCGATGAATGCGGCTGTCGTGGTTGGCGCGCCCTGGTAGGCGTCCGGCGCCCAGAAGTGGAATGGGGCGGCGGCGACTTTGAAGCCGAAGCCGATGGCGACCATCACGATCGCGATGAGCATGAGCGGGTCGAGGTTCGGGGCACCGGCGGCGGTCGCGAGGATGCGAAGGTCGAGGGAGTTCGACACTCCGTAGAGCAGGCTGATGCCGAAGAGAAGAAAGCCGGCGGACATTCCTCCGAAAAGGAAGTATTTGAGCGCGGCTTCGGCGGACTGGCGGCGCCGCTTGTCGAATCCCGTGAGGAGGTAGAGCGAGAGGCTGAGGAACTCGAGCGAAATGAAGATCAGCAGCAGATTTTGCGTGCCGACGAGGAACATCATCGCGACGGTGGCGATGAGGATGAGTCCGAGATATTCGCCAATGTGGTCGGTAAAGCGGATGGAGTCGCAGAGGAGCAGAGTGAGGATGGACAGGGCCAGGAGCGAAGTTTGCACCAGCGTGGTGAGCGGCGTGAAGACCAGCATGCCGTCCGTGAGGCTGATGGCTGGTGAGTTGTGAGCGAGGAAGATCGCCGCGGCGCATCCGGCGCAGCCGACGAATACGGCTGCGTGAATGCGAATCTTTCGCGTTGCGTGCTTGGCCAACAAGATATCGAGGGTGATCGCGAGCAGCGCGGCGAGCGCGACGGCGATCTCGGGTAGAGTTAGCCGGAGCAGTTCGAGATAGCCGATGCCGGTCATCTCCACGCTCCTGTGCGTAGGCCTTCGAAGAGGGGCGAGTCGAGGCTGGGCAGGATGAGATCGGTGAGGATGCGGGGATAGAGTCCGACGGCGAGCGTGGTTGCGAGAAGCAGGAATGCGCCGAGGCGCTCGGGCCAGGTGATGGGTGCTAGCGGGTCCTCGGCGGCGTTGGCGGGCCCGCTGCTGAAGAATGCTTTGGTGAGGGCCCTCCACGTGAAGGCGATGCCGACGACGATTCCGAAGCCGGCGACGGCGGCCATCTGGGGCAGAGAACGCCAGACGCCGATGAGGATTTGAAACTCGGCGATGAAGCCGCTGGATCCGGGCAGCCCGATGGACGCCATGGCCGCGAAGATGAAGACAACTGCGGCGAAGGGGATTGCGCGGGCGAGGTGCATCGGGGCGAGTTCGTTGAGGTCGCGGGTGTGGGTGCGGTCGTAGACCATCCGCCCGACGACGGCGAAGAGCAGGCCGGCGATGATGCCGTGGGAGAACATCTGGAATACTGCGCCGTCAAGGCCGATCTGGTTGAGCGTCATCAGGCCAAGCAGCGCGAAGCCCATGTGGCTGACGCTGGAGTAGCCGATGACGAGCTTGAAGTCGCGCTGTACGAGGGCGATGCTGGCTCCGTAGACGATGCCGATAAGCCCGAGCAGCGCGAAGACATCGCGCCAGGAGCCGAGGCCGAGCAGGTGAATTCCCCACGGATCGAGACCGCGCGGAAAGAGCATCATGGCTACGCGAAGGCAGCCGTAGGCGCCGAGCTTCATCACGACACCGGCGAGGAGCATCGATGCTCCGGTAGGCGCGGCGGCGTGGCCGCCCGGCGCCCAGGTGTGGAAGGGCCACATGCCGGCGAGGACTGCGAATCCAACGAAGACCAGGGGGAAGACACCCATCTGAAAATGCGCCGAAAATGAGGTGTGCGCCAGCGCTTGCAGGCTCATCGTCTGCCCGCCGACTACCCAAGCGGCGATGATTCCGGCCAATACGAGTCCGCTTCCGGCGAAGGAGTAGAGCGCGAGCTTCATTGCGGCGTATTCGCGCAGGGTTCCGGCATGGCCTTTCTGTCCCAAACGCGGTGACGATCCCCATATCGCGATGAGGAAATATTTTGGGATGATGGCGATCTCGTAGAAGACGAAGAGCAGCAGCAGATCGAAGCTGAGGAAGACGCCGTAGACTCCGCCGATGAGCGCGAGGTAGAAGGCGAAGAATTCCGCGGTGCGGTGCTCGATGTTCCAGGAGAAGAGAATGCCGGCGGTGGCTGCGATTCCGGTAAGCAGAACAAGGACGAGGCTGATGCCGTCGGCGGCGAGGTGGTATTCGATGCCGAGTTGGGGAATCCAGGGCAGGCGAGCGACGGTGAGAACCTCACCGGGGCGATATTGAACGACAGCCGAAATTGAAATCGCCAAGCCGGCGAGCGCCGTGAGCAGGGCGATCACTCTCGCTGCTTGTGGCCGCTTGTTGCCCGCGAAGAGCGAGGCCAGAGCGCCGAGGAAGGAGAGATAGATCGTCCACGCGAGGGTTGGGGACAGGGCTGGGGCAAGCATCAGAACCTCACCTGCCCGGCCCACTGCATCACCGTCGCGTGAACGGGGCCGGCGATGAGCTGAGGGTAGAGTCCGAGAATCAACATCAAGGCGAGAGCCGGCGCGAGCATCAGCAACTCGGCGGTAGTCAGATCGGGCATTGCGGCCCAGCGGCCGTTGAGCGGCCCCCAGAATACCCGCTGGATCGCATTCAAAAGGAAGACGGCGGTGACCAGCAGACCGAGCAGCGACAGAGATCCGGCCCAGGGAGCGAGCGGGAAGACTCCTTTCAGGATGAGAAATTCGCCGGGAAAGCCGCTTAGTCCGGGTAGTCCCAGGGAACAAAAGATGGCGATGCCCATGAGTCCGGTAAAGACGGGGACGGCTTTGCGGAGGCCGCCAAAATCATTCAGGCCGCGAATGCCGCCGCTGCGACGCTCGAGTAGCGCGAGGAACCAGAAGAGCGCGGCGGCGGTGAGGGCGTGGCTGAAAGCTTGGAGCAGAACTCCGGTGAGGGCCGCGGCTTTTTCAGTTGCGAGGTTTGTATCGGCGCCGGTTAGCTTCGAAACCGCGCATACGCCGAGGACGCAGTAGCCGAGGTGATTGATCGAGGAATAGGCAAAGGTCCGTTTGAGGTCGGTCTGCGCCCAGGCCGCGAAGGCGGGCAGAACGATCGAGGCGATGGCGAGCCACAGGAGCAGTGTGAGGGCGCGATGCATCTGCTCCGGGAAGATTGGCAGGAGGATGCGGAGAAGCCCGTATATGCCCATCTTGGACATCGCGCCAGTGAGGAGCATCGTTGTCTCGCTGGGCGCTTCGGCATAGGTGGCGGGCAGCCAGGTGTGGAATGGGACAACGGGGGTCTTCACGGCGAAGCCGAAGAAGGCCGCCCAGAAGAGAAGCTTTGCGCCGCCTGGGCCGAAGTGCCGTGCGAGCGTGGCGCTGAGTTGACCTGCTTGCGCGAAGCTGGTTAGTGCGATGAAGTCGAAGCTGCCGACCGCGAGAAAGATCGCGAGGAAAGCCAGCAACAGCGCGACGCTGCCGACCATGGTGTAGAGGAAGAACTGCGTCGAAGCCTGGGCACTCTTCTTTCCGCCCCACAGTCTCACGAGGAAGAAAGCGGGAATGAGGCTCAGCTCCCAGAAGAGAAACCAATGGACGAAGTTCAGTGCGGTGAAGGTGCCGAAGAGTCCGGCTTCGAGCAAGAGCACCAGGGCGAAGTAGACCGGTCCCTGCTTAGAATTTGCCCATGATGCCGCGAACGACATGAGCACTACGATCGCGGTGAGCATTAGCATCAGGATGCCCAGGCCGTCGATACCAAGGCGATAGGAGACGCCCAGTGAAGGCGCCCAGCCGTGCAATTCCTGAAATTGCATGCCGAGTGAGTTGGAGTCGAATCGATGCCAGATGATGGCTGCCAGGACGAGGGCTGCTGCTGCGACGGTGACAGCGAGGTCTCGGGCGCGGCTCGGGTGCCAGCGGCTGAGTAGGAGGACGGCCAGGGCTCCGGCGAGGGGTAGCGCGGTGATCAGACTGAGCCAGGGAAATGCTCCCGAAGCGACTGCGCTCATGCGGCGCTCCGCCAGAGCAGCAATGCCGCGAGCGCGACCAGCGCGGCGGCGATGACGCGGAGATAGTTCTGGACCTTTCCATTCTGAAAGCGGGACAAGAGACGACCGCCTTGCGAGACTTCGTGGCATGCTTCGTCAAAGCCGCCGTTCACGGCATGAGTGTCGATGGAGGCATCTATTCGTCCGAGTCCGGTGACAAGTAGCCGGACAGTGCTTACTGCGCCGTTCCAGACCCAGCGGTCGAGCCATGCTGAGACGTGCGCGGCCCAATGTGCTGCACGGATGATCGTGGATTCGTAGAGTTCGTCGACATACAGGCGCTTTTGGAGGGCGTGAAAGATCGGCGGTGCGACTCGCTCCAATGGGTCTGGGTCGGTTGCCCGGGTTGTGGGCTTGCGTCCGTAGAGCCACCAGCCGAGGCCGATTCCAGCGAGGACAATCAGTGAAGACATCAGCATCAATGGGAGCAGTCCGGCCTCTGCGAACCTGCCGAAGTCGAGTGCGGGATTCAAAGAGGCAGCGACCGGCGATGCCGTAGCGAGGGCCGGTTCCGGGCGCTCCAGGAATGAGGTGAACCAGGGCCACGCTGGAGTATCGATGAATCCGAGGACGACGGCGAGGATGGCGAGGATGGCGAGCGGCGTGGTCATCCGCGCGGGGCTTTCATGTGGGTCGGGGACGAAGCAGAACTCTTCGGGGGCGCGTGGCGATTCTGCCGTTTGCGGTTCGCGGCGCTCTCCGAAGAAGACGTAACAGACCTGGCGGGTCATGTAGAAGGCAGTGAGCAAGGCGCCGATGGCGCCGAGATAGAAGGGCGCCTGGGAGACGCTCCAGTTGTGGGCGGCGTGGAGGATTGCGTCTTTGCTCCAAAAGCCGGAGAGAAGTGGAAAGCCGCAGAGGGCGAGGGTTCCGATGGTGTAGGTAGCGAAGGTGACCGGCATGAAGCGGCGCAGGCCGCCCAGGTAGCGGATGTCCTGCTCTTCGGTACAGCCGTGGATCACCGATCCGGCCCCGAGAAAGAGCAGCGCTTTGAAGAAAGCGTGGGTGATGAGGTGGAAGATGCCGACGGAGACGCCGCCGACCCCGAGGCCGAGCATCATGTAGCCGAGCTGCGAAATGGTCGAGTAGGCGAGGATGCGCTTGATGTCGTTTTGCGCGACCGCGATGCAGGCGGCGAAGACGGCGGTGATCGCTCCTGTCCATGCAACGACTTTCAGCGCGGTGGCGATGCCATCATGAGAAAGGCCCATGAGCGGATAGACCCGGGCTACGAGGTAGACGCCAGCCGCAACCATCGTGGCGGCGTGAATGAGCGCGCTGACTGGCGTGGGGCCCTCCATTGCGTCGGGGAGCCAGACGTGGAGCGGTAGCTGGCCGGATTTGCCGACGGCTCCGCAGAAGATGAGAAGGGCGATCGCGGTGAAGATGGGTATGCCGGCGACCGAAGCTGCGCCGAGCAGCGAAGTGAGCGCGCCGTGTTCGAGGCAGCCTGCACCATGGTCGTAGAAGAGCAGCGTTCCAGTCTGCGAATAAAGCCAGACCATGCCGAGCAGCAGCCCAAGATCGCCGATGCGGGTGGTGATGAAGGCCTTCTTCGCCGCCGCTGCCGCCGCGGGGCGGTGATACCAGAAGCCGATGAGCAGATAGGAGGTGAGCCCGACGAGCTCCCAGCACATGAAGAGCAGCAGCAAGCTGTTGGCGATGACGACGCCGAACATAGCTGCTGCGAACAGCGAGAGGAAACAGAAGAAGCGCGTGAAGTTGGCGTCGTGCGCCATGTAGCCGGTGCTGTAGATGAAGATCAGCAGTCCGACAAAGGCGATCATCACCAGCATGAGGGCGGTGAGCGGATCGAGCGCCCAGCCGAGGCTGATCCAGTCGGAGCCGAATTGCATCCAGCGGAAGTTCACGACCTGCCGGTTCGGATCAACGAGGCTCTGCGCAAAGGCGCACAGTGCAAGGGCGAGCGAAATCCCCATCGACCCAATCGCGAGACCCGCGGACAGGAGTCGCTGTCTTTGCCGGAGCGTGGCACTGATTCCGGCTGCAAGCGCGGGCAGCGCGGGGATGATCCAGAGGGTGCGCACGATAAATGCCATCGCTAGCCCTTCATCTCCGTGATCTCGCTGACGTCGGAGGTGCCGGCGTGGCGGTAGATGGCGAGAATGAGCGCGAGGCCTACGGCCGCTTCTGCCGCGGCGACGGCAATTGAGAAGATGACGAAGAGGAAGCCGGTGAGCTCTTCCGGATGGGGGTCGTAGCGCCAGAAGGCGAGGAAGTTGAGGTTTGCGGCGTTGAGCATCAACTCCACGCCGGCGAGCACGAGGATGGCGCTGCGCCGGGTCAGCGCTCCGGCGAGGCCGATGGAGAAAAGCAGGGCTGAAACGAGGAGGTAAGCGATTAGCGGAGTCACCGGGGCGCCTGACTCTCCTTCATGGCAACGATAACGGCGCCGATCAGTGCGGCGGTGAGCATGAGCCCAATGATTTCGAGCGGCAGGATGTAGCGCTGCATGAGAGTCTCGCCGATCTGCTGCATATTGCCTGCTGGTGCGGTCGTAGCAACCGCAGAGCGCGCTGCGGCGCTGTGCGCTACCGACCAGGCAAGAATGGCGAAGACTCCGAGAGCAAGAACGCAGCCGATCAGTTCTGAAGAGGAGATATGCGGTCTTGGCTCACGATCCGATTCGGGCGCACCTGGTGTCAGGAGGATCGCGAAGACGATCAGGATGGCGATGGCTCCGACATACACGAGCAGCTGGGCGAGCCCGGCGAACTGGGCGTCGAGGCTGAGGTAGAGGGTTGCGAGTCCGGCGAAGGCGATGGTGAGCGCGAGGGCACAGTGGACGAGATTGCGAAGCGTCATTGCGGCAACGGCGCCACTCAATGTCACTGCGGCGAGAATCGTGATGAGCACAGTCATCGGTTTGGGTTCAGGCGGTTCGCCGCGCGACGCGTTTGCAGTTTGCGCGTCTGCTGAGGGCGACCGGTCGCGTCCCTAGTATGGTACTCGCTTCGACTGAAAAGATAGGGGTCA
>Ga0116227_10013038_pt1 | contig 13266 bp, 9 predicted proteins | sample S1TSphgellanicum_FD_89693 | JGI IMG/M metagenome (GOLD analysis project Ga0116227, IMG submission 89693) | Host-associated microbial communities from peat moss isolated from Minnesota, USA - S1T2_Fb - Sphagnum magellanicum MG | ecosystem: Host-associated > Plants > Peat moss > Unclassified...
CCAAAAGCTGAAACCCTAAACCTAATAGCGCATAGTCACTTAAGAACGTTCATAACCTTACAACCATACAATAACCCTAAAAGATATGACGGGCATGCCCGTAACCGGCCATCATGCATGAGGTCATGCATACGGGCATGACAAAACAATATATCATAATTCCACAATTTGCAGTGAACTCTTGAATGGATGCCAAATGACATGGAATTATTTTGCTACCGACCATGGGAAAGGGAAGTTGATGGGGTTGGAACTTTATCAAAATGAGAGTTGAAGAAAGAACAAACAAAACCAAATGGTATGAATATACAAAATGCTCATGAAGTGGTTACTTACTTAAAGGCAAAATCAAACAAGTACCATGCTTCTCATCTAGCTACAAGGAAAATGGTTCACAAGTACATTTGGGAGGTGAAGGAGGGTGACATTGATAGAGCAAGAACCTTTGATTGCTCAATTGTGCAAGGAAGGCGAAAAGCTCATCAAATGAGAAATGTAAATTGCCATGACCCAACCCAAGTGCAGTATAGACATTTGTCATGCTTCTACCCATGTTGTGTGAATGGTGATGTAGTAATTCAATCTGAAGAAATTAGCCATGTTCCACCTTCGACTTTCATTAAACTAAAACCCTTAAACAATATTGATATTAGGGAAACAATGCATGATTCTAACCAAGAAGTGGAGTTCGGAACTAGAAATAAATAAATGGTACATGATTTAGTTGTAGGGGATAATGTTATTGTATGTGAAAGTTCAACAGTAGATGAGAGCTTCTAGTTGTTGCTTTGTGACATACTTATTCAATGTTTGAAGGAATCATTCATGAATGAATGGGGATAGACTTGGTATGAAGGTGATTATGTCATTGGAGGGCTATGGTATAAATGGTTCTAACTTAAAAACTAAACTTATTACTTGTTGGAGAACTTTTTAGTAACTTTAATGCACTCACATCTAGTTGTAGCATCAAAGTTTTCAATGCCACCAACTACTCTTACAATTAAAAGTAGTTCTACAACTTATGAGCTCTCTGAAGAGGTTTTAAGGATCATAAAACAAGGCATTGAAGCTTTCAAATTACTTGAGGATTAGTTGTGGGTTTTACCTGCTAGACAATTCACAAATTTTGTGTAGTATTGTCATTATGCATTACAAAAAGTTCAATTTTATAGCTTGTGAACAAGCTTTGTACTTGTGAATCATATGACCTTCAGAACTTTTTGTTTGTTCAAGAGAGCTTTGCAACAACCTTACAAACTTTTTGGAAATTTACTATCTAATCTTTACATTTATGAATGCATGGGTCTTTACATCTTGGATAGCTTAAACATTTGCTTTGTTTTTTTGCCATTGCCTTTTATATTGAAGATGGTGATCATACCAATGGCAATACTCCAATGGTTGCAAGTCTTGGACTAATGCCCAGACAATTAACAACTCAATCATTGACCTCAATTGCAACACCTACAAACACAAGTGTAACAGGTGATTCAATAAACAAGCCATGTAATCCATACTGACTGCAAATGAAACTACATGAATAAAGTGACAAATGGCACCAAAAGAAAAAAAGTTTATATAATTATTTGGATCATTTTTGGGTGGTTTTACATCCAAGAACTTCTCTATCCCACATGTAGCTTGGTTTGTTTCAATGTTTTAAAGGTTTCAACTTCTTTGATGGTGGATAATCCAACTTTGACCCTTCATGTTTTAGTTGATGAGTTGACATAGGTGAAGTTATGGTGAATTGATCATCATCAAGTGGAAACACTAAAAGAAATTTGAAAATCAACAACTAAATTTGTGACTCTTTTGTAGTTATAATGGACACATGTGATTAAAACTAGCCTTGTTACCTTAAACAAGTGCCATAAGACAATTAGTTACAAAAGATATGACATGATCATGAAGTTGAAAATGTAGTCAAAAACATTATGACTAGGCCATGATTTCTCATCCATTGCCATGGATGATCCTTAAGATGATGTAGAACCCCAATTTACAACTACATTTGTGACTACATTTGGGATAGTTTCATGCTACCAAATGTGACATTGATGGGTGATTAGGATTTAACCACGTGGTAATTTTAAAAACTAATGGCCATAAGACACATGGCGATTTTTCATTTTTTCAAAAAATATATATTATAATTACAATAATTAATATTATAATTAATTAATTAATTATAATATAGGCTAAAGTATAATAGGCAACCTAGTTTAAACTAGGTTAGGGTAGAATAGGGTACCTAGCATAGGTTAAGTAGGTAGGTAGGATCCTATTTATTTTGTTAGGGACAAGCCTTTTGATTAACGCATCCCAAATGGCACATGTGCTATGTTTATAATGCATACCTTGAATCTAGACCATTTTTTCACCTACTTACATACTTTACAAGGTTGAAGTTGTAAACAAAAAATATGGGATGATTTTTAATGAAAGGGAAAAACACATATTTAATTGATTCCGAACTTTAACTTTAATTCTAGACTTAATCAATACATAGAGGGAGGCCAAAACACATTTGGTAGCCATCAAATAAGACATATTTCAACCATCTTTTCATGTAATTTGCATAAATTTTCAACAAAAAGCTAAATTTGAAACCAAACACAATAGGCTAGGGAACAAAACCCATATGGTGGCCACCAAATAAAACATATTTCAACCATCTTTTCATGTAATTGCATAAATTTTGAACAAGACATCAATCTCAACAACTTGGGCAACAAAACCCATTTAGTGGCCACCAAATAAGATGTATTTCAACCAAGTTTTCATGTAACTTCATGAATATTCAAGAAGAAAGTGAACTTGACATCAAATTCAACATGGTGCAAATGTTGAAATCGGTCTGGTGGCCACCAAATAGGGGGAATTACCACCATGCCAACACGCATTTTCATAATTTTTCAATATAAACTTAAATTTCCATTCAAATTCAATATGATTGTCTAATGGCTTCCATTTTATTAGCATTTCAAGCATATTTTAATTAATTTTCATAAAATCTACACAAGCATGTGTAAACTAAAACTTATCAACTCAAGTTTAACTAATGTGATGCTCACCAAATTTCAAATAATTATTTTTGTCCTCTTATCATCAATTACAAACAATATATTCAAATTAATTTTTTTTGAATTCAACATAAACTGAACTAGTTGGTTGAAATGAAGGTTAAACTTTGCCGACCACAAATCATAAACTTAAGTACATGAATGCCATTTTTTTTTTGTATTTATCACTAATGCCATTAAATGTTGAAAATACTTTCATCCACCCATGACATTAAAAAGGAAATTTTTAACACATCACTTTTATAGTAATTTTTCATGCACACTTAAAATGACATTGTCCACAATTAAAACAAACAATGTCCACATTGACAAAAGGTTGGCACATTGAAATGTTTATAAAAAGGATAAACATTAATATTTTTCTCAATGAATGCACATAGATAGGCAAATTGAATATATTCCAAAAGATAAAAATTCCATTTGAAAAAAAAATTGAACCTACTATAAAAACCATAAAATAGCACCAACATTTCTATTTCGTGTTCATAAAAAATTCGACCTACAATTACAATGCAAAGGAGTTATTGTTAGCTGCATCAAGATTAGCTTTTACTGTAGATGCATGGGTCGCATTAATACTTATCATGGAATTAACTATTATATTGCCCTAACCAGAAAAGAAATCACAACAAAAGAGATTTTGACCCATTATTTTGGGTCCACATGATTACGCTTCCACTTACTCAACCAACAATTATGATACAATTCCTCATCATTTTTAGCTCCCTTTCTCACCAGAACACACCATTGAACATAAACCTTCCTATAATTTTCATTCTCTTGATCTTTTACAACATCCCTTTCGGCTTTTCCCATCTAGACATGATAGACTATAAAGTCTATAGGTCACATAAGAACAAAATTACTAACAAACAAATCACAAAAAGGCATGTATGTAATAATGCTCAAAAAAGGGCGCATGCTTCTAGCGCCACAATATGGAAGGATGATAGGATCTTTAAGATCAACATCTACAATGGTAGGAATGGATGTGCATTCATAATTACTTCTCCAATTGCTAAAAGGCCAAAAGCCTTTCAACAAAATAGAACTTTGCCATGGGATAGGTTTTAATAATATCTCCAAAATATTTTCCCAATATTTCACATAAGGACCCATAATTCTAGAATATGAATCGTCCTTTGACATCCCAAGCTTCCAAAATTCAATATACTTTGAAATCTTGCTACTAATGAACCTTTCCTTCTCACATGTCCTCGAATCATCATTTCCCCATATCAAGTGAAATGGAAGAGGATTCAAAACCCCCGCCAATAGTTTTGGCCGTCTAGTGCCATCCTCCTTCCACAATTCTATGGCCGAACTATCTTTAGGGCTCCACAAAGGATCAATAGGAGATACTTTGTATTACATCACTAGCCACCCTACTTCATCCACAAGAAACTGAAACAAATGCATCTTTGTATGACCGATAAAGATGTTTAGGCCATCATTCAAATATCCATTGACCCAAGACTTGAAATCAAGGATTTCTTGAATGAATTGTGGAATGAATGTATGATCTTGGGAATGCATGAATGCTTTCATCAAATCCACAATGACATAATTATTTTGCTCTTTCAATTTCTTCAAAAAATATCCAAAACTTCTGTCAATATCTTCATGTGTGTGCCCCACTACAAAAAACCCCAATTGAACTTCTTTGAAAACTTCACAAACAATTAGCAAGGAAAGAAACACCAATAAATGATGTTTTGTTATCTTTCACACAATTGTCCATTTAAAAAAACAACTTGCTTGGCAATGGCTTCACACCTACAATTTTGTCCGTAGGCTTCAATGCATTCAAACAACAAGAATGTCTTTACAAAATTTGTTGGAAGAATGCATTTTGGGGTTCAAACTTAAACAAAATTCATGATTACCTAACTAGCTTCTTTTCAAGGCTACAAAACAAACACAACAATGACCCAATCATGAAATTAAGATCATTGAACAAAGTTCATTAGAATATTGAACAAAAGCTTTGTCCCCATGTCCATGAACAATCATTCCAATCAATGTCATTTGTAATTGCCCTAGCCCAAACACCATTTTGTTTTTCATTTAAAGCCGAAGAAGAGTTGTTTCAGAATGGTCCATCTTATCATGAATTACACATAATAAATCTCCTTTAGATTACACAAATTTAACCCCTTAAGTGTGATATAGACACCGACGAGATTCTTAATGAATGTTATGTTGTAATGTGAAAACAGGTTTCTCCTAGTGTGAACACATTAGGGACTTGAGCGTTGCTATGAATATAATTAGTTGTCCTGGTTTTTGGCGGCGGATAACTCTCCGTGACGGCTGCATGGAGATGCATGGAAGATCTGTGTTTGGGGTGTGAGGGAGGTTGTACAGGGCAATGGCGGCGCGAATGATGAGGATGTGTGGAGGTGCATTGATGGGCTGAAAAGAGAAGGAAGGACTAGGCAGAACGGGAAGGTGGGAAAATGGAGGAAGAGGCAAGAGGATTTGGGGAGCTGATAGATTTTTGGGGAGAAAGGAAGGAAAATTTGGGGAATGCAGGGGAGCTTAGGAGATTGCTAGTTGTTGATGGTCTTCCGTTACGTTAGCAACTAGAGGACGGCAGCTCCATGACCTGAGGGGAGGAGAATTAATGAAGGTTAGGTGTGGAAGAGGGAAAGGGTCAGAAGGTGATCTGAACTTGTAGAGACGTGCGTCGAAGTGATGCCTGTAGAAGTTTTGGTAGTGGGTCTTTGGGAGTACTGGATGTGTGCCTTTCTTTGAGAATGGGTGGAGGTAGAGGTATAGAAGCTATGGACTTTAATTAGGAACTTGGTAAGTTTGTCTACTCCGGAGAAGAGGAGTCTACTACGTTTTGGCAGAGAGAATTCAACAATGCTTGTGAAGGTGTTTTTGAACCTTCCTTTTTGGTTACAATGTTTCTTCAATTTAATCTCATGCTGCTTCACACAAGGGTTTTTTTTCTTACATTAGATATCAAATCCTTCAAGGATTCACAAACGATACAATTGGCAAAAATAGATCCTCTTTTCCACACATCCACGTTTTGATGTTTTTTCTTTCTCAATCAGCTCATACTATTATTACAAGATATTTCCAATTTGCAACTCCTTGCTAATCTACAAACGTGAAGAGAAACCAAATATCATAATGATGAATAAGAACATTAAATATCTATTGCCACTTCAATTAAGACCATGTTCCTCTCTAGACCTAATGGCCACCAGGTCGAAAAATGGTCAAGATGCTATAGAATTACAAGACTCTGTGAATAATCAACTTGTAAACAATGCTTAAACGAGATAATAAACACATCATTACTTGATCCATAGCCACTAGATGAAGTTTAATTGAAAACTATAACGTTTTCATACAACACAATGAAAATGAATCATTCCAAGCTTACTTAGTCATTATGCTCCCCCATTGTCTTCCAAGTATTTAGAAGAAACAAACAAACATCTTGTTTTCCATCTCTGATTCCTTTCATTTGATGTGGAATTACATCAGCACATTGTTGAATCAAGGATTGAATGTTTGATTCAACCTATATCGTTAGGGCTTGTTGCTTTTGATTCCCCTTATTTTGATGTGGTAGAATCCTACACCCTATTTTGTTTTCCTACTTGTAACTCATGTAAGTTGACCTGGAAATCCTCATGATTTTATACCAAGCAATTTCACAAACATTTCTCTTTTGAAGTGTCACAAATTTTGCATGGTTGCAATCTTGTCTTTGATGCAACCTTTTTAGAATATTCAATGTGTGGGCAGATTTTTCTTTAAATGACTTGTTCCAAAATTTGTGTTTAAGAATCCCTGTCATTCAGCAAAGGAAATGTTGATAGTAGTTTAGGGAACAACACATCTCCGCCCCAATTCCACAACAAGATTCTTCGCTCAACACCTTCTCTATCTTTGAGATGGAATTTAAGGACACAATCTCCTTCCATTTTCTCTTATTGAAGCTATATTTTTTTTCTTCAAACCAATCGTTCCTTCCACATCCACTTCAGGTACGTAGTTTTCATCATATGAAAACAAGATCTCCTTCAACAAAAATCCCTCCATAATTGTCTAAATTAATGGCCATTTCCAAATAATCATTATTGTTGAAATGTCTTCAAGATAGTTGAGAATGGTCAAGCTAGCATGATCATGTCCAAAAATGTCATCTAGAATTGCTTCCCTTAGGTCAGATACTGTCACACAACCTCTTGCGAAATTAACACCTTCATGATCTAAAAGATTGCATTCCTTTCCACACAACTACTATGCCCTATTAGTGGAGCTTCTCTTTGGTGCATGTCTTCTAAATTAAGCAAACTTGCCAAATCATATTCATTAGCAATAAAAAACTCACTACTTTCATTATACTCACCCCTTGAAAACACAAGGAGCCCTTGGGTAGAAACTTAATCATTTTGGTGCTCTTTAGATGTGCCAACATTTCGAACTACACTCAGACAAACCACCCTTTTCATAATAAGATTATTGACAATTTCATCTCCAATACGCTCCAATCTAGTAATCATTTTTCTTATTGGCTAGAAGCAACTTTTTCTTATAGTTAATCCAAAATTTTGTAACGTTAGAGTCGAACTAAAGAATAAATGTTCTTGGTATGAAACAAATACAATCTCCAATGAAACAATGATGTACTCCTCTAATCCCTAGGACCCATAAATAGAAAGAATAAACAGGTCTACACAAACACCATAGCCAATGTGAAGTTTTCCACAATCATCCCATGACTCCCACAAATTAATTAGATTTCCAAAATTCAATGTTTCCATGGTTTTTGTCAATTTAAAAATAGAATGACTCTATTCAGCCAAGAGCTTAAGATACAAGAATCAACCAAAGGCTTTTAATTAATGAAATCAATTTGGATGCTATCATTTATCATTTGATAATAATCTAAAGAGCTATAAGGTACTGATTATTTTGATCCAATGAAGAACAATCAATTGGAATATTTTTCTTTAATGACTTTTATCATTCCTTAAAATATCTAATATATTAAAGAATGTATGTAAAAACACATGATAATATAGCTACTGATAATGTCCTTAAAGTCCTTTTCAATAAAGGTACACCAATTTAACATGTCATTGTCATCCTTGATCATTTGGAGATAAACTCCCCATGTACTAGGATTTATGATCTGGCAGCTACCAAATGGTTTTTTCAATTGTCCCAAGAAGAATGATTAGGTGGCCACTAGGTTGTCTTTTCATGATGGTAGCAAGAGGATAACCTTGTGGCCACCAAGTCATTTTCTTGTGATGTTAGCGAAAAGATGATCTGGCAGCCACTAAATCATTTTCTCAAGATCATATTAAGAGACAATTTGGCAACTGCCATGTCTATTTATCATGATCATAATGAAAAAACATTTTGGGGACAATCAAATTGTTTTCTTTTGATGGTTTTGATATGATGATTTAGCAGTTGCCAAATTATTTTCTTGAAATGCATTTGAGATGATGATTTAGCGACCGCTAAGTCGTTTCTTGAGCTTCTTTCGAGATTATGATATGGTGACCTCTAAATCATTTTTTTTTTTCGTGGCAGTTTTGAGATTAAGATTTGGCAACTATCGAATTATTTTCTTATGATGGTTTTGAAATTACAATATGGTGGCCACCAAATCGTTTTCTTATGATGGTTTCAAAATTATAATTCAGCGACCACTAGGTTGTTTATTTTAGCTATTTTTGAAAGAATAATCTGGCAACCACCAAGTTGTCTTTTCGAGTTACTTTTGAGATGATAATCTAATGCCTGCTAAATCGATTTCTAGAACTAATTTAAAGATGACGATTATTTCCTTGAATTGTTTTGAAATGACAATCTAATAGTTGCCAAATTGTTTTCTCATGAAAGTTTCAACTTAGTGATTTGGTGGCCACCAAGTCATTTTCCAAAGATAGTTGTGAGATGGATGATTTAACGATCGCCTAATAATTCTTTCTAGATAGAATTAGAAAACAACCTTCTACTTAAATGTTGATGTGGTAATTGCCAGATTGTTCGATTTCGCACCATCCTAAAATCATCCATCAACCATGTAATTGTCAAATAATGCAAACTTGGCATTATGAGGATTTCAAGCTATGCATTCATGTCATGCTATTGAATTGACTACAAAACTTGAAATGACAACAAAAGAAATAGATTAACTAAGCTAATGATACAATACAAATGAGCTATGAAGAAAACATGTTTCATGAACAATAATCAAAATGGTAGAACATCCATGGGGTGAAATTGAAATCACTAATTTTCTTATTGTTTAATGACTTTTAATAACTCGATATTAAAATTTCACTTTTTGTTACTCAATTGGAAGACTAACTAAAGTATCTAAATGTAAACAACGTGTGGAGGAAATAAAAATGAAGAATGATATAACAACTTACATGTCACTATGCTTATTGAATGATCACTCGAAAGACATGGTGTTTACCTATTTTCTCTTTATAGGGTGGGCAAAAATCAAAATAAATACAAAAAGAAAGATGGCAAGGGAGGAGAAGCATTGAAAGGTTGTAAATTCTGACATGACCCTATCTCACAAATGATGGGAAGCTAATTTTCAGTGTAGAGGTGAAATCCAAATGAAAAACTTGTTTATTATTATGTTTTGCAAAATTGACAACAAAAAAATTGAAGAGAAAACAAATGTGCAAAAAATATTCACAATAGTGTTGTTTGATTTTGCAGCTTTCAAATGTTATTTACTTCTACTACTTTTGGATGCCACGTAGCATGGTGAATTTCTACAACATTTGGATGTTCTAGTTGTGAAAGGTCGCATTCAAAATTCTTGAAACTAAAAGAAAAGAAAATATGACAATTAAACAAATAAAAAGATGAAGTGAAAAAGCTTGGTGTCATGAAAGAAGAAAAGTAAATCAAGAAGAAATAACAAGGAGACAAACAAAACTATGGCCAAGGAGGAATTACTTGAAAAAAATACACAAGGAGACAGCTGAGCACATTGACATCAAAGAAGAGAAAGACCTCTAGAAACCCTAACTTGTGATGTCCAAAAGTTGGAGATTTCCCTTTAAGAAAACAAAGCCCAAAAACCTTAAATCATGATTTTCACAAGTTGAGATGTTCCTTCTTGGCTCTTTTCCAGATTAGGCTATTAGGATGATGTTATATGAACAAAAAGGTTTTAACACTATTTCATCCAGTTTCGAACATTTAAATTCAAGGTTTTGTTAATTTATAAGATCTATATGCAATAACTAGTTAACATTATTGTTAATTGTCAACTTCAATAAACATTTCATACCATAGTTTGAATATTGGTTGTTAAATAATTTCTTATATTATTTGGGTGCATATTAATCTAATTCATTGGAATAAGTTTCTTTGCACAATAATTTCCTTGGTATTAAGAATCAATTATATAAACATGGACCTTTATAATTAGTAAAAAATTGTTAATATTCCTATTTGCAAATTTGGGTAGAAGTTTTAGAATATTACTTTTTAATGGATAAAATTTAGGCATCAATTGAAAAAACATGTTACAAATAAAAGTTCTTGTGCAATGTAAGGCTAACTAATAATATTGCTTTGTAAAATTGGGAATTACTTTTGAAGTAAAAAAGGTACCCAACTGAAATTTTGGACAGCCATGATCTTTTGAAATTTGTCAAAATTACTTTAATAAATTATCATGCAAATCAACACAATGATGAATTGTTATAACATTACATATAAATGGAGTTTAATACACGAAAACATATATTAAGTTGGGATTAATATAATAGAGTTCAACTTGATTTCCATGGTCCTTATTTATTTCCATAATTATATTATTATGAATTTAATGTAAAATATTTATATTTATATATATTTCTAGAAATGGGTTTAAATGTTGAGTTCGACAAAGTTCAACATTGTTCTTATAAGTGATTCACAATTAATTTATTGGTATAATTTCCCAAATTTCCCCACTAAGTGGAAATAAAAATAAATAAATCAAATCTCAATGTTACAAAAATAATATTAATATATTTTACAATGAGCATTGTCTTATATTCATTGGGAGAATCACAACATTCATGGATTATGATAATGTTCAAGTAAATTATATGTAAAGCAATTAAATATTATTTTTCCATTTCAATTGTACATCAATGTAATTCACTTGATTGATTTACTTTATGTTTTGCTATTAAGTATATTGGGTTCCACATTGCCAAGTTCACCCTTGAATATTATTTCACTAATCACAATGTGGTGGGAAGAAGTGTTCAACCAAACTTGAAGATTTGTTTTAAAATGACATTATACTGGACACAATTTGAATTATTTTTTTAATACAATTGTTGCATGATGTTTTTCTATTTAGACTTGACATCATTGATGTATGCAATTATAAGTCAAGACACAAAACATATTAATTTCAAAATTCATGTATTTTATTCGTCACTCTATGTTTCGTCAATTTAAAAACAATATAATGATTTGATCTTGAATGTAAAAATATATATGTGTGAGTACATATATAATATACATATAAAATTGACAATGCATGAATATTTTTAATTCATTACATATATAATAACTTGCATCTTTGAACTTAATTCTATTTTATTGTCATTGAGTTTTATGATTCAGATTTTGGAAATTTCAAACAAATTTATCAAGCTATTATTATCATCAAAATTATAGATTATTAATGTTAATATTGTATTTTTTTATACTATTTATGTTTGGTATAAAAATTAAAACAAACATTCATGACATTATATAAATGAGATGGCAACACATCCTTAAGCAAACTTTGTTATAATTTATGGGTTTTTAAGTTAAAAAAATCATCACAAATAATTTTGCCTACATGTGTGTAACAATTTTAAAAACATAGAATAGGTAGTCTAACTTCCATTCACATGAAATAATGATCTCCATTTGTAGTTACACCACTTGGTGGTCAACAAAAATTTGGAGTGTGGAAGGAGGTCACAACTACAGCCAATGAAATGAGTGTAGGTGCTAGTGGGTGTAAAGAAGGAGAAGCTTGGCAATAGTAGTGCCTTGGTGGCCCAAAGTACATTGATGATCAAGAAGAGAACTTTTTAATATTAGTATTGGGTTAATAATGTTGTCAACTAACAATTCTGCTTTATGGTAATTGATTTTTATTTACAATGGAAAAAAAACAAAGTGGGAATTTGGTTTGGGGTCACAATTTTTTGTCGCCTAATATGTTGAAAAATAGTTGTAGGTCACATTGCATGTTCCATTCATAAGGGCACCTTGGGTAACACAGTAGGATAATTAATGCTAATATTTGGCACCCTTCACGCCTTTTAATAACTTAAAATCATAGCTTATTCATGTCACTAGCAAATCTTAATGGCATATGAGGTTATTTGAATCACAATATTTTTGTATTCATTAGTAAATTTGACAACATAGTAGTATTTCGAAGTGTTGTACTTACTCTTGTCCTAAATGGTTAAATGTATTATAGCCTAATAATTAGTTTTCCTAGCTTGTGTGTGCATGTACTTGACTTGAAACCTTTTGAAGTAAGCCTTGGTCATATTGGGATTATTGGACACCATTGTGCCAAGTTAGTGTGGCCCTTCATGTTGTTCATCCTTGTCCAAACACTAAAACATTAAAAGAACAAAACTTAAAAGAAAAACACCACAAATATAAGCACACCAAAGACATGCAACCATTAATAGTTTCAATCAATTGGTCCCCATGAATCATATTATCATTGATGTAAACTCAAGCAAAACAATAATTTCATTATGCACAAGTTAGTAAAAAACTTGTTCCCTGAACCCATGTTATTGATAAATAGAATAAATAAATTTACTTATATTTACTAGTGGGAACCCGTGACCTTTGGTCACTGTGAAGTCCCCCGGTTTATTTATTTAAACCGTATTTATTTCCTTTAAACCGAGATCGTGCCCCTCCCGAGCAAGACGATTCTGGCAGACATGCGAGCCCTCCCAAGGGGCCTCCTCTTCCTCTTCGTCATTGGTTTAATGAGGGTTGTTGTGTTGAAGGGGGGAGAGATAGGTGAAGAGGTCCATTCTGTGGGAAAGGTAACCAAGGAAACAAAAGGGATCCCAAGTTCTAGTGTAAATTGGGAATTTTTTTGGTTTCCCTAGTGTAAAGTCAACTAATTCAA
>Ga0116227_10013039_pt1 | contig 13266 bp, 13 predicted proteins | sample S1TSphgellanicum_FD_89693 | JGI IMG/M metagenome (GOLD analysis project Ga0116227, IMG submission 89693) | Host-associated microbial communities from peat moss isolated from Minnesota, USA - S1T2_Fb - Sphagnum magellanicum MG | ecosystem: Host-associated > Plants > Peat moss > Unclassified...
CCCTTCGACAGGCTCAGGGTGACATGACCCTTCGACAGGCTCAGGGTGACATGACCCTTCGACAGGCTCAGGGTGACATGGTTAGGAGCCGAAGCGGCGTTGCCTCGTTGAAAAGTCGGCGAGCGCCGCGCGGAAGTGGGCGGCGTCGAAGTCGGGCCAGTAGGTGGCGGTCGACCAGAGTTCGGTGTAGGCGATCTGGTACAGCAGGAAGTTCGAGAGGCGTAGTTCGCCGCCGGTGCGGATCAGGAGATCGGGATCGGGCATGCCGGCCGTGTACAGGTAGTTGGAGAGGGCGTCGTCGTCGACCGCGTCGAGCGGGAGGCGGCCGTCGCGCACGTCGACGGCGAGCGCGCGGATCGCGTCGCAGAGTTCCCGGCGCGCGCCGTAATTGAGGGCCAGATTCAGGAGCAGCCCCGTTCCCCCGGCCGTCGCCTCGGTCAGGGTCTCGACGGCCGCACGGGTCGAAGCGGGCAGGCCCTCGATGTGGCCGATCGCCCGGACGCGCACGTTTTCGTCGCGGAGAACGGCGGCCTCGCGCAGGGCGAACGAGCGCACCAGGTCCATCAGCGGGCCGACCTCGGACGCTTCGCGGCGCCAGTTCTCCTCGGAGAACGCATACACGGTCAGGATCTCGACCCCGGCCCGGGCGGCGGCCCGGGCGACGGCGCGCAGGGTCGCCGCGCCCGCCCGATGGCCCTCGAGGGCGGGCAGATGCCGCTCGCGTGCCCAGCGGCGATTGCCGTCCATGATGATCGCCACGTGGCGCGGCGCGGGCGGCTGACCGGGCTGGGCGGGTTGCGCGAAGGAGCGTTCGAGCATCACGAGGTCGCCAGCCGGAAGTTCGGCGACGCTTGGCTGCGTTCGGGTTCGCTTTCGTGCACGGCCCGGACGACAGCTTCCAGTTCGTCGATGTACTCGAGAAAGCGGGCCTTGCCCGACTCCGTGATGCAGACCCTCGTCGTCGGGCGGCCGTTACCGCGCACGCGCTCCAAGGTCACGATGCCGGTCTCGGCCAGCGCGTGCAGATGGCGATTGAGGTTCCCGTCGGTCAGCGCGCAGGCGTCCTGCAGGGCCTTGAAGCTCATCCCGTCCGGATTGGCGATCAGACAGGTACAGACGGCAAGGCGGCCGCGCTCGTGAAAGAGTCGCTCGAGCCCTTCGTAGGCAAATGGGGCGGCCGGTTTCATGGGGATGTCCTTTCGCCGGGGGAGGCGGACGCGGGATCGGCGCGGACGATCGCGCCGATCGCGATTTGGCCCAGACCGAAGGCGGCGGGCATCACCCACCACGTCAGCGGCGCGATGCCGGGTAGCAACAAGAGGGCGGCGGCGGCCGCGCCGAAGGCGGCGGCGACCAGCACGACCTTTGGCGGGACCATCCGCCGGGACGCGAACAGGCCGAGGGCATACGTGGCGCACCACATGCCGGGCAAGAGGTCGTCGAGGCCACGCTCGACCAGCGCCAGGGTCACGACGCCGCCCGCGGCGATCGCCGGCAGAATACTCATGCCGACGGTTCTGAACTGGACGCCGGCCTGAACGCCGGGATTGCGGGCCCGCCAGGCCAGGATCGCGCCGTAGTTGATCGCCAGCGCCAAGCCCAGGCACGTCAGCCAGATGGCGATGTAAGTGCCGTCCGCGGCCGGCGACGCCGGTTCGGGCACCGTCGCGGCTTGGACGGCGCCTGCCAGGAGCGCGACGACGCCGCTAGCGATCGCGGCGTTGCCGGAAACGCCGTCGAAGCGCTGCACGTTGGCAAGCCGCCCGCGAACCTCAGCGAGGTCCGCCATGGCCTGACGAATCTCCATCGCAGGTCTACTTTGCGATGCAAAGTTAATGTCCCTGCGCTGTGGCTTCAAAAGGCCTTCGTCGTGTCGATCAGGATCGTGACCGGCCCGTCGTTGACCGATGCGACGGCCATCGAGGCGCCGAATTCGCCGGTCGCGACGCGCGGCCCGAGGTCCCGCACCGCCTGCACGAAGCGCTCGTAGAGGGCGCGCCCCTTTTCCGGGGGCGCCGCCGCCATGAACGAAGGCCGCCGCCCCTTGCGGACGTCGCCGAGTAGCGTGAATTGTGAAACGACGAGCACCGCGCCTTCCGTGTCGGCAAGGGCGCGGTTCATCGCACCGGCGCTATCGGCGAAAATACGCAGCTCGACGATCTTGCGGGCCAGGACAATCGCATCGTTCTCTTCATCGGCCTGCGCGACGCCCAGCAGCACCAGGAGTCCGTGCTCGATCGCGCCGACGGTCACGCCGGCGACGGTCACCGCGGCGGAGGTGACGCGGGTGACGACCGCGCGCACGTCAGCCGCGGGCACCGCGCAGGCGCGCGATGGCGCCGAATGCGAGCGCACCGAGCAAACCGCCGACGGCACCGCAGAGGATGTCGAAGATATTGGATAGCAGGCTCTCGTGAGAGCCCGTCATCCGTTGCGCGATCTCGATGGCGGTGCTGAACGAGCCGACGAGCAACGCGCCGGCGAGCAGCCGTTGGCTCGGTTCGAACGCCGGTGCTGCGAAGAAGCCCACGACTGCGAACGCGACGACGCTGTAGAGCTTGCGCAGGATGCGGAACGACGTGAGGTCTCCCTGAAAACGGGGCGGCGCATGCGCGCGGATCTGCCCGAGTTGGTCGTTCGCGTGCAGTTCCCACGCGCCCGGCGCGTAGACGCTGCGATCGATGGAAATCGAAAAGAAGACCACGGCCGCCGCGGCCGCGAGCAGACTGAACAACGTCACGAAGCTCGCCCGTGAGTTCAATTCCAAGGTCTCCAGCGCTCGAGCTTTTCCACGAGTTCGCCCGCGACCCACTCGCTGCCGAAGAGCGTCAAGTGATGGTTCGCGTTGTAGAAGAGGCTGTGGCGGTCCGGCCTGGCCTCCTGCTGCTGCATCTCGTCGAGCAGCAACAGGCTTTCGACGTGGATGCTGTTGTAGAAAGATTCGGCGCGTGCCGCGTTCTCGCGGTGCCCCGCGAAATCGTCTTCGGCGCGGCCGACGCCCGCCTTGACGAACTCGAGCGGCGAGACTTCGTAGCCCTGCGGCGTGTACAGGATCAGCAATTTCGTGTGCGCGGCGTCGAGCCGGGTTTGAATCTGTGACAGCCGCGTGACGTCGGATAAAGTATAGGAGTTTACCATCAGGACGATCAGCTGCACCTGCCCGTCGCCGAGATAGCCGTCGATCAAGCTCTTGGCGGCGCCGAGGTCGAGCGCGTCGATACGGAACGGTATCACGTGGACCGGCTTCTTCAGGCCGGCGGCCGCGGCCCCGCGAGTGAGGCCGTCCTCGAGTTGGCCGGGAATCGATTCGGGCCACAGCACGTTGTAGAACGCGTACGAGTTGCCCACGAGCGCGATGTTGTAGGCGCTCGGCTCGAAGCGCAGGTTGCTGCCGTCGGGCAGAACCGTTTCGCGGCCGTCGACGCCCGCGATCCGTCGCACGCGCCGGTTGCCGGCGTCGGCCACGAGAATCGAACCGTCCGGCGCGACCGCGACCCCGAGCGGCGTGTTGACCAGCGCGCGCTCCGGCGGTCCGTCGGCGTAGCCGCCCGCGACGTCGCTGCCCTCGCGAATTCCGCCCGCCAGCGCCCGCGTCATGCGGTCGGTGATGAACGGCGGCGAGGGCAGGCGCACGAAGCGGACCGCGTCGGTCGAGACGTCGCTCACGACGACCGTATTTTCGTTGAGAATCGCGATCCCGTCTGCGTAACCGACCGTCAGGTCCGAACTCTCCGGCTCGCGCGAGTCGTCGTAGCGCGCGCTCTGGGACTTGCCGCGATAGAACACGTGAATCGTTTCGCTATCGGTGTAGGCCAAGATCACGCGGTTCCCGGCACCGCGCGCGGCGACCGCCGTTACCGTGTTGCCTGCGGTGGGGAGATCCATCGTCGTTACGCGTCCCGAGGGCGTGATACGCCGGATTCCGACTCCGTAGTCGGCGGCATACAGCGTTCCGTCGTCGTCGATCGCCAGGCCTTTGAGGTTCTCGAACTCGGCGCTCTTGCCTTGCCCGTCGCTCGTGCCCGCGTGCGTCGAACCAGCGAACGTCGTCACGAACCCGCCCGCGATCCGCCGGATGCAGTGGTTCGCGGCATCCGCCACGTACACGGATCCGTCGCGCGCCGCGACCAGCGCGACCGGGCGGTCGAATTGCGCGCTCGCGGCCGGACCGTCCAGATACCCGCCTTGCCGCGAATCCTGGCCGCCGACCGGGCCCGCGTTGGTGCCGGCGACGGTCTCGACCCGTCCGTCCGCGATGCGGCGGATGTTTTGCGCGCCGCTATCGGCGACGTAGACGCTGCCGCCGGGCCCGGCCGCGACGCCGGCCGGAACGTAAAACGACGCCTGGAGCGCGTCGCCGTCGGTCGAGCCCAGCCGGCCGTCGCCCGCGAGGGTCGTCGTGACCGGGTCGCCGGCCGCCCAGCCGGCGCGGCCGGCTGCGAGCATGCAGAGCACACAAAAGAGCGTCAGCGTCGATAGACGGCCGATCCGGGTTGGATTTCGCACGAGTGGCCGCCATTCGGGGCACGCAGAAGCCTCCCTCGGAGGCGCGGGGAGGCTTCATACTGTTGTATCGGCATCCCGCGCGGGGCCTTTTAGGATTAGTGGCTGCTCGACTCCCAGAGTTTCGGGCACAGCAACGTGTCGGTCTTGTCGGTCGCGATGCCGTCGATCATGTCTTCGCTGACCGGAAAATGCACGGTGAACGGCCACCCGCCCCACGGGACGGGATAGGGAATCGGCACGTGCACGTAGTGCGCGAGTCCCGTCGGCGTGCGGAGTTTGAGCGCCACGACCAGCGGCGTCGCCGGGTCGAGTGTCGGGTCGAGATAGAGTGAGGCGTAATACGCGCTCTGGTCGTACTCGACGGTGACATGCGTCGTTAGCGGCGTCGTGATCGGCTGGTTGCAGGCCAGGCCTTTGCCGAAGATCGCGAAGGTCGGTTTGACGTAGAGAAACGACATCGGCGCCGCGCCGTCCATGATGACGACGGGCAGCGGCGGGCCCGGCGGTTCGTCGGCGAGCGTTTCGGTGACCGTGCGGTTGAGATCGCTGAGCACGTCGATGAAATCCGACGTCGAACACTTGTACTTCGGAACGTCGAGTCTCAAGAGATAGGTGTTGCGCGGAACGTCGAATTCGACGACGGTCTGCGAATCGTAGCCGCGCCGGAACGTGACGACTTTGTCGATCTCGTCGCCGCCCTGCTGATACGCCATCTGCACGTGCATCGCGATCGTCGCGTCCGGGTCGGCCCGCGCGACGGCCGTGCACAGGCCGACGTGAAGGAAGATGTGCTCGAGGGCCATGGGCGTCCGCATTCTCGCTCGCTCGCGCACGCCCATTCCGTCGCGTTACGAGTAGTGACGCTTCCTCGGGACGCCGAAACAACGGGTGGAGGGCGAGATGCGAATTGACTTCTCAGCGCCGGCACGATTCGCGGGAACCTGCGCGGCCCGAGCGGCTTTGCTAGTCGCATGCTTGCTAAGCGCGGCTGTTCCCGCCCGCGCGCAGCGGGTCATGCCGGCGCCGCCTTTCGCGCAACGGCTTGCACGCCCGGACACCGTGAAATACGCGACGCGCTGGGGTTTCGAAGTCCATCCGAATTCGTGGGATCCGGTCTCGCTGGCCGGCGTGGCGAAGACCGGCGCGACCTTCGTGCGCATGGACTTGGCGCGGGATTGGGTGATCGAATCGAACGGCACGTTCGACTGGTCGATCTACGATGCGTTCGTAACGGCCGCGCATGCGAACGGGCTCGGCATCCTGTTCGTCGGGCCGTACCTGTACGCCGGATTTTCGTCGCCTAGCCAATACGTCGCGTTCTTGACCGCCGCGGCCACGCGGTACCGAGGGCGCGGCATCATGTACGAATTGGGACCGAACGAACCCGACGCTCCACAAAACGGCATCTGGCTGACGCCCGCGCAGTACGCGGCGCTCGCGATTCCGGCGGCGGACGCGATCAAGCGCATCGATCCGACCGCCCTCACGATCTCGGCCGGCCCGGTCACGTTCGACTTCCCGTGGGACAGCGCGCTAGCCGCGGCCGGCGTGCAGAAGCACGTCGACGCGATCGGGACGCACCTCTACTACACGACGCCGGCGGCGCTGCGCGCCGATCTCGTCGAACTCTCCGCGATCTTCGGCGGCACGCGGCCGGTGTACGTGACGGAATTCGGCGCGACGTCGGCGACCCTGTCGCTGCAGATGATGCAGGCGGCGCAATGGTACGTGCCGCTCTACAACGTCTACGAATATCAGGATGAAAGCAGCGGCGACGGGTTCGGAATGCTGACGTTCACCGGAACGCCCCGGCCCGTGCTCGCGCAAGTCGAAGCGATCATGCGGCAGTCGTGGCACTGCATCGCATCGTATCGCGCGGGTGCCCCGGACGTTCGCTGCCCGCGCAATCTCCTGACGCGTTAGGTGCTGCGCCGCGACGGCGTGAGAAGCTCCGAAGTTCACGAAATTCCCGAAGCTCCCGAAGCGCGTGCAGCGCCCTGACCATCCGCGAAGCGGGTCTGTCACTTGTCGAGGCGCACCGGATCCTTCGGCGTCTCGACGCTGACGCTGGGATCGCCGTACCGGTACGAGATCGTGGAGAACCCGTTTTCGCATTGCAGCGGGAGGGAGGTGGCGTGTTCGTACGTGCACGCGATCGTATCGGAATCTTTGGCGCCGCGCGGATCTTTCATCACGAAGGTGCCGACGGTCTTGCCGCCGGCCGTTTTATCGGGTCCGATCGAGACCACGGTGATGTCGAAGGTGTCGCCCTCGAATCCCGTGACCAGGCGGTCGGACCAGGTCTGCACCGTCCAGCCCTTGCCGGCGCGGCCGTAGACTTGGTTACCGATGATGATCGTATCGTCTCCCCCGCCGAGCGAACTGGACACCACCTGATGGTATCGATTCGGGGCGACGACCGTGAAGGTCAGCGTTCCGCCGAGCGGCGCGATCGAATTGGGTTTGACCGTTACCGTTTCGACGAACGAATGCGCGGCGAGCAGCGCCGTCCGCATCTTGGTCTGCAGAACCGACGTTGCTGAAGCCGACTGAGCGGAGGCCGGCGCCGCGGAAGCACGTGCTGCGGATGCCGGCGCCGGGGGGGCCGGCGCTGGAGAGGCTGCCGCCGCGGCCGCCGGAGACGGAACAACGAGCGCCGCCAGCGCGATAACGCGCAGACGCTGTATGCGAATTCTCATCGATACTCCCTAGCGGAAGTTGTTAGCCGCCGCGTTCGCCTTCGGCGAGCCAAGCCCGCCTGAGCGCCGGGACCACGACCGACAAGGGCGACCTGTTCCTAGCCTCACATGACGAGGCAGGCGGCCCTGGATTCGCCACGAACGCGCTTTCTTGAACCCGGTTCCGCGGCGGGCGACCGGGGCGTTTTGCGGAGGTAAACCCATGAAAAACTTCGCTCTGCGATCGTTTCTGGTCGCGTCATTATTGTTTCTAGCGGCCATTCCGGGGAGAGCACAGGCTCCGGCGCCGGAGTCGTACGCGTCCTTCGAACGCAGCCTCGAGCGGGCCGTCGCCGGTGATTTCGCCGGCCGGCCGGGGGTCCACGTTCGCGACGCGGCCGCTTTCGACGCGATGCGGGCCCACCTGCTCTCCCTCTACCGCGGTATGACGGCGACCAGCACCTTCGCCTTCGACGGCGAGATTTACGACTGCGTGCCGGTGGCGCAGCAACCCTCGGTTCGGCTACTCGGCCTGCACGCGATCGACACGCCGCCCGACCGGCCGCCCGCGGGCAGCCCGGTCAGGGGCGCGCGCATCGCGACGGTCGCCGGCGCCGACCGCGCCTGCGCGGACGGGACGATTCCGTTCCGCCGCATCACGCTCGAGGAACTGACGCGCTACGCGACCTTGCAAGACTTCTTCGATAAGGAACCGCGCGCGGTCGCAGCCCATAAATATGCGTTTCAGTATGCGGCCGCCAACACGCGGGGAAGTTCGGGCGCGCTCGACCTGTGGGACCCGACGATCGATACGGCGGCAAGCGAGGTCTTTTCGCTCTCGCAGCACTGGACCGTCGGTACGGCGGGCGCGGTGACGCAAACAGCCGAAGTCGGCTGGCAGAAGTTTCCACAGAAGTACGGCGCGACGAAGCATTCGGTCTTCTTTATCTATTACACGACGCATTCGTATAATGCGAACACGGGCTGCTACAATCTCGACTGTGTCGGCTTCGTGCAGACCTCCAAATCCGTCATCCTCGGCGGCTCGTTCCCGGAATATAGTAAGCTCGGCCCTCCCAGGGTCGATTACGCGTTCACGACGGGATATTTCGCGAAGACGCTCGGCGGGAACTGGTGGCTCGCTTTCAACGGCACCTGGATCGGATATTACCCGGTAAAATTGTATGGCACGGGCCAGCTCACGCACTATTCGAATTTGAGCGAATTCGGCGGCGAGACCGTCGGCACGACGAAATGGCCGCCGATGGGCAGCGGCAAATTCGGGATCACGCAAACGTCGCAAGCGGCGTATCAGGCGCAGCTCCAGTATTACACGATCGCGGGCGCCCTGCACAACGCGGCGATGACGGCGGATAACCCCGCGCCGAAATGCTTCTCCACGACCACTGCGAAGCTGTACGCGGCGCCGGACCTGATCTCGTTCTTTTTCGGCGGCCCGGGCGGCACGGGCTGCTGACACGTCCCGGTTGCGGTATCAGGCCGCGCCGGATGGTCGGTCCGGCAGGCGCGGCGGCCGATTCAAGCGCTTCAGCGTCAGATAGAAGACGACACCCGCGCTCATCCAGACGGCACCCGCGATTTTCGCGTTCGTGTCCGCGTTCCAGAGGACGTACGCGATGATGGCGAAGCCGATCGCCGGCGTGACGAGATGGCGCAGCCAGTCCCGGCTGCCTTCCCGGTAAATGAAGTGGGCGACGACCGAGATCTGCAGCGACAAGAAGCCCAGCAGCGCACCGAAGCTGACCATGGAAAACACCAATTCCAAGTGTTCGACTAACAGAAGCCCGGTTACCATCGTCACCGCCGCGATGACGAGGATCGCGCGCGTCGGGACCTTGCGCCGCGGGTCGACGTGCGCCAAGGCGTGCGGTAATTCGCCGTCCCGGGCCATGCCGAACAGCAAGCGCGCCGTCGCCGCCTGACCCGCCACGCCGCCGGCGAGGCTCGAGAGAAAAATCCCGGGCACGGCCAGCAGAAACTTCAGCACCGTACCGCCGACGACCGCCGCGATGTCGTAGAACGCCGCATCCGTCGCATCGCCCGCCGGCAGGCTCGTGCGGTCGAGGACGAAGAGCGACGCCACCCAGGTTTGCGCGATGAACAGCAGGGCCCCGATGCACAGCGCGAGCATCGTCGCTCGCCCGATCGTTTTCGCGCCGCCACGCGACTCTTCCGATAACGTCGAAATCGCATCGAAGCCCAGAAAGCTGAGCACGGCGATCGACAGGGCGCCGAACACGAGTCCGGGCGTGACTTCCGCCGGGTTGTAGAATGGCGCGAACGAGATGCGTCCGCCCGCGACGTGATGCGCAAGTGCGGCCCCGGCCGCAGCAACGAAGAGCAGCAACACGACGATTTGGAAGCCGAGCAAGAGAAAACTCGTGCGGGCCGTGCTCTCGATGCCGAGAAAGTTGACGACGGTCGCCGCGAGCACCATCACCACGATCACGGCTGCTTTCGGTACGCCCGGAAAGACTGCCACCAAGGCGACCGCGGCAACGACGTAGTTGGCCGTCGGTATGAGGATGTAGTCGAGCAAAATCGCCCAGCCCGCGAAGAATCCCGCCGCCGGCCCCAGCGCGCGCGATGCGTACGCGTAGACGGACCCGGCGAACGGAAACGCCTTCGCCATCGCCATGTAGCTGAGCGCGATGAAGATCATGGCGATGAGCCCGACCACGTAGACCAGCGGCACCATCCCGTGGCTCGCGTTGAAAACGACGCCGAAGACGGACACGGGCGCAATCGGCACGATGAAGACCAGCCCGTACGCAAGCAGATCCAGCAGGCTCAGCGAACGCTTCAGTTCCTGCTTATAGCCGGGAGCCGGAAACTTCGAGGTTACCCCGATGGCGCTCTCAAGCACGGTCTAGCTCGTCCATGGGGCGGCCCGTTCGCGCCGCCGAGACGCGACCCGTTGGCCATCGGTCGCGTCAGGGCGTCGCCTCTTCGGCAACCGCGCGCGCCGTCTTGCGAATCGTGAGCACCGCGAACGCGCCGAGCAAGACCGCGATGACGGCGAAGACGGCCGACGTCAGCCACGGAATGCGATCCGTGACCGAACGTTGGTCGCGGTAGCCGGGATTGAGATCGAACGGACCGATCGACGCGACGCGATCGGCTTGCCAGCGGCGCGCCGCGAGGACGGATGCGAGGTCGTAGCGCGCGACGGCGGCGGCCGGTCCACCGACGAGCAGCCGATACGTGCGGCCGGGTTCCGCGGCGAACACCAGCGCGTGCGGGCGGCGCAGGAGCGTCGGCACGAGACCCGGCACCGGCGAGTCGCTCCCGTTATCGATGGTCACCAGCACCGCGCGCGCCGGCACTTCCTCGAACGTCTCCGTGTTCGTCACGTCGACCGCGCGATTGCCGAGGGTCTGCGCCGTGCCGAGGTCTTCGAACTCCGTGCCGTTCGCGCTCCAGCGAACCGATACGTCGCGCGCGAAAGCGGCGCCGGGCGCACCGCTGAGGCGGACGCCCGTGACGGGCACGCGCACGCCGCCGAACCGGAACGTCCACGTTTGGCTGTTGCCTGCGGTCGTTTCGATCGGGGCCGCGCGAACGGGGACGAGCGGATCGCGATCCGGCGTCTCGCTCGCGAAGGCACCCGTGATGTCGAAGGCCGCGCGCGTGTCGTACACGCGCAGCCGCAGCCAGCGCGCGTGGGTTGGGTCGAAGGCGATCTGCTGGTTGCCGTCGCTCGCCTGTGGATCGCTCGGGTTTCCGGCGACGCGATAAACGATCGCATCCGTGCGCATCGTGCGCCAAAGGTTACGGTCGTCGCTCGCTTCGACGCCGACGCGCTCGAAATAGGTTGGCTCGGCGGCCACGATGCGAATCGCGTCGTGCGCGGCACCGCCGGGGCCGAAGTCGACGACGACCTGCGTGTACCTTCCGGCAACGTAGCCCGAGTCGCTGAGCGGAAGGGCCCGCTCGTCCGAGGCGATCGCGCGATCGGGATCGATCGCGTACGGCACGCCCGAATCGGTATCGTCGACGATGCGCAGCGTTGCGTAGGTACCGTTTTCACCCGCGTCGACGCTCTCGTTGAGCGGCACGCGCACGAAGCCGCTGCCGGTTCCGGGCACGAGGATCGGTGCGACGCGCTGCCAGCCGCTCCATGCGGAACCGAGCGCCTGTGCATCGGCTCCCGCGCCGGCAAACAGAAGCGCGGCCGCGGCCAGCACTAGCACCGCGGCGGTGCCGCCGACGATAACGGCAGGTCGCTTCATCCGGCTTCCTCCTCTGCGCGGGCCACCCGCGCGACGGCGCGCTGGTAGATGAGGGCCATCACGACGAGCGCGAGCCCGAGGCCCAGGAATGAGAAGAAGCGCACGACGACGTCAACGCCCGAGAGGTCGACCGAAAACACTTTCACGACCGTGACGAAAAACAAGATAACGCCCATGACGCGCAGGAGACCGCTCCGCCTGCGGATGCCGAAGCCGATCAAGGCCGCGGCGTAGAGCGTCATCGTCAGGGTCACGGCCAATCCGCCGAAGGCGGTATGGGCGGTCAGATCGTACGCTTGACGCGCGAGCGTCGTCACCGCGGTCGCGTGCAAGGCGATTCTCAGGACACTCAGCCAATTCCGTTTTGGTGCGCGCGACGCGCGCTCCGCGAATACGGCCGCGCCGAGGGCGAACGCGAAGAGCGCGAATGTCGCGAAGTTCGCATTGAGAAACGGCGTCTCGTACGTGGGCCAGAAGATCAGGAAATCCGCCGCCATCAAGCTCGCCGCGATGAGGCCGCAGGCCGCGAACGCAAGCCCAGAGCCGGCCCGGAGCCGGTCGTCGTTCCGGCGCGCGGCGAGCGCGGCCAGCACGGCGCCTTCGACGGCGAGCGAACCGCCGGTGGACGGCGCGAGCAGGCTCTGCGCGAGCAGCGCCGTGCCGCCGAGCCCCCACCAGGCGGAAATCTCGCGCAGCGACAGGGGAATCGCGCGCAGTTGCGCTGCTCCGAGAAGGATGACCGCGAAGACCGCGCGCCCGGCCAAATACGGCACGAGCTGACCCTCCGGGCGTTGATCGAGCATCGCGGCAAACGCTCCGACTTCAAGCGCGAAAAGAACGTGGCGCGCCAGATCGAGCGTGCCGCGCCGCGAGCCGTAGAGCACCGCGCCCGCGAGTTCCACGAAGAAAACCGCCGTGGCCGCGAGCGCGTCCAGCGCGGTCCAGTCATCCGAGAGGGCCGAACCGAACGCCCACGCGGGCGAATACAGCATCAGCAGCCCGAAAACCGCGAATTCCAGATAACGGAAGGTTCGCGCCAGCGCGAGCGCGAGCGCGGAGGCCGTCAGCACGGCCAGATACACGCACAGTCCGAACGGATGCGCTTGCGAATCGGAGACCAGCAGCGGCACGATCGCGCCGCCCGCGAGGCCGGCGAAGGCGAGCCGTTCGCTCCGATGCACGTAGGCGAGCGCGCCGACGAAGGCCGTGGTCGCCACCATCAGCGCGAAGAGCGGCGGCGTCGGCACGAGGTGCTCGGCGTGCGCGCTCCAGAGCGAGAGGTACTCGAGCGCCGCGCCCAGTGCGACCAACCCGTCCGCGATCCACGTGCGCCGCGCGCCGCGTGCGCCGAACGCGAGCAAACCGAATCCGATGACGACTCCGATGATCGCGCGCGCCGCCGGGCCGATCGCACCGAGCGTTGCGGGTAGAATGATCGCGGCGCCGATCAGCAACACGAAGAGCCCCAGGCCGTACATCGTGTAGATCAGCACTTGCTCGGTACCGGCCCGTTTTTTCGTTGGAGTCTGGGACGCGCTGGCCCCAGTGATGCCGGCCTGCGCCGGAGCCGTCGTCTGCGGCACCGCGGGCGACGGAGCCGCGATCAGCGGCACACCCTGGTCGGGAAACGTCAGGCCGTAACGCGAGCCCCACTGTGCGAGTACGTCGAGCGTGGCGCGCATGCGCGCGAGCTCCGCCTCGAGCGCGGCGAGGCGTTCGCCCGCGTCGTCGGTCCCATCACCCATTGGCGGGCGTCAACGGCGGCGCGGCATCGAAGGCCTCGGCATGGGCTCCGGGTTCAACGCGAACCCCGGGACGCCTACGCCGCG
>Ga0116227_10013040_pt1 | contig 13265 bp, 8 predicted proteins | sample S1TSphgellanicum_FD_89693 | JGI IMG/M metagenome (GOLD analysis project Ga0116227, IMG submission 89693) | Host-associated microbial communities from peat moss isolated from Minnesota, USA - S1T2_Fb - Sphagnum magellanicum MG | ecosystem: Host-associated > Plants > Peat moss > Unclassified...
ACCGAGCAACATCATGAACGACGTTCCGTTTGCGTAGAAGAATTAAAATATAATACTGATGGAACGATTCCAGAATTACCATGGTGGTCTGAAACTGGGGTTGAGCAGATCGAAAATCTTGATCCTTATAAACGTACAGAAGCTGAAACCATCAACTGGGCTGATGGTATTAATACAGAAAAGGATATTAAAACCGGACAGCTTTTTGCCAGTAATAACCGTGCCGGTGCATATATAAAAGTACGTGGTGTTGATTTTGGAGAAGGCGCTAAAACATTTGAAGCCCGCATGGTAGCTATTACCGCAGGAAGCCTGGAAATTAGGATTGACAATCAGGCGGGCGATTTATTGGGTACGCTAAATGTTAAATCTCCAAACTGGGAAACCATTTCAAGCAAGATCAAAGCCGTAAAAGGTAAGCATGACCTTTATCTGATTTTTAAAGGCGGTAGCTTCAACCTTGATTGGTGGAAAATGAAAACTAAATAATAAATTCCATAAGGATCACTATATTGTTGACCTTCATTTTTGCGTACCTGAAAAGCATCTAAGTCAATCAGGCAAATACATTTCAAGAGCATAAATCTTACTTAATTTTACTCCGTTAAGTTGTGTAAGCATCAATAACCTGATAGTTTGTAGCATTAATTGTTAAAATAGGCAGGTAATACGTTTTACTAGCTAATTTTTATTATGTTAGTAAAACGAACTATCTCTATGCCTGTTAAAAAAATTCTGCATAATGAAACCAATTATATAGAATGGAACTCCTTTAAAGCGGGGAACTGGGAAGCTTTTGGTCGCATTTACGATACACATTTCAAATTATTAAACAATTACGGATATAAGTTTACCAGAGATACTGATCAGATTGAAGATGCAGTACATGATCTTTTTGTAAACCTCTGGCAAAAAAGAACACAAATCGGCAATCCTGCCTCTGTGCGTAATTATCTGTATAAATCTTTGCGAAACATGCTATTTCGTAAAATGGAAACGCAGCAAAAATTCGTTAAGTTAAATGCCGGAGAGGATTATCAATTCCATTTTGAAGTCTCTTTCGATACCTTATTCATGGAGAATGAGGCCAAAAAAGATCTTCAAAAGAAATTAAAGGAAGCCATCCAAACGCTTTCTGCAAGGCAACAAGAAATTATTTACCTGAGGTTTTATGAAGGTTTAAGCTATGAAGAAGCTGCCGATATCATGAATCTAAACATCAATTCTACTTATAAACTATTGTATAAGGCTATTGGGAAACTTCAGAAACAAGTTAAGCTGGAAGATTTGATGATGATTTTATGTCTTCTTGCATCTGAAAAGACACTTTTAGAAATAAATTAATTTTTTTTTAAAAGATGAGGGATAATTTCAGTTACCTCATGTATATAAGGGATATAATAACATGTTGATATGGATTTTTCTCAATACATACATTACAATTATGAAGATCTATTAAATGATGATGCTTTCCTGCATTTTATTATTGATCAAAAAGCTTCGGATTTGGATGCATGGGAAAACTTCAAAAAGGAGCAGCCATATCGAAGTAAAGTTGCACAGGCGGCATTCGAAACCCTTTCTGCTTATCGCCAACAAAAAGTTTTTACCAACGAAACCTCACAATCGATGGTTTTTGATAGAATTACGGCAACCATTAATACTACTCAACCCAAAATAAAATCATTTAATTTTTTATCGTTTTTTAGGGTAGCGGCTGTTTTTGCGGTGGTAGCCTTAACAGCTGTGCTCTATTTTAGCTTTTGGAACAAAAAATCAATCGAAACAGATTTTGGCCATATTCAAACTTTGACCTTACCTGATGGCTCGGAAGTTACATTGAATGGCAATTCTAAAATTAGTTATGCCAAAGACTTTAAGAAAGGCACACGAGAGGTTTGGTTAAATGGTGAGGCATTATTTAACGTGAAGCACATTAATATTGATACCAACAACATTAAACCAGCTGAGAAATTTATGGTGCATTGTGGCGATATGAATATTGAAGTTTTAGGAACCACCTTCAATGTGAAAAGCCGGCATGATCAAACAAGCGTAGGTTTGCTTAGTGGGAAAATTAAGATTGATTATAACGACGTTTCTGAAACGAAGAAAGCCTTTATAATGGCTCCCGGCGATTTCGTGAAATATGCCAGAGAAAGTAAACTGGTGCACCAGAAAATTGTGAACCCACAACATTTAACGGCATGGACCACCCGCCACCTGGTGTTTCAGGATGCATCGCTAGAAGAAATGATTGCCGTGCTGCAGGATGACCTGGGTTATGAAGTAATGCTTCCTGATGATGAATTGAACCATTTGAAACTGGAAGGCGAAATTAACGTGAGCAGCGTAAAAGAATTACTTCAGATTTTATCCAATACCTTACACTTAACCATTAAAACCGAAAATAAAAAGATAACCATAACCAAATAGTTTGCATGATTTAAGCGCTTAAATCTGGTCGACTATAAAAGCAACAACCAACAACTAAAACTAAACAGATTATGAGAATACTATACCTTAGCAGGGTAGCGAAATTCGGCTGCCTTACTATGATGTTCTGCGCATGCACCGTGTTTTGTTCTGCCCAACTGATGGCCCGGAACCTGACTCGGGTAAAAGGTGAAGCGCAAATTCATGGCGATCATAAGATATTGCTTAAAACAGCACTAGACCTAATAAAGTCCAGGTTCGAGATTAAAATCGCATATAAAGAGGGGATTCTTGAAAATAAAAACAGTAATTTGGATGAAACCCAGATTATGGCCTTTGGTGACCCTAAAACGGCACTAACGTTCGTGCTAAATGGCACTACGCTAGACTTTAATAAAATCAGTGAGTCGCAATATATTATTGTAGATGCTGGTAAAGCAAAAAGAGCTGATATTATAAAAGGTACCATTTTTTCTGCTACTGATAATCTTCCATTAATCGGCGCAACCGTTTACATTAAGGGTACCAAAACCGGGGCCTCAACCGATGCCCAGGGTCAGTTTAGCTTAACTATTCCAGCCGAATTTGCTGGAAAACCGATCGTATTAAGCATTGCATCAGTAGGCTTCCAGACTTTAGAATTGCCAGTAAGCGACTTCAAAACGCCTATTAGTGTAAAACTTAAAGAAAGTAGCAGCAGCCTAAATGATGTGGTGGTTACGGCTTTAGGGATAAAACGTGATAGTAAGGCGTTGGGTTATGCAGTAACCGAAGTAAAAGGATCTGAATTTACACAAGCTCGTGAAAATAATGTGGCTAATGCACTAACTGGTAAAGTTGCAGGTGTAAATGCTACAGGTTTATCTACAGGACCAGGTGGATCAAGCCGGGTCATTATTCGTGGTAATGGTTCCTTTAATGGCAATAACCAGCCACTTTATGTGATAAATGGTATGCCGATAGATAATTCTGTACCAGGAGGTGCGGCAACTACAAATGGGATAGCCAGTAATGTAGACCGGGGCGATGGAATCAGCAGCATCAATCCTGATGATATTGAGAGCATCACTGTTTTGAAAGGGGGTACGGCAGCGGCATTATACGGATCAAGGGCCAGTAATGGTGTAATTCTAATTACCACTAAAAAGGGTGTGAAGCAAAAAGGCATTGGTATTGAATACAATTCTACCTTCACCATGGAAAATGCGATTAATGATAACGATTATCAATATGAGTATGGTCAGGGTTTAAATGGGGTAAAGCCTATGAATAAAAATGATGCAATAGCCACCGGCCGACTTTCATTTGGTGCTAAAATAGATGGTTCTGATTATGTGGCTGCCGATGGTTTAACGCATCCTTACAGTGCAGTTAAAGATAATATCAGTAATTTTTATTCCACTGGAACCAACTTCACCAATACTGTTGCATTTTCTGGTGGTACAGATGGTATTGTTTACCGTCTATCGGTTGCCGATCTGGATAGTAAAGGTATTATTTCCACTACCAGGTTTAAACGTCAAACGGCCAATTTAAATATCAATGCCAAAATCACAGATAAGATTAAAGTGGAGGGTTTGGCACAGTATAATTTAGAGCGGGGTTATAACAGAACTTCAGCAGGGGATGCCCTGGGTAACCCAAACTGGACGCCTTACGAAGTGGCCAATACGGTAGATGTGAGGTGGCTGGCTCCAGGTTATGATGCGGCAGGCAACCAAACGCCTTGGAATGATGCCGGTATTGCTACAAACGGTTATTTCGTAATGAACAAATACCAACAGAATGATACGAAAAACAGGTTTATTGGCCAGGGTTCCATCAGCTATGATATCGTTAAAAACTTCCAGCTAAAAGGCGTCATCAGTCGCGATTTTTACAATTATAATTACGAGAATATTTTACCAACAGGCGATACTTATGTTCCCAACGGACAATATTCGGCTATAAAATCTGATGTTTCTGAAACCAACTCACTCATTACAGGTAACTATAGAAACCGGATAGCCGATAAAATCGGGATTTCAATTTTAGGTGGTGCCAACAGCCGCCGTTTCGAAAACAAACAACTTGATATGACTGGTAATACGTTTACCATTCCTTACTTCTATAGCTATAAAAACCTGGCCACAGCAAGTACTGTTCCAACACATCAGCGCATTAGAACCAACTCTGTATTTGGATCAGTTGATGCAGATTATAAAAGTATTCTATACCTAACCTATACCGCCAGAAATGATTGGTTTTCTACATTGAGTCCAGATAATAATAGTATTCTTTACCAGAGTGTTGGTGGAAGTTTGGTGCTATCTGATGCCTTAAAAATGCCATCATCAATAGATATTTTCAGAATCCGTGGATCATGGGCAGAGGTTGGCGGTGGTGCGGCAGACCCTTATAAAATTAATTTAACCTATACCAATGTGCCAAGTTCAGGTCAGCCATTGCAAAACGTAAGCAGTAATGACATCACGAACCAAAATTTAAAGCCATATACCTCCACTACCTATGAAGGTGGTTTCGAGCTAAAAATGTTTAAAGGCCGGTTGGGATTTGATTTCACCGCATATAGTCGTAAAACAACCAATGACATTTTGAATGCAGCCATTTCATCAACTTCTGGTTATAACAATGCGGTACTAAATGTGGGGGAACTGAGCAATAAAGGAATTGAGTTTTTGCTCACAGGTACACCAGTTCAAGGCAATAAATTTAGCTGGAACATCAGTTACAATATCGCTTACAATAAAAGTAAAGTAATTAAACTGGTAGATGGTACCAATACCTTTCAGATGGCCACTTCGGTAGGGAATTGGGGTTACATTAACCAAACGGTTGGCAGCTCTTACGGAACGATTGTGGGTACCCGAATGTTGAGAAATGATGCCGGAGAAATTGTATACAATTCAGCAACAAAACGCCCGGTTGCTACCGGTTTGCAAGAATTAGGCGATGGCGTGCCACCACTCACCATGGGTTTAACACAGGATTTCAGGTTCGGAAACTTTAATTTCAGTTTCCTGATTGATGGGAAATTCGGGAATAAAGTTTTCTCTGTGAAAGAAGTGTACGCCACCAGGTTAGGTTTAATGAAAAGTACCTTGCCAGGGCGTGAAAATGGCTTAACGATTTCAGGCGTAGATCAGGCAGGAAATCCTTATTCAGCCTTAATTCCAGTAAGTGATTTAAGGGCTTATTACAACGATATGCGGAACTATTCTGAACTGTTCGTTCATGATGGTGGATTTGTAAAACTTCGTCAGGCCATTATCTCCTACAACATTCCAGTTAAAAAACTGGATTTCTTGAAGGTGCAATCGGCCAGCATTTCCTTCGTGGCCCGTAATATTTTAACGTTTTACAAACAAACCGACAACTTCGATCCTGAATCAAGTTATTCAAACGGCAATGCGCAGGGTTTTGAATCAATCGGGTTGCCTAGAACACGCACTTTCGGGATGAATTTAATGGTTAAATTTTAATGCTTAAAAAAATGAAAATGTACGCTAAAAAATATAAAGCAGCCATCTGCGCATTATTGTTCAGTGCCATCCTGCCTTCCTGTACAAAAGATTTTCAGGAAATCAATACCGATCCTGAAGCATCGGCCAATATACAGCCCGCATTTGTTTTTACCAAAGCGCTGTACGATGGCGCTAAAAATAACCTGACCTTATTACTGGGTACCATGCAATACACCACCAGCTTTAATGATGTGGCTGGTTTTGGATCGAAGTATGTGTCCAGTCAGAGTCAGCAATCTTCAGCACAGTTTAGTAACGCTTACTACCAGGAAATAAATGAAATTACATTGGTGATTGATGCCGTAAAAGCCAATCCTGATCAGGTGAATTTATTGGCTGCAGCCCGGATCTGGAGAGCATATTGTTTTGCCAGGACCACTGATTTGTATGGTGATATTCCCTATACTGAAGCTGCGCAAGGATATACCAGTGCCAACTATAAACCTGCTTACGATGCTCAAAGAGCCATTTATCTTGATCTGTTAAAAGAATTGGAAGAATCTGCATTAAGCCTGAATGCTGCAAAAACTACATTCGGTCAGGCAGATTTGATATATGCCGGAAACACCACCAAGTGGAAAAAATTTGCTTATTCTTTAATGTTGCGTTTAGGGATGCGGTTAACTAAAGTAGATATTGTGCTGGCTGAAAGCTGGGTTAAAAAAGCCATTGCTGGTGGTGTGATTACCGATGATGCCGACATTGCCAAAATTTCATACATGAGCGCTGGTCAGGACATTAACAAAAATCCAATCGCTTTAACGCTTTACAACGGAGATTACATCAAAGCAGATGGAACGAGTAACCAGGAAGGCGGTAAATACCAGAATACCTTCATCACTTATATGAAAACGAATAAAGATCCGCGTTTGGGGATTTTATCTGTAGTGTATGTGAATGGAGTAGCTGATACTACTATGGCCATTCAAAAAGGAATGCCGGCAACTTTTAGTTCAAAACCTGCTGATTTTGTAACCTATTCAGAACCGAACCAGAAGACCGTGCTGGCCTTAGGTGGAGCAAAATTAATTTACACTACAGCAGAAACCGATTTCTTGTTGGCTGAAGCCAATTTGCGTGGCTGGTATGCGGCAGGTAATGCGGCTGCCCTTTATGAAGCCGGCATCAGGGCAGCGATGAAACAGTGGGCCATCATCGTGCCTGCGGATGGAATCATCAGCGATCTGCAAATTAATACCTATATCAAATACCATCCATTTAACACAGCAGGAACGTTTGAACAGAAAATGCAACAAATTTATACAGAATACTGGCTGGCTATATTTCCTGATGCCCAGGAAGCTTTTGCGAGCTATCGCAGAACGGGGTACCCGGCTTTGGTTCCGGTGGTGTATGTAGGTAATGCTACAGGAGGCCGAATCTTTAGAAGGATGTTGTACCCGCTTTCTGAGCAAAATTTAAACCGGGCCTCACTAGACGCAGCCATCGCCAGGCAAGGTTCTGATGATTTCATGACCAGGATCTGGTGGGATAAATTGTAGAGCCCGCAGGGCGGGGTGTTTATGGAATTAGTCATCGGATGAATACCAGGCTAGGTACAAATATTCATCCGATGACTACATGAATATTAAGGAGCCTTGCTTTGAAAGATTGCTTCACCCCGATAACACAAAGCCTGGACTTCAGTTCGCTATGACGACCCCAAATAAAACAATAACCTTTACAAAATTGATTTACAATACTTAACAACCAATATGTACCGATTACTCATCCTTTGCCTGCTTTTTACAGGAACCGTTTATGCACAAAAAAACGATGTGGTGGAAGACGAAACTTCCAGCACATACAATTTAAATAAGCCCGAACGGGAAGAATGGTTAAGAAATACAGGTGCAGGTTTATTTATCCATTTTAATGTAGATGCGCAACTTGGCATTGTAATCAGCCACTCGCTGGTGGGTGCTTCTGATGATTACACGGAACGTTACTTTAATGAACTCCCTAAAACTTTTAATCCTTCTTCCTTCAATCCGAAAGAGGTAGCTGAGCTAGCCAAACTGGCGGGGATGAAATACATTGTTTTTACAACTAAGCATCACGCAGGCTTTTGCTTCTGGGATACCAAAACAACCGATTTTAACATCACCAATACCCCTTATAAAAAAGATTTACTCAAAGAATTTGTAAAGGCTACCCGTGATGCAGGTTTGGATGTCGGTTTTTATTTTTCGCCCGAAGATTTCAATTTCCTTTACAAACACAAAATCCCAATCAGCAGGAATATTACCAATCTGGATGCGGCAACCACAAAAGAATATGCAGAATATAACCGCAGGCAAACAGAAGAACTGATGCAGAACTATGGCAAAATCGATGTGCTGTTTATTGATGGCGATCCGAAGGAAACCGTGAAGGAAACTGCATGGAAAATGCAACCTGATATTCTAATTACCAGAGGTGCTATTTTAACTCCTGAGCAAACCCTGCCAGGTGCAAAGATCACTCAACCCTGGTTATCTCCGGTAACTATCGGAACCGCATGGCAATATCAGCCTACTAATGAAAGGTATAAATCAGGTTCGCAATTGATTGATTTGCTGATAGAAGCCAGATCGAAGGGAGGATCATTGTTATTAAATATAGGGCCGAAGCCAAGTGGCGCCTTAGCCACCGAGCAGGAAGACCGTTTACGCGAAATGGCCGGCTGGTATTTCATCAATCATGAAGCAATGGATGATGTACGCAGTTGGGTAGTCAGCAAAGAAAATAATATTTATTTTACTCAGAAAGCGCCGGGCACTTTATTTGCCATCGTCATGGATTCAAAGGACTGGAAAGAAGGTGAACGTAGAAACTTCTTTTTAAAATCAGCAAAGGCAACTGCAAATACCAAAATCAGTGTGTTGGGCCAAAACAGTAAAATCATGGAGTATAAGCCTGATTTAGATGTTTCTTCCAGGTTTAAACAAACCGGCAATGGTTTGGAGTTATCGGTAGTGAAAGCCCAGCGTATTTATGATGATCACCGCTGGCCAAATCCGGTCGTGATTAAAATAGAAAATGTAGCACCTGTTTTTGCAGAGGCAGCCATGGTACAAACAGGTAATGCTAAAGCCAATAGCGGTGTGGCTACCCTGAATGGCAAAATATTAAACTATACACAAGTTAAACCAGGCCGGGCAAAATTTTACTATCGCCCATACCGCGGACAAGTGGAAACGCTTTATGCTGAAGAATGGAAAATGAGCCCATGGGTAACCATTAAAGCTGATGGAACATTTTTAGGGACAATAAAATTGCCGAAGGGTTCGTACGAATACAAAGCCGTAGCAGAACAGCAAAATGTAGTGATAGAAGGAGAAAATAAAGTTTTAAATCTACCTTAGTTGATGAAGATTGGTATTATGATAAAATTTTCCCAGAAGAATTTCCTTTTCATCAGGCCGATGATATTCGCCTTCATCCTGACGGTGAGTTTGTTGTTTTGTTCCAAGCTTTTACAAGCACAAGGAGATCACCATTCAGGAATTATACCAAGACCTGCTGAAGAAATTAAGAAAGAGGGTACATTTATCATTAATCCAGATACGAAGTTATTTTTCGCTAATGGCAGAAAAGTAAATGCCAGCTTCTTTAATCAATACCTGAAGGATTTGTCAGGATTTTCGCTTCAAACGAGTCGTCAATCAGCATCGCATGGAATTAGTTTTTTGATTGATTCGGCCTCCAATATTCCGACAGAAGGTTATATGTTGGATGTATCCCCAAAAAACATTGTGATCAAAGCCAGTGATGAACACGGTTTGTTTTATGGTTTGCAATCACTTACACAGCTGATCAAAAAAAAAGGTAAAAAGATTTTTGTGGATTCATACCACATTGCAGATGCACCTAGATTTGCTTACCGGGGCATGCACCTGGATGTAGCCCGGCACCTGTTTAGCGTGGCGGCAATAAAAAAATGGCTTGATCTGCTGGCCTTTTACAAAATCAATACCTTCCATTGGCATTTAACAGATGATCAGGGCTGGCGCATCGAAATTAAAAAATATCCTTTGCTGCAAAGTGTCTCTGCTTTTAGAAAAGAAACTTTAATCGGCCATAAGCGAACAGATCCACACCTTTTTGATGGAAAAAGATATGGCGGCTATTATACTCAGGAAGAAGTTAAAGATGTTGTTGCCTATGCGGCAGACAGGCAAATTACCACCATACCAGAAATTGAAATGCCGGGACATGCACAGGCGGTTTTGGCAGCCTATCCAAATCTGGGCTGTACAGGCGGCCCATACCAAACGGCTACCTATTGGGGTGTTTTTGAAGATGTTTTCTGTGCAGGTAATGAAGAAACCTTTCATTTTTTAGAAGGCGTTATGGATGAAGTGATACCTTTATTTCCTTCAAAATATGTACACATTGGTGGTGATGAATGTCCGAAAACCCGATGGCACAATTGCCCAAAATGCCAGAAAAGAATCAGGGATGAAAAGCTAAAAGATGAGCACGAACTGCAATCGTATTTTATCGCAAGGATGGAAAAATACCTCCATACCAAAGGCAAGAAAATCATTGGCTGGGATGAAATTCTAGAAGGTGGTTTGGCGCCGGATGCAACGGTAATGAGTTGGCGTGGTTTAGAAGGCGGTATTGCTGCAGCCAAACTCCAACATGATGTCATCATGACGCCGGAGAAATTCGTGTACCTCGATTACTATCAATCGCTCAGTAAAACAGAACCCGTTGCCGCCGGAGGCTATTTGCCGCTTCGTAAAATCTATGAATACGAACCCATGCCTGATGAACTCTCTAAATCGGAGCAGCGTTACATCAAAGGGGTACAAGCCAATGCATGGTCGGAATACCTGAACAGTGCTGCACAAGCGGAGTATATGATTTTTCCCCGCATCATTGCTTTGGCAGAAACAGCATGGTCTAAACCGGAATATAAAAAGTACCCGGATTTCCTGATCCGCTTAAACCAAAACCTCCGTTTTTTGAAAGGAATTCATTATGCCACTTCATTTAATGAAATTACAGGTGAAAGCGTTAAAAATGCTTCATCGTTTAAGCTTTCCACTGATCTAAAAAATGCTGAAATCAGGTACACGATCAATGGAACTGATCCCACACCAGGCAGTTTAAAATACATTTCTCCGGTTCGCATGGAAAAATCCGGAACCCTTAAAGCAAGGCTTTTTAAAGATGGAAAGGCAGCCGGCAAGCTGTACGAACAAATCCTTATAAAAATCCTGGCCACCGGAAAAAAAGTAAGTCTTGCACAGCCCGGACAGGGCAATTACCATGTAGATCCACAAATTTTAACCAATGGCGTTCAGGGCTCGCCACTCTACAATAATGGCGAATGGCTTGGTTACAGTGGGGTTGATTTTGAGGCTGTTGTAGATTTGGAAGCAGTGCAAACCATCAGTGAAGTAGGGCTGAATACCCTCAATTACCAATGGCAAAAAATGCATCCGCCAAAACTACTCACTTTCGAGGTATCTACGGATAACATTAGTTTTAAAGAGGTTTCCAGGCAAACGGTTTTCGGTAAAGAAGGGATTAACATGGCCAGGCAAAAGCTGAAGGCCATGCCAGCCCGCTATGTAAAAATTAAGGCCAGCAATATCGGGATCATCCCGGATGGCTTTTATGGCGCAGGCACTAAAGCCTGGCTAATGGTTGACGAAATTATCATCAATTAAATGACTATACTCATCGTTATTCTGTGCATTGCACTGCTCATCATACTTATTTCTGCCTTTAAGGTGAATGCCTTTCTGGCTTTTCTGGCGGTATCATTTCTTGCTGCTTTAGCATTAGGCTTGCCACCTGCAAAAATTCCCTCGATGATTGAAAAGGGGATGGGCGACGTTCTAGGCTCACTGGCCATTGTTATTATTGCGGGAGCCATGCTGGGTAAACTGGTGGCTGAAAGCGGTGCCGCGCAAAAAATAGCAAAAGTGAGTATGGATGCCTTTGGTCCGAAATATATTCAATGGGCCATGGTGCTTACTGGTTTCCTCATTGGGATTCCGCTTTATTATGGCATCGGTTTCGTTTTAATGGTGCCGCTCATTTTTTCAGTGGTATATCGGTATAAATTACCAGCCTTATACATTGGCTTGCCCATGCTGGCGGCACTTTCTGTAACGCATGGTTTTCTGCCCCCACATCCTTCGCCAGCAGCTTTAGTCATTCAGTTTAATGCTGATATGGGCTTAACGTTACTTTATGGTTTGGCGGTCTCCATTCCGGCAATCGTAATTGGCGGGCCAATATTTTCGAGAACTTTGAAAGCCATTCCGGCTACTCCATTAGCTTCCTTTAATGCAAAAGACCTGGCTGATGAAGATTTACCCAGCGGATTCAAAAGCTTTTTTACGGCCTTGTTGCCTGTGCTCTTATTGGCAGCAGCATCTTTTTTCCCTTTAATTTTAAATGCAGATTCCAAAATACTTCCTTACATTTTATTTGCAGGTCATCCTTCGGTGGTTATGCTCCTGGTACTGGTGGTAGCCACCTGGCTTTTGGGCGTATCCGAAGGAAAAAAGATCAAAGATATTATGACTATTTACGGCGATGCGATTAAAGATATTGCCCTGATTTTATTGATCATAGCCGGATCTGGTGCACTTAAGCAAGTGCTAACGGAAAGTGGCGTAAGCAATCAAATTGCAGATTATTTACAGCATGTAAAAGTAGAACCTTTATTTTTGGCCTGGTTAATTGCGGCCATTATTCGCTTTTGTGTAGGTTCGGCCACGGTTGCAGGGCTCACTACAGCAGGCATTATTGTTCCGCTGATGGAGCAAACCCATACCAATCCGAACCTGATGGTTTTAGCCGTTGGAGCCGGAAGTTTAATGTTTTCGCATGTGAACGATGCCGGATTCTGGATGTTTAAAGAATATTTCGGACTTAGCCTTAAAGATACTTTCAAATCCTGGGCATTAATGGAATCAATGGTGGGCATTGTTGGCCTGTTGGGCATACTTTTACTACATCTTATTATCGTATAATTATATAAACAGATACAATGGAAAATTTAACACCTGATGAACGTTTCGAACAACTCAAACTTAACCTGCCACCTGCACCTGCACCACTGGGTGTGTATAAACCTTGCCTGGTTGATGGGAAATATCTTTATTTAAGCGGTCACGGTCCGGTGCAGGACGATAAATCTTTAATTATCGGTCGCATTGGCTCAGATTTAAGTCAGGAAGAAGGAAAGCTTGCGGCTTTACAGGTAGGCTTAACTATGCTTTCTACCATTAAAACAAACCTGGGCTCACTCAATAAAGTGAAAAGGGTAATTAAAGTGCTAGGCATGGTAAACTG
>Ga0116227_10013041_pt1 | contig 13264 bp, 12 predicted proteins | sample S1TSphgellanicum_FD_89693 | JGI IMG/M metagenome (GOLD analysis project Ga0116227, IMG submission 89693) | Host-associated microbial communities from peat moss isolated from Minnesota, USA - S1T2_Fb - Sphagnum magellanicum MG | ecosystem: Host-associated > Plants > Peat moss > Unclassified...
TTGTTTCAAAAAAAAAAAAAAAATTAATGTTGCAATTGACGGATTTTTCCATTTGTTTACAAATTATTTTTTTAATGTTGCAATTGATGGATTTTTCCATTTTTTTACAAAAAAAAAATTAATGTTGGATTGACAAGTGACCATGCGGCACACAATAGAAGGCCCTTTATTCCAAGAGTAACACCATGGTCACACCACATGACATTGCTCCTTTGGGTTAAATGTGGCATAAAAGTAGCTTTTCACAAGGTGAGCAAAGGGGGGATAGGGTGTAGTAATAGTGAGACATTGGATTGCCAACTTAATCTAGAATTTCTTTTGCCATAAAATATGGGGCTTTTTAGATCATGCTTGTCCTTAGTTCTTCACCAAGATCAGATTTTCTAGAAATTTAGGGTTTAGGGCTAAGGTTTATGAGATGTGCATTTTGTGGTGGCACTTGACCAGCCAAGGGACGTTGGAACGGACGCATAGTGAAGACTATTTTGTTACGAATGTTGGGTTATGAAGGCCAAGCAAGCACAACTTGTTCATTACCTCTTCTTGATTCCAAACCTCAAGCACTTTAGAAGCCTTTTTATTGGCTTTAATTTTAGTGAAGTTGTGTTAATGCGAGTTTTTATAATGCAAATCGACAATTAATAAAGGCAATTAAAATTATGTATCAACAATAAAAAACAAATTAATTACCTTATGCTTTGGAACAAGCCCTGGAAGAACCCATTACACCATGATGAAGGATGAATGGTAAGTGGTCCAGGAAACAGTTTTCTGTTGAGTTCCAATTTCCGTAGCTAACTAACCCATGGTGATTAGCTTAGTTGCTTTCTTTTTTCTACCTACCTACTAACAAACAACCCACAAAGCAAGTTGTTAGTAGGTAGTAAAAACAGCCCTTACCTATGTATAAACCATCTACGTACTTAACCTAGTAGTTACCTATTTTTCTAACCAATCTACCTACACACGGAAACCTATTTTCCTACAGAATTGGTTACCAAGGTGAAACCAAGTATTAACTCACTTGAGTTTCATCCACAACTGAGTAATAATGGGCATCCAATGGATGATGTGCTGGTGGGTGCTGGTTCACTTTGGTCAGCTCGCCTTATTGTGCTTGCCGCCTTCATGGGTGAAATGGACCCTCTACAGGCCCCGTGTGTGTGTGTGTGTGTGTGTGTGTGTGGTATACAAAGGCTGCTGCTAAACCCCAAAGGTGACAAAAGTGCTATTTGGTGAAGGATAATGGCAGCCCTCTCAGCTCTTCCATGTTTTGAGGTTCCCTCCCACCACGAGGGCGGCCATGGCAGCCCAAGTGAGAACTTGGCGGCCCCGAGTGCTGGGACTGAAAAACATGGGGAAGAGCACAAGAGGGCCGCCATTATTCTCTGTAATGAACAGGCAATGTTTTTTTTTCATTCATCTGAACAAATTTTCATCCATCTTTTTCTTTCTTCATCAATGGAAAAGAATTCTTTATAGCATGATGAAACCTTTTACACATTTTGTAAGGATTCTTTCACTGTGTAAGATGCCTTTGCAAATATACTATCATAGAGTTGAGGGGGGATGAATATATATAGGGTCTTCAACAATGGTTGTGTTCACACTAGGCTATGGTGTAGTTAATTTGACCAAAAAATCCAAATGGACTTCATAATTTGGCACCTGAAGGGGCATGTGTAAATTGATCTTTTATAATGTATGAATCCCTTGTTATGCACTTGAATGAGAATACTCGGATCAGTTTTTAGTTTTCTATTGTTGTCGGCAATGTGGGTAGTGTGGAAATAGTGGATTTGATTTGAGAATATCTTTCATGTGTTGTTAAGTTTTGTTTTCATTTTCAAGAGGATTTGCTTTGCTTTGCTTGTTAGAAGCCATTGATCCTTTGTCTTCATCCCCACACTTCTACACTTCATTTCCTTTGAGATATGGGGCAATGGGAATTATATGCTTTGACACTGAATTATTGAAATATATATATTTTTTCACCAAATTTTGGTTTGATATTGTTTTAGGCGTAGCAAATACTTTTATAGGATGATGAGGACTCAGGAGGTGTGACCCAAAAAAAGTTGAACTTTATTTATGTTTTTCATTTTTTTAATTTTCCAATACATGAATTTTATACGATTCTATTGTGCTCTTATTGTGCTTTTGGCGGCCTTGTAACAACCCATGGGAACCATACCCCATGGTATGGTTTACTCACCTCCCATTGTTGTTTGCCATTAGTCATTACTTCCCCGTCATGACCCGCTTGCTTCCTTTGATCCCCTTGATGTTAACTAGCATCTTCCTATCCTTTGTTTGTTGTCTACCATGAGGGCACCTCCAAAGAACTAGGCTCAAAGTACAACATCAAACAACAAAATCTAGCAAGCAAGTTGTGTCGCATATCCTTTGTCTCCATGAAACACTTTCCATTGAGTTGTGTACATTTGGATGTGTGTTTTGTGGTGCAGAGTGTATGTGAGAAACAACCCAAACAAAATCTGACAAAAACAAACAAACACTTCTTCCCTCATGTTAAAGTTGATATATTGACATCAGCCCTTTTGTACTGGTGAGAAAATTTCACCCAAAATCAGAAATTTGGAAGCAAAAGTGAAGAATTTGGAGGGTTTTTTTCAATCATCACAAGTGAGAAACCAAAAATAGTAAAGATTGCCAGATTTGTTGTATATTTGGTTTCCAATCAGTGAGTGTGTGTGTAGCCATAAATATAAAAGGTTGATTAAGAATGATGGACTTCATGTCTGATCTATAGCCAGATTTGGCTAAATCTTCCTAAGTGGACGGTCACCCATTTTTTCTATGTGTTTGTTTGTTCATATGGATGATCACCACTTAGGCTACATTTAAATATTTGTAAAAATAAAAAACTACCGATTGACATGGTTCAAGTACGTGTTACAGATTTACAAAATGTCCCTTTGAGTGGTATTTGTTTATCTCTTTCAGGTTTTCATTGATACAATTACTTATAGCTTGCTTATTCGGTGTCTCGGCCCAAGCAAGAAAGACATTGGATTCAAAAAGAAAGCAAGTTTGTTTGTTTGTTTGTTTGTTTGTTTTATCAAGGAACAAGGAATTGGTCATGTTGTAGATTGACTATCTGATACAAAGATTTGTTCACTTTATTTCAGACAATTGAGTTGTCTGGAGCTTAGTTAGCCTACAGTCAATCATTTCACAAGCTCCATTTTCAGGTGGCCAACAAGCACTAGGATATCTGAAGCCACAAACATGTTGACTGATTTTATTATCTATTGCCTCTGCCTGGATGGAAGGGAATGGAAGGGAAGGGAAGGGAAGGGGGAGACCGCCCACCTAATGATGAAGTTTTTTCATTTGGTCCCACATTTTGACAAAAATGTTCACCAGCTGTTAATATGATGAAACTGTGAGTTTTCTTTGTTAGGAACTTCATGAAACATTTCATAGTTTTAACTTGTTGCTGCTTTGAACTTGCCCATGAGATGGGTGGGTGGGGGCAACAGCCACTATCCCATGTGAGAAGCTTGTTTCCCAAGCAAGTGTGCAAAAGACCCATCATTGTCCACGTCTTACAACAACAGTAAAAACAATTATTTATTCCTACCATGACCAAACCACTGAAAATCTTAGTGTAGTTTAGGGGACCTCCCCAACCATAATTTATTCGCTCCTCAATATTTCTCATAATTTCTCTGGAGTTGCCGAGATTTGTATGTTGTGTTTGAATCCATATGGGTTGTCCTTATAATAGTGTACAAAGCTGCCGTCAATTGCCTGCCTTTCACCCCAGGCTGACCATGTGTGTTTGGTTCACAAGGTGCGAGGCTTCCCACCAACAGCCAGCCCTCAGTTTCTCCCCTTATGTTTAACCCTCTTTTCAAAGAATAAAATTCTAAACTGCACTTCATCAACTCAAATTGTGCCCGGAAATTGACACCCTTGTAATTCTAAAGGTGGGTCTGCAACCTGAAACCTCCCAGTGTAAAAAAAACCTTCCTTTGTGTGCAAGTAGTGCACATGGCTGTTGCAGAGTGAGCCAACATGGTGAAGAGCATGCATGTGAGCCACCTGCCACTATGCTGATCCTGTAGTAGTAGTGCCTTTGACCACTCCTAGCACTGCAGCATGCCATAACATAATAGATTAAGAGCAACAATGAGCAATGTTGCCCACATCCTCAATCCACTAGGATAGATTGACCTAGTCACACACAAACCTACAGAAGACTTACATGGTTGGTGAGCCCAGGCTCTTGGTGTTTATCAAAATGGGTACTACCTTTTTGGGTTCAAAAGGAAGTTGGAGAAAATTATTAACGAATCAAATAACTGCAGCAACTCCAATTTTCTGTACATTTTCTGTCCCACATTCTGTGAGCAAAGTGAGGAACAGTAGTAGTAGTAGTAGTACTATGTATATATGTGTGTTCAAACACTCTGCATGTTGGGATAAAATTCTAATTGTCAGATCCCAGGTCAGACTCTAGACTCCAATCAAACTGCAGCATGTTATCTAACTAACTTGATTTGGGCTCCAACCTGCTGGAGGTATCTGAGGGGACATTCAAGACTACATACACATTCTTCATACAGGTAGGTTATGAAGCAGGCACTGATTCATCATGCTCATGCTAATTGCAACCTTACAAGCAATTAATTAATTACCACATCACCTACTAGCAAATCCTTGTTTAGACAGAATTACCTTTACAGAAGAAGTGAGAGGAAGAATTATATTCCCATTGGTTCTAGACAGTTCCATGTATGCACAAAGTGAAAGACAACAGAATGGCCTTGTGTGAACTAAGCACCCACACTCGCTACCATAACAATAACCCCAAATTGTTTCTGGTTGCTTCTAAACATGTATATTATATATGTCCTACCCTAAATCCAACTCAAGGTCTCTGAGTCCCAGGTTAGAGAAAAGAGGCCTGATTCAAGAAGGTGCAGGTACCCATTGTGTGTACGTTCACCCTGGCCAAATAGAGTACCGAATTGATCAGTCTAACCAAAGGGTTGTCCAAATTGTGTAAACTTACGAGCAACTTCCCTTCATTGGAGTTATTACTTGGGAGAGAGCTAGAAAGATTCCTTGCGTAAAAGAAAATTTCAACCCTGTTAACTTTTTTCTACAGTTCTGATCCTTGCCATGGAGTTGAGTGGAGTGTGGAGCACTGCATACATTGTTTATCAACTTCCATATTGAAGGAGGGGGGGGAAGGAAGGGATGCAATTAGAAGTTGGATGTCAGCAGCTTCCTTCTGTATCCACTGAGCTCAGCATGACTGAAAACCCATCTTCCTTCCCCCTGGCACATTGCACTATGAGAGAGTAGTACCATCCCCTCCTGTGCATGCATCTGTGAGTCTTTGTGACACTCTCGACAATTCCAAGACTATTTCATCCTAAGATGAATAACTCCTCCCTATCAGAAGTATAATCCACCACATTTGACACTACAAGAGAATGTGATTTTTCTCACACAAAAAGCCACAATACATGTCTGACGTAACCTTCAAAATTTCATCCATTAGAATGTACAATATGCAGTGTTTATTGTGGCATATATTACAATTAAAATGGCAATTTGACATTAGGTAATGGCACATAGTACATTTTATGTAGCATTTGTACAGTAACATTTTAGAGCAAGTCTTCTCTTGTGTTTCGGTTGGATTGTACCAAAATTGCTGCCTTCCTCTACCAAACTTTTGCATTTCCATCAGAACAATATGTGCTCATATAATTGCATTTGAGACTGCAGACTTTCATCGTAAGATTTTGCTAATGAACAGTATCTGGCATCCTCAGGGAGAAGATTAAGGCATGTTGACTTTGGATCATATCCTGTGTGGCTTGATGTTATGGACAATTTTGGTTTAACAGAACACACTCACACTGATCTTAGACTGCAGATTTGGAGAAGGCATGTCAAACTTCAAAGGAATGTGCACCAACAGGTCAAGTCATATGCAAGAGTTCTATGGTTCCATGTCCCACAATGTCTATGATAGTGGAAGTGAAGTTTCGTCCAGATTCAAATCGTTGCTTTGCTGCATTTTGATGACTTTGAAATCTGATTCTAGGTTGCAATTTTCTGACACACATGACCCATAACTTTCAAAGCCCTAAACAATAACACATCTACAAGATGACCGCAGTGAGCAGGAGGAGGAGGAGGAGCAACATTGACAGAATGCATGTCAATCTTTGAATTCCAAAGTCGATCAACTACAGAATGCCATAAGCCTGATCCCTTTCCATAACATTGTTTGAGGGGGGGCCTTATGCTCAAAAAATATTTGCTACACTGAAAATCACACCAGGTAATCCACAATTCATAAGTAAGAGGGCAACCCATTAGGTAAAACCCTAATTTAGGGAAATTTTACCCTGTGATTTTGCACAAGAGCACATAGTTGTTGGACCTTGACTCAGGCTGATTTCCTTTTTTTTTAAAAACCCAACTATATTTTATTCTCAAAGGGGTGTGGTGGATCCATGCTTCAGCTGTAGTCTCTCTATCATGATGATCCAGTGCAGATGTATTGTTTGTATTGCACAGTTAGTTTGACAACAGATTGGATCTGAAGACTCGCCTTTAACAAGCAAGCTCGCTTTCCCCAAGTGCCTGCCTGCCTGAGTACGACTACTTCTTAACCTGCAGATTTGAAAGATGTCAAATTAGTGATTTCCAAGGGCTTAGATGTGTTGTGTGCCAGATCTTGGGACTAGAGTGCATGGCAAGAATTTTTTCAGGTGGCAAGTTGGCTTAGTGAAGCTGGTGCAATTGTTTAATATATCCCAAATTGCTTCAAAACTCTGTTTCTGGAATATTTATAAAGGTGGTTGGTTGTCTGGACGTTACCACCACGAGGCTTGAAGTTAAAGCCTTGTTGACTGGGTCATGCAGTCCCAGGCTCTCAGCACATATGGCATTCTGCATGGATAAGATTGGCTGTCACAACAATTCACACAGTTTGTCACAAGCAATTTACCTTCAACGTGGACACAAAATGGTGACCATGGGGTGGATGAAAACTAGGACCTGGGGACCAGATGGGTGTGCTGGAGTATAAAGAGTTGGGGTGTGCTGGAGTATAAAGAGTTGAAGTGTACAAGTCAAGAAAATTTTGACACAAAATGGTGGCCATGAGGATGATGACAACAAGCAACAGAGGTAACCAGATGGGCAGGAAAATCCTATGAAAGAGTTGGAAAGTGTGTGTACAAGTCAAGAAAATTGGACCTTCCAAATCCAACAGTACAATACAGTTTACATGAGTGCAGGCAGGGGGCCTACTGGTCATCTGACTTTGGAGGCTTTTATGGTACGGAACTTGGTGGGCACTGGGAACTTGAAAGACATGAAAGCAATCTGGGGGTTTAGAGTTTAAGGATACAAAAGGGGCATGCCAAAACACTTGTGATCGTAGAAGCGCAATTTTTGTCTTAGATGCTACTTTTGACTGAGTTTCAGGGGGGTTAGTGTCACGGTATTAATTTACATGAAATGACTGTCATCACCATACTAGAGGCATTTGGTCACAACTCACAACCTCCATCCAATTCTTAAGTATCATAGTAATATTGGGTTTCTGGGGACGGCTACTCACAGCCTCGTCTCCTCTCTGTTTCTCATAGCTATAGTCATTTCCTTGTCCTTATGTTCAGCAGCAGCTGCAAAAATGGCCCCCACCTTGCAGTGTAACAGAGCTCTTCCCACACGTATTTGACCTGAGGAAGTAATTTGTTACAATATAGTTTCTGCTTGGACTTGAAGTTGATCAAACTAGTAGGAGTTAGCAATTGGGTGCCCAGTGGGACCTGGAGAAGCTGTTCTTGTGCCGATGACCTTATAGTATGCCACTTTCCCTAGGTCCATTTTGTACAGTTCTGGCATGTGGGTCTCTCTCTCTGTAGGATCCAGACAAAAACCCAAGTCTGGCGGAGAAGGCTGCTGCCTTCCTTGCCCTTTACTGAGTTATTCTCCTTTTCCTCCTGCCCCAGCTGCAGCATCAGATCATGTCATGTGTGTGTAGCTGCCCAACCAACTAGTCCTTCTGTCCAAAATGCTAGTGGACATAATAACATCAGTCCACTTCCTTCAAAACCTTCCCAAGAACTTCCCTCGTGACGCAACTCCAACATGTGTTCACATGGGGTGGTAGTTGACCAGTTTGCTCAGCAAATGCCAATGTGCACATTGGAGACCAAACCCTAGTAGCAGCATCAGCAAAGTGGTCATGCAAATGCACTAAGTGTGTTTCCATGTGGGCGGTATGTTTAATTTAAATCTTTGGAAGACTCTTGGAAGTTAATAAGGCTGCTTCTTCCACTAACTGCAACATACATGTGAAGAACTTGCAATTCAAATCACTTTAGGCACATGAACTATAACAACAACAGTGTGTTTTCCGCCAATTCTATGATGTAGCCAAAGTCCAGCAATTTCATCCAGAAAAAAACTAAGGGCTACCGCTTACTTCACACAACTATTTACACACATGTTTTACTGAAGCTTGAGGGACAAATTGTTCCCTCCGGTGGAGATTATTGGAAGGTAAGCAATCAAAATCCATGCATGATATGCCACGGATGTTAATTCATAGTTTGTGAATGAAACAATTTATATTCATAAAGTAAGAGATTCATGTAGCACATGTGCAGGTCAAAATGTGAAAGTAGTTAAAAATTCAAAGAGATTTTTGGGTCATCTAGAAGGCTCCCTGATACGAGAGGTTTATTATAGAATTTATTGGAGCTTGCCCACAAAGTCATGGCAATGTTAATTTCATGGTGATATACCCTCATATATACGTGCAAAGGTGAGGCTAAAGAAGCCAAACAATTCAATGGACTTGAGTAAGAAATGTAAACAAATAGAATCTACTTGAACAGTCAGTTGTCCTTTGGTTGTTATGGATGGAATGTAGGAGGATTCTTCAAAAGTTTCCAAAGCTTTTGGCATATTTTAGGATGGTTGATAGTCATGTACAGACTTGTAATCTATCCACATTCTTGTGCATATTATTTTGTACCTAGAAAAACAATGAATAATAAACATTAAGCACTGAAATATTTTAAGTATCTTAAGCCCAAAAGGAAAAGGTTATGATAAGACCATGAGAGGGTGATCCGTTAGATCATGTCATAGTGTTGCAACCTTACCTTCAAATTTTGGTGAAATTGGTTGAAATATTTTGGATTTGTGAGATCAAAATTGTAAGAATTGTGCATGAATTGTGTTCATATAATCAAAAAGAAGATAAGGTACACCCAATATTCAAAACACCAACAATTGATCATGTGAGCTAAATGGTTAGATGCACACTAAACCAAAAATAGGGCCTCAAGTTATTGATAACTCATTCTTGTTGATGGTCTTTTACCAAAGAGAACCTAATTGCTTCAAAGTGCAATAGAGTGTGACATGTTCCAACAAACAAGCACCCAAGTTGCTATGTGAAAAGCAAGCCACCAATAGCCACTATCAATAAATGTTTCATATGTCCCGGAATTTCCAACAATGCATAACCTCCAAGTGGATTTCATATATCTTTGTGCAAAATGGCATGACCCACAATGTACATATGCTAGGGTTAATTACACCAAAAGGCATACCTTAATGTAACATGAAGAAACAAAATTCTACAAGTTCTAATCTCAACAAGGTTTTTTGAATATAATGTGTATATCAACTAGTAGGAAAAAGTGTGGCATGTCTAATATACATGATGAAACAATTGAGCTTCATAGATTATTTCAACATCATGTATATGAAACATGCTCCATAGATTTCCAAGCTTTAGCACAAAAGTGTATTTTATGTAAGTCTACAACTTGGGACTATTGCAAATTGGTATTGAGATTAAGATTACATTAACAATATTGCATTAACACAAAATGACACTTCCTTTCTTGCTAAACATATAAGAAACAAAGTAACATTGCTTTTGTATGTAATAGCAACTTCATCTATGGGACATGTAAACAATGAAATTAAAGAATTCTTCAACAAGCAATGGTGGATGTAAGCTCCTTGAATTTTGAAAACTAAAAAATTCAAAAATCTTCCCATTATACACTTACATTTACCATCAAGCCAATATGAAGATGGTTGAAAATAGCACATCCTTATGAAGTATATGAAACCATGTCCTTTCAAATTCTTTTTTCCAAAAATGGTGAAAAGTTGATGGGAACAAAAACCTTTGAACCCATGAAATATATATATATATATATATATATATATATATATAAACACCTTACTTCTTTGAGCTTGAAATATTAGCCACATAATTGATTGGTAGGGAGTTGGTGACATGGTAAGGTAGTAGCAACACCTTGTAGTTTTGGATGTTGGAAATTTAGGGCAAGTGATACAATGGCTAAGTTGATAACCACCATGTCAAGCTTTTTAATTTGTTGTTGGCAACAATTGAAACTACTTTCTCAATTGTCATCATGCAAGTTCCAACCATGGAGCCAACAATCACAAAAGCCCATCTTTTTAGGTTTTATTAGGATATTTTTTTAGTTCACTAAAAGATACCTTGGGTCTAATGACAAAAACAATGATCATGAAGAATTGTTCTTTTGTTGTCTTTCCACTAAACCATTTCTGCTATTACATAAATGAAATTTAGCCAAATTTGGTTGCATACCACCTTTAAAATAAGGATCCTTTGCATGAATTAGCATAAAATGATGACTGTCCTAGGTAAGCTGTAGCAATTTACAAAAGTGCTGCTACAAGTGATGACCTAGAGCATTCCTTGTTTAGATGTGGCTAATTTAATTATTTCTATTTTAAAATGGTGAAAAATCCCCCTTTTTTTTTAATCTCATTTTCTGAAAAAGGTTTGCCAAGTTGTGAATTTTTTGCCACTAAAAAGCAAAACTTCGGTTCTTATTGAATTTATTCAGAAATCCAAACTTTCACAACTTGCCTTTTTCTTTTTCAAATCTCAAATAAAGCAAATTAAATTATGATTTTAAAGATTTTACCAAGATCTTTTCAGAAAAATATATATAATTTATAAATGTTAAACCATTTTGAAGAAAAATCATTCAAAAATCAACCTTTTCACAATCAGATTTAATGTTTTTTCATAAAATGTTATAAATGTGCTTAAATTCTATGTGAAATTCAAGGCCTTCATAAAGATTTTACACTTGCTTATTATCAAAATTCAATATTTAAAAAATCAAATAATTAAAATCTAAAAATATACATTTGACAAGCTTATTAAAAAATTTAATTATTGTCAAGGCTATTATGAAGACCTTGAACAGGTTTAAATTTATCAAAGTTAACATAGTTACTTGAATATATTCAATACATAAATTTTATGATTTTAAAGTGTTAAATTTTTGCACTTTTAAACCATTTCTTGCAATTGTTAATGAAAAACAATGAATTAAAAGTCTTACTTGCATATTTAAAGGTCAAATAACACTTGCATCATATTTCAAATCACATTTACTTTCATTGACGGTGTGTAGTGGATTTGTGTCACATGTATTGAGATGTGGGACGCGTGTAATTGGACGTGCATCATGTGAGACAACATGACAATACAAATGTGTTGTTATGGTCATGTGAAATATCATCCTATTATTTTCATTGGAATGATGTTAATTTATTAAAAATTGCACCAATGAAATGTGCCCATGTTTTGTGGTACTAGTGAAGGAACTTTGAAACCTTTTTTTTTGCTTTTGGGTTCAATTTTGGACCCCTTTTTCCCATCCATTTGAAAACTTGTATATGAGTAGGTAGCTCTAACTTACTTGAGAAGCAATTAGCCCCAATGTCCAAACTTAGGTAACTTAAATTTTTGCTTTGCTTTGCATTGCATGGCATTGCATTGCATGCACAACCCAAATCATGGGATGGATGCAACGTGTGACCAAAAATGCTGAGGTGTTGATGCACATCGTACATAGCTAGTGTTCTTTCCCCTTTTCTCTAGTCCCCCCAGCTGATGATCTTCCTTCCTTACTTCTGGGGGGACTGGAAAGTCGAAGGAAACAGAAACGTTTTGGACTTAATTTTTTGTGTGTGTGTTATAAGTTAGACTTTGTTTTTTGTGCAACTTCTTTTTGAAGGCATGATGAAGATGATGATGCATCAAAACTAAATTGCCCTTGCCTTGCCTTGCCTTGCCTTGCCTTGCCTTGCCTGCACAAGTGCACAATTCAACTTCACACGGAAGTGAAGTGAAGTGGAGCATGATTGTTGGATAATTAATTATGCACGAAAGGAACCAAACTGAGTTGTCTTCAAACTCGGGACACATAGTCAGTCAATGCAATCACCGACAATGTGGGGCTGTGGCACTTGTAAAGCCACAAACTCACGAACAAAATACATGATGAAAGTTTCACCTAATACTACACGGCTTAGTTAGATAGGTCCTGCCATAGATAGAGTACATGAGGGGTTTCACTCCTAAGTTCTTATAAGTTCTTACATAATAATAAATGTTATATGCTCACCAGCAACCCACGGTTAGTAGCATGGTAAAAATCCCAAAATTCCATTTAAATTATTTCTAAATATTGCAAAAATATCCGATGCTTAGAGTAAACCAGGGGTTAACTCCAAGCTTTAATCTATCATTTTTTTAGGCTTCATATATGGTCACTAAGAGGCCTCACTCAAAAAGGTGAAGGTACCTAACCTACCAATATGGGTTGCTGGTTCACCCTGGGTACTTGGTACCTAGTTTAAAAAGAGGGCTGCACCTTTAACACCCCCTGCAAACTTTGCAGGTCCCAGTGCATGATTCTCCATTCTCAACACTTGTCCTGTTAAGTGTCACTCCTTGCCTGGTCAGGCAGCATGCACTCAAGGGGGGAGGGGGGGCAGCAATCATCTTTGATTGGCCCAACACACAAAAATAAAAATAAAAATCAAGCCTCAAATTAAATACGTTGTAATCTCCATGCCACCACCTTTGGGCTGCTTATATAGGTTACAAGAGATGAACTTAGGGCAAAGGTCAATGGGATAAAGTGTGGAGCTATTGGGAACATGTTGGGTACCCATTGGGAACTTCATTGAAACACATTGAGAACCCAAAAAAAAAATTTGAAAAAAAATTAAATCAACATCCCCACTCTTCCCCAAAAGAAAAATAATAATTGGACATTTGGGGGGGGGGGGGGGGGGGGCCAACAAAAAAAATAAATATATTAAAAATTTTTTTTTTCCCCAACAAAAAATAATTTTTTTACTTAAAAACTATAAA
>Ga0116227_10013042_pt1 | contig 13264 bp, 11 predicted proteins | sample S1TSphgellanicum_FD_89693 | JGI IMG/M metagenome (GOLD analysis project Ga0116227, IMG submission 89693) | Host-associated microbial communities from peat moss isolated from Minnesota, USA - S1T2_Fb - Sphagnum magellanicum MG | ecosystem: Host-associated > Plants > Peat moss > Unclassified...
CAGCCCTTCGGGTGACTGCGCGTTTCTAGATTGGTCGGCCGGTTCGTTGAGGACATCCATCATGCAGCGCCCTCGCGGTGACTGCGGACAGAAGCATGAAGCCGGCGACGTGATCAGGTCGAATCGGGATTGACAACGGGACCGTTACAGAAGCCCGTATAATGGATCCGGGCTTAGCGACCTTGAATTAAATACCTGATTTTAATTATTATTTATTGCCACGCGCCAATCATCGACATTTCAAGGAAAACGCTTAACATGACGGAACGTCCATTTTGACACTTTGCCCCTGCGCCTCAAAGATTGCCGTCCGCGTCACAGAGTTGAAGACCTTGATGCTCATTTAATGGCCAGCCGCCCGCCCAAGCCAACAGCTCTTCCGCATCGCCATGGGTGGTATCTCCTACCTCGTCACATGAACGGCGGGCTGGCTTCCAAATCAAACCCATTCCTTCAACCCACAGGCCTTTCGATACCCAATCTTCGGTTCACACCCGGGGATGGCGCCGCACGCATCGTGCTGGGCGAAAACACAACTCATGGCACACGTACGCCAATCGGGTGAATTTTGCAGGCTAGAAACCTGACTATAATTCCATGAGGTGACCGCAATTGGCTTCAGGCGACCATCTAGCCTAGACGGCTAGAAGACTCAGGACTTCCTTGCGACTACGCTCGTCCGTCAGAAAGACCCCCATCATTCGGCTGGTGACCAACTCAACGCCTGGTGTGCGCACCCCGCGTGCGGTCATGCACGCATGGCTAGCCTTTATAACCACGGCAACCCCTTGGGGCTGCAGATTATCCCAGATACATTGGGCGACCTCTGCGGTCAGCCTTTCCTGAATTTGCAGTCGTCTGGCGAAGCTGTGGAGAACCCGTGCGAGTTTGGAGATCCCGACCACATGATCGCGCGGAAGATAGGCAATAGAAGCGGTTCCGATGATTGGCGCCATATGATGTTCGCAGTGCGACTGGAACGGGATGCCTCGCAACAGCACAACCTCGTCATAGCCGCCGACGTCTTCGAAGGTGCGGGCAAGGTGGCAGGCCGGATCTTCGCCATAGCCGACACAATAGTCTCGCCAGGCCCGCGCGACGCGACTGGGTGTGTCGATCAACCCCTCGCGGGCGGGATCATCCCCGACCCATTGGATCAATGTGCGGATAGCATCTTCGATCTCAGCAGGGACCGGGGCCTTCTCATGGGGGGAGAGGCTGGGGTTGGTGATGGGGGCAATGGCATCTGCCAGCATGCTCTCTCCTGTAACCTAGTTTTGTGTCGGGTGCAGTGATGGCTGATGCAGGAGGAAAATTCTCCCCAAAACTCACATGAAGTGCCAATTCACGCATATCTGAAATAGGGCGGGTTGCCCCCCGGGAAAAGGTACTCAAAACTTGATGAAGTGAAGGAGTGCCTGGTCTAAATTTTGAATGGCAGTCTGCCGTGCGGCATTTATGCTTGCCTGACTGCCGCACCGCTGATTGCAGGTTCAATGAGAACCCTGAAAAGGCATTCACGGCGCAATAAAAACCGGCATAAAGCCGGGAGGGAGAGGGAATGAACAATAACACAAATCGGACGGTCCGCGCCCTGTTGACGATTTCGGGCTCCTTGGTTCTGGTGCATGGCGTGACCGCTTATGCCTCCTCAGCCGATGAACCGCCTCCCGCCAACACGTCGGGCGCCGATTCGGACAAGCTCATTCGCGATATTATCGTGACCGCCAATCGACGTTCAGAAGCCTTGCAGTCGGTTCCGGTGGCGATCACGGCATTTACCGGCGATTCTTTGCGGCGCGAGGGGATCACTTCCAATCAGGATCTGGCCGGCAAGGTGCCTTCACTGATCGTTGGCCAGGCTTCGGGTCAGCGCGACACCCAGACCTTCACCATTCGGGGTCAGGGTTCGACCTACGGCGGTGGGCCCGGCGTTGCGGTCTATCTGGCCGAAGTACCACTGCCCCAGCGCGAGGACACCGTTGGCCAGATCGGTACTGGCACCATGTTCTTCGACCTGACCAACGTCCAGGTGCTCAAGGGCCCGCAAGGCACCTTGTTCGGTCGAAACACCACCGGTGGTGCGGTACTCGTCGAACCGGTCAAGCCCAAGGGCATCTTCGACGGCTATGTCCAGGTGCAGACCGGCAATTATAATGACCGCGAATTCGAGGCGATGCTTAACGTGCCGCTCGTCACCGACAAGTTGGCTCTGCGCGTGGCGGGCAGGTTCGCCCAGCGCGATGGCTATACAATCGATGTGAAGACCTTGCGGGATCTTGATAATCGCAATTACTGGACTGGCCGGGCCAGTCTGCTGTGGACGCCTAATTCGGCGATCGAGAACAATATCGTCGTCTCGGCACTTCAAGTCAATCAGAGCGGCACGGGCAGTGTTTTTGCCGGCTTCAACTCAGCCATCAATCCAACGTCGCCGACCGCTGCCTACCAGGGTTCTGCTGCGCGAACCTATGGCCTGCCATTGCTGACCGCCGTGCTGGCCGCGCAGCAATCACGCGGGCCTCGTGCTGTCGATCTGAACGTGACGCCACTGGACGAACAGCGCCTGTTCATGGCTTCGGACAGTTTGACAGTCGATCTGACTGCCAACCTCAAACTGCGCAACATCGCCAGCTATGCGCGCTATCGCGCAAGGGCCGAATTCGACCAGGATGGCTCGCCGCTCAACATCAGCGATACCGGTCCAGAAAGTGCCAATTCAACGGACGCCCGCCAGTGGACCGAAGAATTCCAGTTGCAGGGCAAAGCTTTGGCGGATGCTTTCAAATATGCCGTCGGCTATTACCACGAAGATGCCAACACGCTGGGGCCGCAGGTGCGCGCCGGCTCGAACAACGGGGCCTACACAAATATCACACAGGCCGAGCATCGCTGGACCAATGGCGTCTACGGGCAGGGCACGCTCGACTTTGCCGCGTTGACGCGGGCTCTGGCTAGTGTTGAACTGACTGGGGGCTATCGCTACACGTGGGACCACAAGGAGGCCCAGTCATCGTTCAAGACGGCCACGATCTGCGTTCTGCCAACGGTTGCAACAGCTTGGCCGGCCTGTCTTGTCCAGCGAACGCTCGACAGCAAGGCTCCCAGCTGGACGCTCGGGCTTGACTACAAGGTCAGGCACGGCGCGTTGCTCTACGCCAAGGTCAGCCATGGCTACAAGAGTGGCGGGTTCAACTACAATGGCACCAACCCGCAGGTCCTGTTGTTCCTTCCCGAATATCTGACCACCTACGAAGCTGGTGTCAAATCCGACTTCCGCCTTGCAAGGATGCCGGTCAGGCTGAATGGTGCCTATTATTATTCGAAATACACCGACATCCAGAAGGTCGGCTCCAGCATCGTCAATCTGCCGGGCGGTGGTTTTTCGGCAGGTTCGGCAACCGTGAATGCAGGTCGCGCCCACATTCAGGGTCTGGAGCTGGAATCGACCATCTCGCCGGTCAAAAATCTCTTCATTTCGGGAAGCTATGCTTATACCGCTGCGAAATACGATGATTTCAAATTCTCTTACCTCAGCGGTTCGACGCTGCTGATCGACGACAAGACGGCGGTGCCATTCTCTTTCACGCCGAAAAACCAATATTCGGTTTCAGGCAGCTACAAGATCGAAATGCATGGAAATCAGTCCATCACGCCGTCCTTCACCTTCTCTCACGTCGATCGCTACTACACGCAGATCACCGATCCCGCGCAAGAACCTTTCGGCTACCTTCCTGCTTCCAACCTGCTGAACCTACGCGTTTCCTGGGATAATCTGGCCAATCTTCCTATGGACCTGGCCTTTTTCATGACCAACGTTACAAACAAGACCTTCCCCATCCAGGTTCAGGCCAATTACGGCAAGAACGGGGCGTCGTATGGGGCGGGCTTTGCGCGCTACATTTACAGCGAGCCACGTATGTTTGGGGCGCAACTGCGTTATCGCTTTGGCGCGGGCGCGCAATAAGTCTGACATTTCTAAATGGCCTGAGGAAGCCCCCGGAGGTTCGAACCATCCGGGGGCTTCTGACGAACAGAGGTCAGACGCGGCCCGTTACAGGAAGATTGGCGCCGGTGATCGCGCGCGCGCCATCGGAGAGCAGGAAGGCGACGACCTCGGCCAGAGCTTTGGGCGTCACCCAGCGTGTATGATCGGCATCGGGCATGTCAAGACGGTTGGCGGGCGTGTCGATGATCGACGGCAGGATGGCGTTGACACGGATACCCAGATCCTTCTCCTCCTCGGCCAAAGCTTCGGTCAGCCGCGATATTCCGGCTTTGCTGGCAGCATAGGCGCCCATACCGCTTCCCGCGCGCAACGAAGCGGCAGCGCCGATGTTGACGATGGCGCCGCCTTGCAGCCGCAGCAAGGGCAGGGCCGCGGCGCAGCAATTGACGGCGGTGCGCAGGTTGATGCTGTACATTTTATCCCAGGTTTCGATGCTGCCATCGCACAGCATTTCCCACGCAAAACCACCCGCTACATTGACCAGGCCGGCGATCCTGTGGCCTAGACTGGCGGCGGTTGAGAAGACATGTTTCACCGCATTCGCCTCGGTAAGGTCAGTCCCGCCGAAATAGTGAGCTATGTCGGCGGGCGCGGCAGGCGCGCGATCGACACCGATGACTTGCCAGCCATGGCCCGCTAATTCCTCGGTGATGGCACGGCCCAGCGCGCCAGCGGCCCCGGTCACGATAATGGCGTCGGTCATGATCTCTCTCCCTTTGGTCTTATTCGCAATCTTGAAGCGCGGCGGGTGAAAGGCAACCTTCCTATATGTGAATGACTCCCGCACATGAGGTTGTGGTAGATTGGTTTTGGCGAAAGCGTAGGTTCTGCGGCAAAGTTGGCCTGAAGAGCCCACACGACAAAAGACCACATGACCGCCTGATGGCGGGGGAGATAACGATGAAACAAAGTGAAACCGTGCTTGGCAACGGTTGGCCGGTCTTGATTTTCCTATTGCTGGCGACCCTTCCGAACACCTTCACCTCAACATTGTTGGCCTCGGCATTGCCAGTTCTGGCGCGGGAACTGGGAACGGGCGCGCTGGGCATCGAGCGGGCACAGATGCTGATGACCGCGCCGGGGCTGGCAATGCTGACCTCGCCGCTGGCGGGTTGGGCGGCGGACCGTTATGGCGCCCGCCGGGCGGTTAGCATCAGCCTGTTGCTTTGCACCATTGGCGGCCTTGGCTGTCGTTTTACTGTCGATTTTCCGGAATTGCTAGCGCTTCGCCTGCTGCTGGGCGTCGGCGTGGGTGGCATGATGGCGGTCAGCCTCGCGCTCGTCGGCGCGTGTTTTGCCGGGCAGGCGCGCACGCGGGTGCTGTCTTATCGCTGGGCGATCATGTGTGTCTTTTCGGTGCTGGCAGTGCAATTGGCGAGCTGGCTGGCGCTGAACTTCACATGGTCTACACCATTGTGGGTCTATCTGTCGGCACTCCCGCTGCTGATCTTCGGGCTGCTATGCGTGCCCGATACGCGCGGTATGCGCGAGGTGGGGGAGAGCACGGAGCCGAGCCAGGCGCCTCGCTTGATGAAGGAACTGCTCACCCCGACTTTTCTGCTGGCCATGGCGGGCAACCTGTTTTTTGCCATCGCAACCTACAGCACCTATGCCCAATTGCCGTTCCTGCTGAAAGAACTGGGCTATGCACCCACGGCCTTTGCCCAGATGATGATCCCAACGACCCTTGCCTCAGTGGTAGCCGCGCTGCTGTTGCCGCGCATGAGCCGCTTTTTTCACCCGGTGGCGATCATCGCGGTTTCGCTGGTCGTGTTTGCGTGCGGCATGCTGTGCTTTTCCATGGCAGGCAGCATGGCCAAGGTCATCTTCGCATCCTTGCTGGTTGGTGCGGGAACCGTGGTGTTCGAGCCGGCACTCAGCGCCTTTCTGCTCGAAAAGATCCATCCGTCGCGGCGCGGTTTGGCGATGGGCGGGGTGTTCGGCACCTTCCATCTCGGGCCCTTCCTGATCCCGTTTCTGTTTGGCGGACTGAACGCGCGTTATGGTTTTGCCTTTTCGGCACAGATCATGGCCTGGGTGGCCCTGGCCTTGGCTGTGGGGATTTTGGCGGTGTTGGGGCGGCATAGCGTCAAGCCGCGATTGGCGACCAGCCCGACCTGAGGCAGGCACGAAACGGGGGGCCGTTTGACTGCGGCCCCCCGTTCAATCGCGCCTATTCGGCGGCTGTGGTGAGCGATTTCTCCATTTCCCGCGCGCGGTCACGGCGTTCGAGCGCCATCTTTTCGGTCTTGGTCTGGCCGCCCTCCATGATCAGATCGGAACGGCGCTTCCACTCTTCGAAGTCCAGGTCATAGGCGCCCCGGATTTCAAGCTTTTCGCGCACCTCCTTGACTGGGAGGTGCAGGTAATCCTCGATCTTCTTGAGGAAGTAGGGCCCCGAGTTGCGCCCTATAGCGTGGCCCTTTTCCATCAGGTCCCAGATCCACGGGAAGGCTGGCCCATAGTTGAGCGAGCTGCGCAGAAAGAAGGGGAACCACAGGAGCATGTTGTTTGTGCAAAGGTCCTTGGCCAGATCAGCGTCGAAATATTTGTAGAAGCTGCCAAAGTGAATCATATTTGGCATAGCTTCACCAATGTAATCAAAGCCGGCTCCGGTTAAAATGTGCATAAAATCATGAATTTCCACCTTACGGCGACGGAAATACTCATAATGATTTCGGATTGGAAAGGCGATGCTCGACATGGTGTTGTCGTAGCCATATTTGTCATAGTGCCTGAACACCATATGGCCAAACGAACCTTCGGGGCAGTCCTTGAGGTCTGCCGTAGTCCAGTATGACATGTAACGTTCGTCGAGGAAGGAGGCCAGTTCGGGCCAGTCTTGCGCCGCCTTGGCAAGCTGGTCGCTGATGGCGTTGGTGTCTTGATTTTCCTCGACGGCGCGGTTGAGTTCGGGGATGCCGAACGTGGAGGGCAGGTCCGGCCCATTGCGACGCAGGCATTCACGCACTGTCCATTCGCGAATGCGGTAATCATTCAGCCACGGCGATGAACTGGTCAACATGCTGCTGTTGGACAAGGCCAGCTTGTAGCCATCGTTCATGTAGTCTTCGTAGATCGCCCTGTTCTTTTCGAGGTCTATGATCTTTTGTTCGGCCATTTCGTTCTCTCCCATGGGCTGAGCAGCCTCAAGGAGGTCTGCCGCCGCGTACCGAGGGACATGTTCAGTCCTCTCAGCGCATAGGATAAGATATGGACTAACCGTGTCTAATTCCGTTTTGGTCCGCCCTGATGCTGGTGTGGCATCAGAGAGCACGCCACACGACGGGCACCTGACTCTCGTCGTCCAGCACATCGCCCGGCGAGAGCCGCGCGGCGTAATCGGGGCTGATCATGTCGGCATTGCCGTTGTAGGTTTCGCCCGAGCCGAAATAGAAACCCAGCACCGAATAGCGCGGTTGAGGAGTCAGGTTGGCGGCAGTGGCATGGGGCATCAGGGCATTATAAAAGCAGCAGAATCCCGCGCGCCCATCGATCGAGACCGTTTCGACATCGCGCCATTCGGGATAGTGTTCAAACAGGCCATCGATACCGGGGGGCTTGGGCGAGGCGCCCAGCCGTGCAATTTTGGGAAAGCCCGGCAACACGCAGATCGCCGCATTGCGTGCCGACAAATCCTGAAGTGAAATCCATGCCACCGTCACTTTGCGCGAATCCATCGGCAACGCCTCGTGCATGCTGACATGCCAGTCGGTGGTGCGGAAATGGGCGGGGCGGCGATAGCAGTAATCGTTGAGCAGGCGCACTTCGGAAAAGCCGTTGAGTTCACCGATCAGCTTGCCGATCTTCGGACTGTAGAGCAGATCGCGGATGCGCGGGTCTTCGTGGTGGATGAAGCCTTGCCCGATCCCCAACTTGCCTGCGCCGAAACTTTCAGCGCGCCTTTCGACCGCGGGCAGGAAGATCTCGCGCCAGTCCGCCACCTCGTCATCATGCAGAAAATCTTGCAGGACGACATAGCCATCCCGGCGATACTGGGCGATTTCGTGGGGCAGCAGTCTTGAGCGCATGATTGTTATCCGTGACAAGATTAGAACCGGGGGGCGTTGCGGGCGGCATCCTCGCGCAGCAGGTCGGCGCCTTCGGGCAGGAGAACTCCCTGCCGCAGGGCATCTTCGATGGCCTGGGCGTAGGCGCCTTGCCATCGCGCAGGCGATCCATAGCGAGCGCTCAGCCATTCAGAGGAGAAAGGCACGCTCGATCCGCGCAAAAAGGCGAAGCCGGGTGTGTTGGTGCCGGTGTGACAGGCGAGGGGGGCCGCGATCTGGGGCAGACGAAGCCCACCCAGCGCCATACCATCCCTGTCACGGGTAATCGGCGGTGGCACGCCGGGTCTGGTTGGCTCGCCCAGCGCGATCCGTGCAAATCGTGGTGGTTCGATCCCCTCGACCATCCACCGCTGCATCGCGGCCAGTGCGGCATCGCGCAACGGCTGGATTTGAATTGTGTTGGGCGGCAGGTCGGCCTGTTGAAAGGCAGCGCTCGCGGGGGCGCCGCCGGCATGGGCAAGGCCGGCCGCTTCCCAGAGGCGATAGCGGTCGGTGTCGGGCTGGCGTACGGCGGCATGACTGCGCGCCTCGGTTTCGGTGTTGAGCACGAACACCGGCGCCTCGGTATCACGCAGCAGAGCCGTGCCCGAGGGTAGCGTGCCATCGACCATGGCTGCCAGATCGGTGATGCCACCAGGACGGTTGTGGTCGGCCGTTTCCAGGGGGCTTTGATCGCCAAAGCGCAGATCGAGCATGAAGCCGGAAAAGGGGTGACCATGGGGAGCCACGCCATTGATAAAGGCCGAAAGGCGGCCCGCCGATTGCGATGCACCGCGCGCCAGCACCCGCTCCATGCGCAAACCCCCGACCAGATCGCCCGATCGGGCCAGCGCGACCCCAGCCTGAAGAAAAATATCATAACCGGCATCGTCGGTCGGGATGGAGAGCAAGCCATAGCGCTCGGGGTCGAAGGCATGCAGCCCCTTGGGATCCGCCGTGTCAAACCCTTCCAGCCCCACGCGCTGCGCGGAAACCCCGGCCAGCACATAGCCGTCGCGGTAAATCTCTGGATGACAGCGGATGTTGTCGAATCCTGCGGTGACATTGTTCCACAGCAGGATCGCGGTGCCATTGAATCGCACCGGATCAGCCGGACGGCGCACCACGATGCGCGTTCGATAGGGCACCTGACCGCGCACCTGCGTCTGCCAGGCGCCGTCGAAGCTATAGCTGCTGCCTGGTGCCAGTGCGAACAGGCGCGCCACCCCTTCGATCAGGAATTCTTCCTCAACATACCCGTGGCCAGCGGCATCGAAGGGCGGCGAGATAAAGGGCTGGCCGCGCCCGCCAGCAAGGCGGTGCACTTCGGGCATGGGCAACGCTGCTGCTTCCACTTCGATCATCGCCGCTCCTGCTCCCCTTTGCTTGTGCTATCAGCCACCAGCCTTGGCGCGCGTCAGGGATGAACTCAATTCAAACTCTCTATCGCTCGAAATTTCACACACTCGAGTTTTGGCCGGCGGCGCTGGTCACGATGTCGGCAAAGATCGCGGTTGCCGGATCGGGCTCTCCCGACCGGCACATCAGGCTCAGCGTGCGGGTGAGGTCTAGATCATGCACCCGACGGAACACCACGCCGGGACGGGTGGGCCGGTCGAACACCGATCCACTCACGATGCTGATGCCAAGTCCGACAGCCACCAGCGCAAGCCGCACATCTTCCGACGGCAGCTCATAGGCCACCCGCGGCGTTATGCCGTGATGGACAAAGCCCGCGATCTGCCGGTCATAGCCCACCGGATCGAGCGCGCGCGAAAAGCTGATCAGATCCTGGCCCGCCAGATCGGCCAGTGAAACCTGCGTGCGCCCCGCCAGCAGGTGCCCTTCGGGCAGCGCAAGATGGGCGTCATAGCGGCGCAGTGGCCATACGCCCGCCGCGTCGGGTTCCGCATCGCCATAGACAATTGCCGCATCGAGCGCGCCAGTACGCACGCCCTCGCGCAGCGCGGTGGATTGCTCGAGCAATTGCAATTGCAGCCGGACATCGGGGCGTGCCTGGCGAAATTCGCGAATGGCGGCCATCACAAAGCCGATCTGCCCCACCAGCGCGGTCATCCCCAGCCGCAACAACCCGACTTGCCCTTCGCGAAACAGCGCCAGATGCTGGTTGGCATCCTCGACCGCCTTGAACACGGTGCGTGCGTGGCGCAGCAATACCTCGCCAGGTGGCAGCAGGCGAACGCGGGTACCGCTGCGGTCGAGCAGGGTTTGGCCCACTTCCTGTTCCAGCTCCTGCACCCGCCGTGATAGCGCTGATTGGGCGATGTGGAGTTGCTCGGCCGCCCGCCGAAAACTGCCCAGTTCGGCCACGGCCATGAAATAGCTCAGGCGGCGCAAGTCCACAAATTCTCTCCCAAATGTTCTTTGGAGCCGTCCTGACCAAACCCGCTGCTGGGCCAAGCATCAAAACTCCTATATATGAAGGCCCACCCTATACAGAATTTGGCTTCTCCATTCCAGCGCTGCCGGGGATAAGACTCCCATTCGCATCAGGAGAGCCGGGGCCAGCCCCGCACATTTGTCCATTGCCCCAATCGAAAAACCGATCAAGCTCGCGTTTCGCCATTTTCGCCCAAGAGCGGATACTCGTACTGGCCGTTATTCTGGTCGGCTGCGCGCAATTCTCGATTATGCTGGGCTTTGTGGTCATCATGCCGCTGGGGCCCGACATCGCGCGGGATCTGGGCTTTGGCCCCGCGCGGATCGGGTTGGCGGCCAGCCTCTATGCGCTGGCCGGATTTCTCGGCGGATTGGCTGTGTCGCCCCGCCTCGATCGCTTTGCCCGCAGACCGGCATGGTGTCTGTGCATGGCGGGAACGGCGCTGGGCATACTCGCGGCAGCCTATGCCGGCAGCTTGTGGCAATTGCTGGGCGCGCGGATGCTGGCGGGCGCCTGTGGCGGGCCAGCGACCGCGACGGGCCTTGCCATCATCGCCGATCTGGCGCGACCCGAACAAAAACCCGGCGCGATCGGCCAGGTGATGGCGGTGACGCCGCTTGTGTCGATCCTTGGTATGCCCGCATCGTTGGCGCTGGCGGCGGTGGCGGGCTGGCGAGCGCCTTTGGTCCTTGTTGCGCTTTTCGCGCTGGTGGTCGCAGCTGCCGGGCACCGGTGGTTGCCCAGACTCGATGGGCATTTGGCGGCGGGCCATGGGCCGATGGGCTTTTCGCTCCGGGCTGCGGCGACCAATCCGCGCTATGTCCGCATGCTTGCAGGTGTGGCCGCCGCAGCCTTCAGTTTCAATCTGTTGACAGCCACCAACCCTGCTATTCTGTTGCTTAATCTGCATTTTCCGCGCGGCTGGCTCAGCCTGTTCTATCTGGGCGCCGGGCTGACCGCGCTGACCGCGCTGCATGCCGCGCGGCTGCATTCTAAACGCCATGGTATGGCAAACCCGATGCTGATCGGCAGTACATTGTTTCTGCTGGGCGCCACGGGGTTTTATCTGTTCGAGATTTCATTGCCGGGCGGTGCGCTTGCGCTGGCGGTGATGCTGGTAGGGGTGTCGATGGTGAATATGGCGACATGGGCAACCGCGATCCAGGTTCCTGGCCCGCGCGAACAGGCCGGATTTGGCGCGACGGCCAGCGCGCTGCAAAATCTAGCCGGGGCGCTGGGGGCGGGGCTTTCCAGCGTCATCTTGATCGATCTGCCGGGGCATCGCCTTGGCCATACGGCGGCGCTTGGCGGGGTGGCGATGATCAGTCTGCTCGCGCTGCTCGCGCTGTCCTTGCGCGAGGCGGGCCAACAGCGAAGAGTGGATCTCTACAGGGAGTGAGAATGATGAGCAAAATCGCAAAGGGCAGGATGGAGCAACGCCTGAGCTGCCTTTCGATCTGCGTGGATGATATCGCAACGGTGCGAGCTTTCTATGAGGCGATGGGCTGGACGGCCTCGCCGCTCAGCCGCGAGATTATGCCGATCTTCAACGCCAATGGCTTTGTCTTCATGGTGGTTGGGCGTAAACTGGGCATGGAGGAGGCCTTTGGCATGCCGCTGCCACTCGCGGTCGCGCCGCTGCTTGATGCTCCCCCTGCCTTTTCCGGCGTGTTGCTCAGCTATGTCGTGCGCTCGGACGAGAATGTCGATGCGATCCTGGCCCAAGCGGTGGCCAGTGGCGGCAGCCTGCTGCGTCCCGGCAAGGAGCAACCGTGGGGAAATTATTCAGGCTATTTCGCTGATCCTGCGGGCACGGTGTGGGAGGTCTCACTCACCCGGCGCACGCAGGTGCGAGACGACGGCACATTCCGCATCGACGGCTAGGGAGAGTTTATGGGATATCCGGGTATTTGCGGCAAGGTCGCCATCGTCACGGGCGCGGCCTCCGGCATTGGCTTAGCCAGCGCGCGAGCTTTGGCGGCGCAGGGGGCAAACGTGGTGCTGTGCGACCGTGCCGCCGATGGGTTGGACGCCGCGCTTGCTTTGATCACTGGCGAGGGTGGAAAGGCCACCGTGGCCTGTTGCGATGTGTCCAGCGCGGCGGATTGGCAGGCGGCGGTGGCCAGGACGCTGGCATGGGGCGGACGGCTTGATCTGCTGATCAACAATGCCGGCATTCCGCAGGTCGGCATGAAACTGCTGTGCGATGTGGAGGAAAGCCAGTTTGACGCGATCCTTGGCGTCAACATTAAAGGTGTGTGGCTGGGCATGAAACACGCCATCCCGGCCATGCTGGCGGGGGGAGGCGGGGCGATCGTGAACATGTCGTCGTCGGCGGGGCTGGTGGGGCAGGCGGGGGTGTCGATCTATGCCGCCACCAAGCACGCTGTGCTGGGCCTGACCAAATGCGCGGCGCTGGAATATGGCATCGAGGGCATCCGGATCAACGCGGTATGCCCTGGCGCGGTGGACAGCCCGATCCGCGCCCATCGTCGCGCGCAGTACAGCGACGAAGAATGGGCGGCCCGCGCCCGCGCCAATCACCCGGCCACAGGACGCGATGGCACGGCTGAAGAAATAGCGGCGGCGGTGGTGTTTCTATGCTCGGATGGGGCAAGCAACATTCATGGCATTGCCTTGCCGGTGGATGGGGGCAGGGTCGCGCAATAGCACGCCCTGCTGCCGGCTTAGACGTGGGCAGGAGCCAGCGCCCTGGCCGCGTCGCCAATCGCGATCCACGGCTGCTTATCGGGGCTGTCGATGCGGCTGAACATGCGGTTGTGGCAGATCGCCACGGCCAGCCCA
>Ga0116227_10013044_pt1 | contig 13263 bp, 5 predicted proteins | sample S1TSphgellanicum_FD_89693 | JGI IMG/M metagenome (GOLD analysis project Ga0116227, IMG submission 89693) | Host-associated microbial communities from peat moss isolated from Minnesota, USA - S1T2_Fb - Sphagnum magellanicum MG | ecosystem: Host-associated > Plants > Peat moss > Unclassified...
AAAAAAAAATAAATTAGTTTTTGACAAAAAAAAAATTTTGGTAAGGTTTTGGAATTTTTTAATATAAAAAAATTGGAAAAAAAAAAAAAAAAAAAAAAACCCTAATATCAACAAGGCAGAGTAAGTCCAGATAATTTATTAGCCATGATTTTAATATGCCAACCAAATGAGGGTGATGGTAAAGTCTTCAGGAAAAAATATTAACCATGTAAGCACAAATTAAAAAAATTTGAACAAAAAATTTAGGGCCATGTAAGCTTTGAAATCTTCCGAATTTGAGTAATGATATATACATATATATGTTTTGCAAACTTATTGATATTTTAAAAAATTAAGATAAATGACCAATATTTTACCTTGTTTCCATGGAAAAAAGTAGGTGTAAATATAAAATATGTTCATTTGCATTTTATTCCCATCTAGAGATATATCCAAATAAATACCAATTTTTGAAAATAAGGATTACTAACCTACCAATAATGTGCATTCTTCTAATGAAAGCCTCATATTAAGTAATACATGTACATTTTTTTTTTACATGTGAGAGACTCCACCAACCTTGTTGCTATTAACCCTTATGCTCCAATGCTTATCAAAGTACCTATTTAGTTATGTCCTTATTCCTTGCCTACCTACTTCACTCTTAGAACTTGAGGAATTTGTCAATAAAAGAACCACCCAATTTAGTTTTCATTCGCAAATGTACTTAAGATTAATGTAACATGACACCAAATTGTTCATACTTTGCAAAGAGCATGGTGCATACAAACTACAAAACCAAATAATGGTGCTTCTTTGCATCAAATGTTAAATGTGTCCAATAATGGTGACTATCACCAAGCATGAGACTATCACTTCTTGTAAGTACTAAGCTCTCTCCTTCACAACACAATGAGGTCTCATAAGTACCAAGCTCTCTCCTTCACAACACAATGAGGTTGGGACATGATTGATACACTTTGCCAATATTTGATTAATGTACTTGTCAATACTTAATGTATATGTTTTAAATTGGCACCCCTTTACACTTCGTCACATGATTTGAATTCTATTAGAACCTTGTAATGTAATGTGAGACAACGAGGGGGGGGGAAACAATGTCTATTGCATGTATTCAAAAAACACCACAAAAAATCATTTACAACTATGCAATTATGTGAATAACACACCATTCCAAAATGTGTGAATGCTTGTGCCACTTGTTTATGTGGCTATGCACAACAAAAGCTTTGATGGCATGAGTTAACTAACCACACATCACTTTTCTACCATTCAAGTTAAACCATTATGGTTTTCATCCATCGTTATAATGCATTCACATTTGCAAATATAGGTTGTGTAACATAGTTATTTTGATGATTTATAAGTTTTTTTATTGTAATAAATTTGGTGAAAGGAAATTGAAGTTGTTTACATGATAATGGCATTAACCCAAATTAGATTTTTGTTATTATTGAATAATGAAACCTACATGTAGTGTTGTATTCATATTTTCATTCATAATGTTTAAAGTTAATTTAAATTAGTTTAGGCCATAGATGTAATGATTAAATACAAAAAAAAAAAAAACATTGTTGAGTTCAACAAGTTGGTCAATTTGTAAGGAGAAAAATTTATATAAATACACTAGGAAGAATTTCAAGCCTAGCAATTCAAACAAACATAATTATACATTCTATATTGAAATGAGGTTTTAAAAGGAAATTATTAAGCAATGGTCATGGAATATCATCACAAAATAGATGCATCATCAAACTTGAGGTTTTCACATTAGACATTTTTACAAAAGAAAAATTATTATTGATAACTACCATTCTTGCCATTAATGTTTTGTCTTATATAATTCCCAACAAGGGAATAGGTTGAAAAAAATTGGGATTCCTCCTAAATTCAAATCATGGTGACCTTTACAAGCATGTGGCTTGTGATGAACCAATTTAATTATAATTGCATTAATCACCTTTTTATAATGGTTTGTGCATTTTGATGTGTTTGTGAGCTCAATTTTGTTCATCTTAAATTTATCCCAAAACTCTGCATGATTTTATTTGATGTGTAAAACTCAATTGCACACATGAACAATATTTTCAAATATTTGCAACACATTGCATTGAAAAGTTTACCATGATACCTTGTGTCAAACCTTTGGGGGCATGTCACCCCCAAGATTGTAAATGACAAACAATAATATTATTAATCATAAACTTTGCATCCCATGATTTGGTAATGAAAATCATGGGAAATTCATTCTTCATAAGTTCATAATGTCTACATTATATGGATGTCACGTGTCTAAAATACATATGAAACATGTATAAGTAGGGTGAAATATTTTCATTCATTTTTAGGTTGAATGAAAATCTTTATGCTATTTATATGTGCTTCATATGGGTTTTGAATGCATGAAAACCTTATGCAAAAACTTTACATCTATGGAGAAAAAATTTCACACAATTTCAATTTCCAAATCGTTCGATGCCAAGTTTCTGATGATTAAATAACCCAATCTTAACAACAACCAAATCTTTAAAACTTGGGATGCGTTTTTTAAACTCTTTACAACTAATGAAGTTTTGGACACAAGCATAGTTATTTACTTTTTGTATTGAAAAAAAATTCTAAAAGGAAATTCATTTTGAACAAGACAATAGAACATAATGAAAACTTTTGACAAAAAGGACACATCATCAAATATTTGCAAACTTGAATGGTCCACTTTTGGCAAATTTGAAATCCATAATGATATTTTCTTAACCATGTATTTTGACAATATTGCCAAAAATGTATATTTTTCAGATGTTTAAATTTGAGCTGAAACAAAAAAATTTCAAAATATAACAAATGGTCATCTTAAATATTATTATGAGAATATGGTTGTGAAATTTTTTATAAGAATACCAAAAACATCATGTCATAAAAGACTTCTCGATTTCTTTTGATTTTGGTGTTTCCAAAAGTCCTTAAAGCAATGAAACCATCTTGAAGTGCTTTGAGAACTCTTATTTTCAATTTTGGACATAAAATGTTATTTTATTACAAACTTTGATTATGATGAATCTATTTACAAGTTTTCTAAGGATTGTGACATTGCTCCAATCATGTGCACCCTCATGGGACACTTAGTATTAAATCTCTAAATTAGTTACATCAAACAAACATTGGGGGGGGAGGTATTATGTAAGGGATTTTTTTTTCCCCGCCTTATTAATAACTTATTTTTTAATATGTGCATTTTTAAATTGCCATATGTATTTTTAATTTATTTCATCCAATTTCAATACCATGTATTCATTTTATGTTTTTGTTTTAGTTAGTTTATAGTTGGAAAAAATGGTTTTTCCATAAATGGATGATTTGTGCAATGAATCAATACATGCAAAAGTGGCAACTTTAGTGCCTTTGAACAATACATTTGGAAACAAGCAAGGTGAACAAAATTTTGTGGCCAATGTAATTTCCATTACAACTTAGACATATGAAACTATGGGATTAAAGAACATCAATTACCAATATAGCTTCTAGCTTGTAATTGGAAACATTCATTTTAACCAACATTATCAAAATTCATGGTTTTTCAAAGTATCCAACTTGATTACCTTATCCATTTTGACTAAATTTTGTTCAATTTGACTAGAGGCTTGGGTTGTTGAAGTGACACGTTTCTTTGACTAGTTCACTTCACTAAAATGACAATTTTTTTTATTGTTCAATGTGAAATTTCATCAAATGTGACAAAAAAAATGAACACCTTTTGTTAACGAAAACAAGGGTGTAATCAATTGAAATATGGAATCAAATTAGATATGTGGTCAAATAGGACAAAACACATACAGCTCTAGTCAAGAATTAAGAAACAAATTTAGTCAAATGATACATGGAATCAATAAAGTAGGTAGGTAAATTATTTATTTATTATTATCGGGATCATTTATACTTAAGGTAGATAGGCTATTTAATATACTAACCTATATATATTTTAGCCTATGCCTAAGTAGCCTATGTATAATATTTGTATTATCATAGTTAACTTATGTATACTAGATTTATATATTATATATAATAGCCCAGTTAACATAGGTATATTAACCAAGGTTACTTGTGTTACTTAGATTAAATTAATTATGGGATTTTAATTATCATATTTTTTCTTAAATGTCAATACTAGTAATAATCAATTGATTATTTATCATTTTCAACTTATATATTATATTTACCGTACCTAAAGCATGTATATTTTAAATAATTTAAAGTAGATTATACTAGTAACCTAGGTTAGTATGTAGGTCAATACCTTCCTAGGCTAAGTTACCTTACCTATCCGCCTATGTAAATAACATAAAAAGATTGAACATGTTCAATAAAATATGTTCACAAAAAATTTCACCTTATGAATTTGGTACTGCAATGGTTAATTATTTGACCTTTCAATGTGGAGTGAGGAGTTCAAGTCCCCACATTTGCAATATAAGTCACAACCTTGGTGACCTAGTTTGATTAAATAACTCAAGTTGCCTAAGTTAGCTAAGCTAGGTGGCCTAGGCCTTAAACTACTTAGTTAACATATATATATATATATATATACCATCACACCATCAATTATTGTGGGGGATAAGTATGTACGTACATAAATTAACAAATAATAATTATTTTGGGCATTTATTTTAAATAATAATTACACAATTAGATTCTTTTAATTGCATAATCTCATTTAATTATGTAAAAATACCTAATAAAGAACCCTAGTTACAAAAACCTAGCCAAAAATACCCAAACAAATTGGACGTGTCAAAATCGACTTGTTCAAGATGATTGGTTAATCAAGTTGGCAAATGCCACTTTTTGGCCTTTTTTACCAATATTTTTTTTCAAATAAATTGTGAATTCTTGTTGTGCAATGCAAGTTCGATCATCAACCATTTCTGCATACGCAAATGGAATAATAAAAATAATAAGAAACCCTAACTAACAAAAATTCCTATGATTTTATAATATAACATGTTTAATGTCTCACATGATCACAATAAAATATAAGTTGATTACTCCTAACCCATTGTACACAATGGGTGTGGTAATTGTATTGTGATGTTTTTAACCCTACACATCATGTTGATGATGTTGATTCCTTATGACCCCATACCATTGTCTCACAAACCTTATGAAATAGTTCACAAATACATATGTCCTTGTTAATTGATTGTTTAGGAAGTTAAATAGTAAACTGAATCTAAATTGTGAATGAGAGATGGAAATGAATAAAAAGAGGCACATTAATCAAAATATAGTTATTATCCTAAGACAAGGTCGAACAAACTTGATTTCCAAGAAAATAATCATCAATTTAACAAGGCTTCTATTCATAATAGGAAGAACATGCAAGATTTAATAAACAAATGTAAAACAATACAAGAGTTCATGAATTTGAAAAGAACATTTGATATACACCTAATCACTATAATTCACATGTTTTTCACCTCCCCTTTTCATAGGTCCATCATCATCCTTTCTTCTTAATCAAATTTGATGAAGATGCAACATGGAATTTCCAAGACATCTATAAATCATTCAAGAGTTTTTTTTAATTCATTCATTAATTAATATTTTTTCATTCAATAACTTATTAATTTTATTTTGCTTACTAATCTACTAATTGAACCTACCAAAAACTAATACTTTAAATTTTTAATACATATATTATATATTTTATAAATTTTTTTAATATTGTGGATTAATGTATACCACATATTAATTATATTTTCGTTTTAAAAATAAACATAACCCTATTATAATATATATGGGAGCCTATTTTTAACTCGTATGTTTTGTAAATGGAAATAAAAGTGTCCCGCCTTAACATGTGCATTAAAAATTTCCCCATTTGGTGTGAAACATAAGTACTGACCAAGGTAATGTGCCATATATTCCTAAAGATGTTCAACCCATGGTAACTATAAAGGCTAGTGAAAAGCTTCATAAAATTTATTTGATGATAATTTTGGTGTTCAACACCTAATTGGATTTCCCCTAGGTGAAATCACATAGGTGATTCCACTTGTTTATACCAACCCATCATCAATCACTAGGTGGAAGGTCAAATGCAATCCCATGATATGAAGGACATTTCACTAAAAGCTATAGTGAAATATGTGGCAGACTAAACCCACTCCGTATTAGTGATTGGAACCTTTTTTGTGAAATAAATATTTGTTTCAAGATAAACTCCCATGTTTGTTTAATCGTATTTATGGAAAATTTCCCAATCCTATAAACATTATAAATCTCAAAAACCTAGGACAAACTCTTTTGTTCCTTATATGGCTAAACTCTTTTGTTCCTTCAAAGGTACCCATTTTTTAATGGAGGCATAAGGAAATGTGCATTGCATGCATAAGTTGTTCAAAATAAAGGAATTTTACCTAGTGTTAAAAATGAACTTTTGAAAGGCCAAAAGTGAGCAACTTAATTCCATGCTTTTGTCTAGTGGTTCTTACAATTTTTTGAAATTGGTTAAAAAACCTACCCACCTTGTAGGTAGCATCCAAAGAATTGCAAAGACTAGGGTTAGGTAGCAATTTGTCAAATTTGAATAACCTTTTGAAATATTTGGAATTTTCATATAGGCAAGTTATAAATATTTAAACCCTAAACACATTAGGCAAATGACCCTTGATGAATATAAACAAACGCCACTAACCCAATGCCAAAAAATGTAGCCCCAAATTTCAAATCATATTGACATTATACTTATTAACATGAGTAAAGATGCAAGAAATGGGGAAAGGGATATGGATTTTTAAGACATACATGACATATACTAGGGAAATCAATGTCACTTGGTTAAAATACCTTTTGGAGCTTCCCATGTATGCTAATGAAGTTTCATGCCTTGAGTTTTCACACTTCCAATTTGATGTTCTTAAGTCCTAAAACCTACATGGGTTGTAGAATAGGAAAATTTTGAGGCATGTAATTGATAATTGATCTTATGCATAATAGGTGGGTATTACCTACAAAGATATCTATTAATTAAATGAGTACAAGCACAATAATGTAGATAAATAAATGATTTTTCGAAAAAATCAATAAAAAATGAATTTTTTTTACATGAATGCAAGAAAATAAATTCAAAATCTTTTAAAATTTTGCTATAAAAAAACATCATTGTGCATTTGGTTTATGATAAGTTGAGTACAACACTTTAGGCACTTTAATGTAATACAAGTATTACATTTGAAACTAACTAGGTCAATATGATGTTTAAAACTAATGAAATATGTTAAAAGTCGGGTATAATTTGATTATGATGCAAAAGTTGAGATACATATATATATTTATTGACTTCATCAACTTAAAATAATAATTATATATATTTCATTTTTTCAAAACACATATTGTAAGAAAACATGATATACTTACATTTGTTTGCACTTTTTGAATCTATTTAAATGCATGTTGAACACCAATTTTTTTAATATCATTGTCATATAGTCAATGAACATTTTTGGAATTTTGATTTGAATCAATAATATTTTCCAGATTAGGATATTAATGCTTACTTTATGGCTACTTTTCATTTACATAAACAACGATCAAAATTTGTCTACTTTACCTTGTTTTTATCCAAATTGGTAACCAAAGGTATTACTTATTGAAAACAAGTGGGTTTAATTTTTTGATATTGAAGAAAGGCCACCAACTCCATTTTTTGGATGAGCCCTCCACCCATGCAATGTGAAAAAAGATCCTTTGTGAAAATGCTATTAAATAGCATGGGGTTTTTAAAGGGTCACCATAGGAAATCTATGCTTTTGGGCAAGTGATCACCAACTTCAATTGATTACTATTCATTCACTAACCACAATGATTGATCCATGTGTTATTATTACAATTAACCAGAAAAAAAGTAAATTATAATGTCTATTGGTGGGGGAATGATAACCAATTATGTTAAAACTAGATACATCATATTTAATGATAATAAATCATTTCCAATGTTTATGTTGGAAATGCTCTTAGCTCGGTGAATCCTCATGCCACATTTTTCAAGTTGACAATGGAAATGCATAAACCAATGTTGTGTGGTGATTGAAAACAACATGATCTACCAATGATATTTATGTGCATTGGCATGTATGTGTTTAATTGTAAGGGGTTAAACACTTAAATAATTAAGAACTTTAGGAAGGTCCATAGGCTAGGAGTTGAAAAAACCTCATGTTTGCAAGAATTGCTACCATGAAAAACTTGCACATTTTTTTGAACTTTAATTGGGGTTGTGCAAAAACCTAGTTAGTCCTTTTGAAGGTGATTATTTGTATATAATTTTGAATGATGTCATTGAAAGGAGATGACCTCCTCCCACCCCCCCCCCTCCCCCTCCCCCTCCCTCCAAGTTCTTCTTGTGTTCAATTGTAAGGGAATTTATTTTGGTTTTTTTCACCTTCTCTTCATGATGATGATTATGTTCTTTTGGGGAGTTGGGGAATCACAATTCTATTGGCACATCATGGTGGTGGAGGTGGTTGTTGCATGTAAATGGGGAAGTTCCAAACACAAGTTACACACATTTGCATTGTTACTCCTTATAATATCATTCACCCAAATAACTCTACTTATACATAACATTAAGATTTGGGGTGGTAGATTATGTCATTTTCTTAACCACCCAACAATAATCAATTGAAGAAAGTAGGAAAACATAGTGTAGTGTACAATGTTATTTAAACCATACTCGTCTATTGTAGTCATCAACCCGAAAGGTCTATTGTTTTTTTTCCCCTTTTTGGTTTTCTTCTTCTCCTCTCCTCTCTTCTAACTTTTTTTAAAAAAATTATAGAGTAGTAAAGTGTCAAATGCATGGAGGTTGTAAGCACAAAGTCTAAGGGGTGTGAAAAAAAATGCAAAAAGGAAGGATGGGGATTGAATTATTCATGGTATCAACCCCACAATAAAAATTGCAAAACTATAACATTTTTTTTTTGTTATAGATATATGTGTTTTTTCGTAGGTTATTGTATGAACATTACTAATTTGGGTGCCAAATTTTTTTATATCAATAATGCAAAGAAAGTAACATTTGACTTATTTTCCAACACACCATCTAATTCATTTCTTTTATGCAAATTTCTTTTTCTTTGCCATTTTTTAAATCAAATGTAAATACATCATTTTGTTCCATAAATGAAAATATTATATTTTTTTGTTTCTTCTCTAAAACAAGGAAATATTTACATGTTTTGTGTAATGACAACATGTATTATGAATATTTCAATCTATTGTCAATAAATGTACGTGTAAGGAATCTTCTCTTCTAAGGAAACAACTTTGATTCCAAATTATTTATAATGGTTTTCAACCAATCATGAAGATCTCACAATGGAAGCTTTAATTGTATTTGATGGAAGGTTCCTTTTCATGTGTTATCAAGGAGCCCTGTGTGAACACGATTGATATTTTCCATTTTGATTTTTTTATAGTAAAAATCATGGTGGTTGTTAAGGCTTTGACAAAGGGAACACTATCAAATAATAATGAAATGAAGAGTCATGTTTATGTGAGGGTAGTCTTGGTCTACATTAGAAAATTTTGTATTGGTTATATATCCAACTTTCATGGGTGTATACATGCATCAACAATCATGGCATAATTTGATTATTGATTGGCTATGATGTTTCCAAGCCATGGCATTGCTAAATATTTCAAATTGAAATTTTGACTTTATTCATATTGTGTGGCTAGTATGGCAAATGTATGTAGTAGCATTATTTGTCACATTAAGAAAATTTATTGTATTCACATTGTTCCTTCTCATAACTATAACCAATGTTGTGGTTGTTGGATTGTTGATGTTTATATTAATTGTTAGTGAGTTGTTGGTGCTTTCATCATCTATTTCTTCACTACCTCCACACTCATTTGTGTCAAAATATAACAATTTGTTGCATTTGCCATACATACATTTATAATCATGTGTGTTTGTTCAATGTTTTTTTTAGAATTGCCAATGCATTTCATACAAGGGTTTTGATCACCATAAATTTTTTTATCAATGTGGGGCTTGCCATAACTTCTTGAGAAAAATGAATACATCTTTTTTTTTATCATGGTATCATACATAACTAATTTGTCAAGTCCTTAGCATCCATAACATGATATTCATCAATTATTGTTTTCTTGCAAGTTGGATTACTTTTGTTCGGGTGGTGTGGCAATGTGCACATTGCCAAAAACTCTTTAACTCTTATTAGTGAAACCATTTCAACCATCTTGAGTTTTGTTCAATTGTAAGTCATTACCTTCATTTTCACTTTGCCCACCTTGCCATAACTTTTGTGTCCAAGCAAGGGAAAGCCAACAACAAAACTACCTTGGTTGTCCCCTAAAAAATTAAAATTAAAATAGTTTTTGGGTCAAGGTACACAATGTGTGACAACCTAACAATGGTACCAAGGTATTAAAATAGATGGAAATGCAAGAAATGCAATTAATGTGAAAAGGGTCTTGGCATTTTGAAATAGTTTGTGATCTTTAAAGTTCATGACCTTGTGCTAAAGAAAACTTACAATAGTGCTTCCCCTTCTCCCCCCCCGCCAAGAAATTATTCATCCACATTGCTTGTTCATCACATTTGGCAACAATGACCAATAAATGTGAGTTTACCTCCATCAATGTTCTTCATCCTTTGAGGATGCAAATGTTGAAATTGGAGATAAAATGTTTGTGAAAAAATTCCTACTAGTATTTTTGTGGAAATGTATATTTAAATTTTTGTTTCAATTGATTTCACAAATTAAGCAACTTAGTGACAACAACTTTGAGTCACCATGGTGTTTGTTGAACATACATTGCATTGTGGGTAGAGAGAACTTGAAAAAAACTATGGAGGTGAAAACATTGGAATGACCGCAATATTGTTGGTGCCAAAGTTTGAAAAGGTCGTGTCTAGAAAAGAGAAAATAAAACTTGAAAAAACAACTAAGACCTTTGAACATTTTTAGTGGACCGAGGAGGAATTTGTTTTGAACTTGAGTTTGTACAGAAAGGAGCTTCAATAATCCACCAAAGTTAACCTTCCATATTATGGGCAACATTTGCAACCAAAAATCCCTTAGTAACCAACTATTAATTCCATGTGACATAATGTATTTCATACTTTATTATATGGGTTCATCCGTGTTGTATATTATACGGTGGTTCAAATACATGGCTCATTAGATAATTAGATAATCATTTAATTAATAATGATTAAATATTTAAAATATTTAAAATATAAAATATACACTAAAAATATTAAGTATTCATTATCATCTACTTAAATAAACAATAACTTCTCAATAATTAACTAACTAGCTATCTAGTTATTCACAAGTTGTTAATACATAACTTATACATAATTAAAATTTTTAATTTTTTTTATTAGTTTTAACAATCTGGTCAAATCATAGATACTATAATTAATTTAAAGAAATTAATTACTATAACTTTAAAAACTAACTAATTTAAATATTCTTTTTCAAATCTCAATAATGAACTAACAATTGTGATTAAAACATAAATTCTACAAGATTTTTTTAAAAATCTAATACTAACCAAATTACATTAATTAATATATAATTACATTTATTATTTTTAAAAAATTATCACATATAAGTAGTTACAGAATTTTTTTTAAAAAAAATTGAATTATTTTATAATAATTCCTGAAATTACAATCATTGCAATAATTATTTTAACTACATTATAATTTTTAAATTCAGATTAAAAATTGTAAATTACAGATTGTGAATTAATTATGTTCAATTAAAAAATAATTCTGCATATACTATAATGAATTCTTATATTAAGTAATGTAAGATAAATTACAGTAATTCATTTCTTTTACTATAATAATATAAAATTTTAAATGTAAAAATATGTTTCAAAAATAATTATTTAGTGTGACTTATTATTAATAACTATAATCATTTATAAGTACTTATAACAATGATTAATTATGGACAACAATAGTAGAAAAAATCATTAAAACTCAATCCATAATTTTCTGAATTGAAATATTTATTTTAGAATCCAAAAAATAATTCTGAATTCAAATATCAATTTATAGATCAAATAAGTCATTTTAATTTCAATAAAAAAAACTCAGAACTGAAATGTCAATTTTCAGATTCAAATAACTATATTCAAAAATGAAATGTCCATTTTTAGACTCAATTAATAATTTTCTGAATTGAAATATTAATTTTGAAAATCCAAAATAATAAAATTTGGAATTGCAATTTCAAGTTTCAAATCAAATAAGTTTTTTAAATTTAAATTTAAAAACTCAGAATGGAAATATTAATCTTTAGAATAAAAAATAAGAATTTAGAATTCAAATATCAATTTTTATATCAAATAAGCTTTTTTAATTTAAATAAAATTATTCAAAATTCAAATAATGTTTTTAAGGAATTGAAACAACGAATTTCATATCCAAATATCAAATTTCAACTTCAAATGATTCTTTAAAGACTTGAAATAATAGTTTTCAGAATTGAAATATAACTTTTACAATTTATTTTCTTTAAAATTAATATTAAAAATTCAGAAAAATTGAAATATGAATTTTCAAATTCAAATTTTTTAAAATTCAGATAATTAAACAAATTATCCAATGAAAAATTTTAATTTAAATTTAAAAACTTCAGATTCAATTTTTTTGACATTTAATAATTTAAAAAATGAATTCCAATAGCAATTCTCAGAATTGAAACATCAATTTTATTGTGTAATTTATTTTTTCCATAATTCGGATTATAGTTTTAGACTCAAACATATATTTTTGTAGGTAGGTAGGTAGGTAGATGATACATGGTAGGTAGGTAGGTAGGTAGTGTGAGGTGAAAGTAGGAGAATGTACCACATAGGGTTAAACCGAGGTGGAACGCTGGTAACTCATTGTGGATGAACCAGAAGCGAGTTGTGGATGAACTACCGGTTTGTCATTCATCCACAACTGAGTCATTAAGGGGTTTGCAGAATTCCTCTTAAGTGGGCTATTCTTAAATAGCGGGCATTGATTCGGAACGGGCGAGGCTGCCCGGCGTTGTTGTCGTTGTTGTCGCCCGTTTTCGCTCTGCACGAGACGCGGCCCGGTTGTTGCTGCCCGTTCTCTCTCTCTCTCGCTCCGATCACGAGTATAAGAGGGCGGAGCGACGCAAAGCTTTTTGTGGGCGAGCTTTCAGATTCTGCGAGATTTGGATTGTAATTAGAGAAGCGGCTCCATCG
>Ga0116227_10013045_pt1 | contig 13262 bp, 16 predicted proteins | sample S1TSphgellanicum_FD_89693 | JGI IMG/M metagenome (GOLD analysis project Ga0116227, IMG submission 89693) | Host-associated microbial communities from peat moss isolated from Minnesota, USA - S1T2_Fb - Sphagnum magellanicum MG | ecosystem: Host-associated > Plants > Peat moss > Unclassified...
GGCCATACAGAGTATAAAAGAGATGTGGGGGAAAAGGAAAAGGGGACAGGTGGGGGGTTTTTGGGGAAGTTGGGGGAAAACAAATGAAAAGTGCGAAAAAAAAAATGGGAAAAAAAAATTGAAAAAAACCCCCCCCCCCCCCCCCCCCCCAAGAGAAGAATGTGGGCCTTTTGGGTGCAGGCTGCATCACCTCATTCATTGAACAGAATTTCTATCCTAACTCTGCTCATCACCTGTTTTTGCATAGAACAATACCCCTTCTTAAGAGAGTGAATAACTACATGTATATTTTTTCCTTTAATTTTTTTTTTTCTGGGGGTGAAGTGGGTTACATTCGGCAAATCCATGTTCAAGTAGGTTCATTGGGGGAATTAAGCCCACTCCAAATGCAAAAAGATTTTTTCCAAAATGTTGTATGTACAAAGCTGGATCAAAAATAAAATTAAAAAAAATCAAGAATTTTACAAGTAGCAAATAATTAATGTTACACAACTAATATATGGGTAACTAATTATTAAAATAAATATTAAAATATAAAGTTCAACTCACTTGTCAACTTCTTTTTGAAAAAAAATCACCTTGTCTACCTAAAGAACTTGGTCTTGCATTTGATAACGATTTCTTCACAAACTGAAATGGCGTTTTTTTTTTTTTTTTTTTTTTGGCACTACATTGTTTCAGGGAGGGGGGTTTTGGGATGGGCCATGAATCAAGGAGACATTAGTTTCACCAAATATTTGGCCTGGGCAATTCTTGGCCTGAGCTCATTTCCATCTCTAAGAGGGTGGGTACCCATTTCACCAGTAATGTAGTTGGTGAATTATGTGTCTCTTGTCCCTAGTGACAAAGGAACGGCCAAGAATTTGTCAAAGCGATCGTCGACATGTACAATGGACATTGGATGTAGTTCAGACATGGTTGATGGATGGACATAAGAAGCTGTAATTTGTGTGGGTGAGTGAGTGGTATCCATACAACTTGCCTGACCACCACCACCACCACCCAACCTGTTGTCCTTCAAAGCACCAGAAAAATGGTTGGTGGACATCATCCCCAAAATCTGAAGCCCATTTGAAACCAGATCTCAGTCTCTTTGCGCAAAGTGTTCTTATTGGTTAGAACTGAACCAAAAAAATTTCCACCCTTCTCATTGGTTGAGAGGTCCCCAAGTGGCACGATGAGTTTGACCTCATTCCACTAGAGTTTTCAAAACTCGTGGAATATGTCGCCTAAGTTACTAATCTTTTTTTTAAAAACAAATTCTGCTCAGAAAAACAAAATACATTCCCGCTTTATATATATATTCTGCCAATCAGAATTTGCAGAATATGCTATATTCTGACTGGAATTTGTTCTAGGCATGACTGTGGGGCTGTCTGTGTCTGGTCTGCCATTACTGATCTCTGGTAAGCAAAAATAAAAAATTATTTTATTTCTCAAAGTCACAACAATTTCAATGCTAATTTGGTAGAAGTAGGTAGGTAACTAGTCCATTGGTAGGTAGGTAGGTAGGTAGGTATTTAGGTAGGTATCCAGATAGGTATATAAGTAGGTAGATAGGTGGACCCACCTGATTTGGGACTCCAAAATATGTACATTGTTCAAGTATATCCACAGATCTTCCATAAGCATTGGCCATTGGACACATGTATGGCTTCAAGGACAAGATTTGGATTTTCTTCTACTTTTTATGCCGTAAATCAATGGGTGCCTACAAGGGTAGCTCACCCTTTTAGTGCACCTTTAAAGAACATATTTTAAATTATTATCATGATACAAAATTATTTTTCTTGCTCAAATTTGGTGTGGAGTTGCTAGCACCTATGTGGGTTGCTTTTACACAAAGTTTTTTTTTGTTGGGGCGGGGGGAGGAGGGTGGTCTAAGGCCACAATGATCAGTGAAAAAAATGGAACATTTCTCAAAATTGACAATTTAAATTTTGAACATCTCCATGGACAGAACATAAAAAATTTATGACAAGTTCAAAAACTCAAATTAATATTAATCATTTTCCAATGAAAATAATGGTTACCTATCAATATAATATAATTTATAATAATTATAATATACCATATTATATTATAAACCATTCCATGAAATAATCTATTAAAAATGGTGCTAGGTTTAACAGAAGGCATTTATTTTTTTAAGGGTTCACTTTTCAATTAGGAAAACCATAAGTAAACACAAGAGCAAGGAGACACACAAGAGACATATTACATACCATTTTGACTCTAAGGGGATGTGATGAGAATCTTGAAGGGTCACTCTTTTCAAAACTAAGTAGGTAATAGCAAGCACATAGAAAGGGCAAGGAGGCAACAATCATCCTTGCATAGGATCAACTATGCATAAACAACTTCACACTTGAAAAGTCATTTTTGAATGTGTTTGTGCCAAAGATATTTCAATTATTATTGTAAAAGAAACCAAAATCCTTCAAGATATTAAAACTCTATAACTAACTCAAGTTTCAACACAAGCCAAAATATCATCTTTCAAAAATCCTCATGTAAAAATAAACCTATTACCTCGGGGCCTAAGCTACTATACTCTAATATGAATCTAAACACAATATCCTTACCTTGGTATGCAAGTCCAACAAAGTGCATGAGAAATGTTCAAGAACCTTGTCTAGAAGTAGCTCTTACACATTGAATTCTTAGTTCACTCAAGATAACTAAGAAAATAGTTTTAAATCACCAACTCCAACAATCCCATTGGCTTGAAAAAAATCTTCAAGTTCATAACCCTATTATGCTGAACCAAGGTTAGCAATGGGACAAGAACACAATGAAATAGTGTTCCCCCTCCATACACCATCCATCCTTCATTGTATATCGATGAACGTTAATTCACACTTGAACCAACACCCACCAGGCATATCCATAGGATGTCCATTATGACTTAGTTGTGAATGACCTTGACTATTAGTACAACTTGTGTGATCCCACATTCATAAATGCATCATCTCCATTTTCCCATTTTGAGGTTGTTTAGTTGGATGAACTTTAATTTTAGAACACTTGGCTATGGGGAGGTTAGATAGTGAACAAAAACCCAATGAAAAATAGTGTGTTGTCCAAGCACCATACATCCATGGTGGTGTGTTCATGGGTGTTAATTCATTCTCACTAGATAATTCCTTGTTGGACTATTAACCATATTCAAATCTTGAGTCTTTTAAAACTCTTTTAGGTTGGCATTCTTGTGCATGTTTCACATATCAACTAGTGGTCCATTTGACATGGTCTTTGAGAATCTTCAAAACTCTTTTGACCTTGAGGATTTAGTTAGTGTTTTCATTCAACTTCATTAATTACATTCCCATGTGGTCTCCAGCTATACCCCTATGTTTGTGGCTCAAATTTTTTTTAATCAATTGGCTTTTGGCTTTGGCCAAGTCCTTTGGTGGCATTCATTTGATTGCAATGGGAGAAGTGTTTTATCAACCGGTGAGTATGGTTTTATGCCTACAATTTCATGACAATTTTGCTTCTCAATGTTGCCATATTAGTTTGGAGTGGCGATTAAAGAAAGTTATGACGTTGTGATCCATAATATCTAGGCCATTTTGGATGCCCAACCTAATTGGGTGGTGCTTTAAGCAGACATCTTAAATGCTTTCAACACCAAATCACATAAGGTCATCTTTTAAAAACTTTGGGCAAAAGGAAGCTAGTTGTCCTAACTTTTCTCTTTTGTTTGTTCTTTTTATGGCCTTCAAGTTCTTTTGTTCTTTAATCATCATTTATCCTTGAAAATTTTGTCTATCATTTTGTTTTGTGGGCACACGTTAAGGCAACCCACTTGTAATGTTTTTTTTTGCATTCACTCATTTTCGTGCTTTGTGCTGTTTTTCGAGGATTTTTCCCTTATGTCTTTTCGTTTCTTTAGTCGATGACACCTATATTTTTAGGCCTATCCATGTTATTTCCCTTGCATTTTATTATTTTGCTTCCAAATTAGCTTATTTGTGGTTGTTTGTTTAATCTTGTAAATGTTCAATTTGGGCTCCTTCTAGCTTACATGCTAAGTTCGTCCCCCTTATCAAATTCAATTGCCCCCCTGTGGCATCAAGATTTTTAGCGTCCCCTTTGGCTCTACCTCCTTCACCTATTCCTTTTTGTAAAAGGCTTTAGGCAAATATGTTTAACATGCAGATGTGTTCCTAAGATTAAGGGATGTTTTGGTGGGTTTTGGTATACTTTCTCATTGTTTCACCCAAAGGCCTTCATTTTTGTTCCATTGTTTCCCCCTTTCTAAGTTTCCAAAGTTAGTTCATTATTTTTTACTCGACCTTGATGGGAGTTTTGAAAGACTTTTCTGGGATCGTTAGAATGCCCTAAAGCCTTTCTAGTTCGTCGACAAATGGCTTTCCCCATTCCTAATGGGGTGTAAGGTTGATTTCTTCAAAGGTCATTCCTCCAATTACCTATTTAAGGAGTTGGGCTTTAGTTGTATGTGTCATAGTTTCCATGTTTTTGTTGGATTCCCACTCGTTCTTGTTGGAGGTGATTGGTGTGAATAGCTCGGGGCCATTCCCTTTTTAGCCACATTTGAGATCAACATGAAAGTTTTTTCCTTTAGGGGTTGTAGCATGTGTGCCTCTTTTTGAACAATTAGTTAAAAGAGGCGTAGATTGCTTTTAAGAGAGTATTTTAAAAAGATTGCACAACCATTCTTTTACTAACATCATTCCTAATATACCTTCTAATTTGCATTAGGTGTATTTAAGGTTGTATGGGACTAAGTGTGGGCGTTTGATTGTCAATTTGTCCAATCTTCTTTTTTTTCCACCAAGCTTCAAATGTTTTCTCCACTATGTTGTGCATTAGGTTGGGTCTTTCCCATCCTTCCCAGTCCTTAGGGTGTCGCATTGCATTTGTAGCCAACTTTTGAACCTTATGGGGATTCACATTTTTCCTTGCATTCATGTGGGGAAAGGATGACCTTGCATGATGTTGGGTGAGATGTTTTCATGGTCATTGCAAAAGATGTGAAATTTCAAATATCGCAAGAACAACCCATGTCCTTTCGCCCCCTACCTTGCAATTTTCATATTGTCAAGTTGACATTATGTTATTAGTCAATGGTGTCTACACATTGGTAAACATTGGCATTATGACCCCAATCAAGTTGATTTGGTTTCACAAATTACTCTTTCTTGTGGGGTTGTTGCGATAGTTACAACTCATGCAAAGGATGATCTTTATCATGATTGATTTGTTACGAACATGCTTCTCCTTCTAACTCTAGAGGTTTTCAAATGTTCACACCAATAGGTGGATGGGTTTCTTCACTGATGTGTCAACATTATATATAATAAAGGACGTCGGGATGAGAAATGAAGCCGCCCCTGAACCCGCTCGTCCCGTCATCCGTCCATGTCGTCCCTTTGTCCATCCGTTCGGTCATCCATGTGAATCGACACCCTGGAAGCTCCGAGGTTGTCAGTTGCACACCATCCTTCTACCCGGCAACCATCCCTCTACTGAGTCTGACACTGCAGCTTTCTGCCCACCAAGAATGGGAAGGAAATAAACCAGGAATGGCCCTCCATCCATATCCCTATTTAGATACATTTTGGCCTCCTCCAGTGGTTCCAGAGATGCTCTGTAGTGCCCATTGATGATGGGTTCACGGGCGCAAACTTCTTGAGTTTGGGAACTGGGACATCATCATCACCACCAGCACCACCTATTGGGAGAGTGCATAAGGATTTAGAGAATCATGAAATCAATCTCAATTCGCTGCCAGTAGATTAGTACGAGCAAGAAACAAAGGGGGAGAGTAACACTACTTACAGCACGACCCATGAGGAAGAAGAAGAGGTATCCAATTCCAACAACAACAACAGAAGATCAGGAACTGAACTTGGAAGAAGAAGCACCTAATTCTTCTTCTTTTTCTTTTTCGAGAGAGAGAAAGATAAAGATTTGTGCTATAGCAGAGCCTTCCAAAAATCCTACCTTTTGGTGGAAGAATTGGGTGTAGCAATTCTGAATCCCTGTGAAAAGAAAAAAAAAAAGAATTCAACAGCTCAAAGGTGGTATGCAAATCTGAATTGGGCACAGCAGTTCTGAATCCCTAGGAGAAGAAAAGAAAGAAAAGAATTCAATAGCTTAAAGGTGTCTAGATCTGAATTGGGTGCTGCAATTTTGAATCCCTGGGAGAAGAAAGAAAGGAAAGAATTTAGCGGATCAAAGGTGGTATGCAGATCTGAATCCCTGGGAGAAGAAAGAAAAGAATTTAGCAGCTCAAAAGGGATGCAGATCTTTAAGGGAAGTAGCAATTGGACAAGAATAAGGAGTGGCAGTTAAAGTCCTTCGAGAAAGGATTAGGTACAAGGGGATTTAGTACAACAAGATTTCATGGTATTGCTTGCAATAGACAAATCATCATCACAATAGTATTGTTCATCTTCTTAGTCTTGAAAATAGAGCGTGTTGGGTACAGGTCAGTCTGCCTGGTGATGTGTTTAACGCAGTTCCCTATATTTCCCAAGCTTTGTATCAAAATGGCAACTACTAGGGCTATCTTCCCAACGAGCAAGTTTCGAATCAAGGATACCAAGCTTCAAATTACTAGGGTTATCCTCTTCCACATGCGCAAGATTCGTTATACCAAGCTTCAAATTACCAGGGCTACCCTTTTGCATACGCGCAAGGTTCATATCAAGGATACCCTCCAAACGCGTAGCAAGCTTCTTCTTATGGTCATGGTTTATTACTTAGCTCCAAGTGGAACTGCTGGTGGTGCTGCACCAGTGGTGGGACCGCAGTATTGTCTGCCTCATCCTACCTCTTTTGCAGTCATGAAACATTTGCTCTCACTCAGTGAAGGGGACTGGATGATCAACGATGCCGCATGAAACACAATCTTCAAAGTGAGTGGCAGACAAATTTTGTATAATACAGATCGCATCATCCCATCGTCGTCAATTGTATGATGTAATGAATGCGACCGATTGGACGGCTCAATGGCATGCATGTAGCAGTCGGTTGAGGTTGGGTCCCAGCAAGACGGAAGGGCAGTGGCAAACCAGGGATGAAGTAGGCTGAGCGCACGCGTTATAGACGACTTTATTGTTTTCTTCAAGAGCGTCAGAGGTTTATCCTTTCTCCATTGTCATTTTGTACCAATTTCTCTTTCCTTATGGCAGACTGCACACTATTAAGAAAGAGAGAGTGATGTGTGTGTGTGTAAAAGGTACCATGAGGTGGCATACATGTCCTTTTTTTCACAAGGTGTTTCATGAACTATCTTTATGCTTCCAGTTTATTGAACTTTTTCATAATAAAATAACCTCTTTATAAAAAATCTCCACCGTTTATACGTATGATGCAAAAGTATGGTACAAAGTTAGTAGTGTAAGATTTGATTTTGTTAGTTCTTCAATGTGGTGGGTACCATTTTGGCAATTAGACATCAGAATGTGTAGTTAACATTGTAAGTCCTCTGTATAATTGGTGGTTTGCAAGGTGAGTATTTGAAAACTGGCGAGAGGGGTCGGATTACCATAACAGTCTCGGTGCAAAATAGTCTTGCCGATTATTTAATATGTTTCCCTTTCTTAAAGGTGTTTTCTTGTGTGAGAATATGGGCCATGGTCTCTCAGTTCCACTTTGACAGCTTCCTGGGTAGGTGGAATGGCAGTAGAGATCAAGGAAGTAGTATATCATGGAATCTGCCAATTATAATCCATTGTGCCCGGTTAGGTGGGAGTGATACATTTCGATGAGCCTGGTAGGGTGAGTCAAATTTTCTGAACGAGCAGCAAAATGGGCACATACCTGCTGGCACATTATGTAACGTAATGGTTTTCATGATTTGCAATGGGACATGTGCATTACCATAGATGGGCAGCTGGATTTTACACAGCCCTTAGGTTAGGCAGACCCTAGAAGACCCGTCCATTATTAGCTTTGTTTTGCAACATTAGAATTATCCGTAAAGTAAGAAAAACACAGCACCACCAGAACCGTGAGTTTGGTCATACACAGGGTGAGATTTTTAAAATACCTGCAAAAAAGTACATTTAACATTCAACTAGGGATGAAACTGAGAAAACCATCAACTTTGGTGGTAAACTGAGTTTCATCTTGTCTTTCCTTTTTTTTGAGCGCCTCCACTGCTGCTACATATATTTTGACCTTTATGCATAAAAAAAAACCCAAGTAAATTAATAACCAGGGGTATTAATTTGATAATGAAATTGTTAACTCATGAGTCTAAATTTTTCAAAAAGATTAATACCTTATGTGATCCAAATTTTACAATAGTATTACTATTTACTAATTTTCCCCTCAAAATCACTTCTTTTTCAATCTTTCAATTTTTAATTCCACTTTTCTACAAAAAAGCTGACCGTGTTTTCGTGTTATTGATGTGGGCCAAGATGAGGCTATCCGTGGAGATATATTTGGATAAGTTTGACCCAGTTTCTATGGTCACACCATAAGGAGTGTTTTGTGTACAAGGGGGAGATTGATCGTAACAGGGTGAGTTTGAAGCAAAAAAAAACAAATAGTCTGGCTAACAGGTAGGGCAACAAATACACCATAAAAGGTACACATACACACACAACACCAATAGACAAAAGTGCAGGAGAGACCCCCCCCCAAGATTTTGATATCAATATCAGCAACAAACTTAACATATATTCTCCACAATGTCCAAAGACATACAAGAACGTATATGTGCACTCATTGTGTAGCATGGTAGTGCTTTGGCTGCTTTGGCAGTCCTTCAACAGCACCTAGAAGCTTAGCAGAATGACAAGCAAACTGACTCTTTGGAAAATCTTGTTCCAAATATTGATGTTCCAGCGGAATTTAATCAAGACATGTCAGAATCTACACATGAACGTCGTAGTTGCCTACAAAGAAAACGGCGTGCCAAACAATGTACAAAGTCGACCGGGCCATCTAAAACGTTGCAAGAGCGAAATAATCGTCTATGTCAAGAACGACGAACCGTACAACAAGTGGCAACATGTGCACAACCTTCTCTTGGCAATGATGCATTACAATTATTTGGAGACGAAGACATGTCGGCCCCGGGACGATGGGATTATGGAGAAATGGACACAATATGTGGATTTTGCAACACGAAAATGTGGATCAAAGAACGATTGGCAAAGTTGAGCTACAACAACCCACAATTTTCTCTGTGTTGCGAGAATGGCAAAGTTCTGTTTCCGAGTCTTCCTACAACACCGCAAGAGGTACAAGTTCTTTTAACCAGCAAAGATGCAAGTGTTATCAAATTTTGAAATCAGATTCGCATGTACAATTTGGTGTTGGCATTCACTTCACTCGATGCCAAAGTTGATGAGTCGGTAACAAGAAGCCCTAAACCGTACTCCTTTCGCATCCAAGGTGAGCTTTATCACAAAATCAGATCCTTATGTCCTACCGAAGGACAATGTCCACAGTTTGCACAGTTGTACATTCATGATACGAAATGCGAACATCAAAACCGCCATGTCATTATGCCATCGCTTGATCCAACAACGTTGGATCAGTTGTTAACCATGATGTACAATATCAATCCTTATGTTGAAGTGTTCAAAATGGCAAGGGATATGATGGCAACAAAAGGTGCTCCCATGGATCTGAACCTTGCGTCTCATCGCCTCTCGAACAAAGGATGCCCGCCGATATAATGTGCCAACGGCTGATGAAGTTGCTGCATTAATGGTAGGAGATGGTTTTGAGGCTGTAGACAAACGTGACGTCGTCATTACTCAACAAGCGAACCCGTGTCAACACATTTCTGAACTACATGTGGGATACATGGCTCTGCATTATCCATTGTTATTTCCTTACGGTGAGGATGGATGGCATCCGAATATTCCGCTCAATGGTGTTATTGTTGATGTAGATTTGGATGAAGACCATGCGGAAAAAACTAAGCTTCAAAGAAAGCATTGCAATGTGACAATGGCTAAATTTTACGGTTATCGATTTCAACAAATTGAGACAGTGATGGCATTGCGTTGCTTTGAGGTGATTGATTGAGGCATCAATACATTGTGGACGGTTATGCAGCTATCGAACAAAACCGCTTGAAGTATTTGCACCTGAATCAAAAAAAACTTCATGTGGATCTTTATCAAGGCTTTCAGAATGCCATCGCTGTAGGTGACAATAACGTTACTGCCATCAGACAAAAGATCATTCTACCATTTTTTTTCATAGTAAGTCCAGGTCACGTGGTTCAGAATTATCAAGGTGCCATGCAATATGTAGATGGGCTCGTTGCCCAGATGCATTTGTTACATTCACTTGCAATCCCCAATGGCTTGAGATCAAAAGAGCGTTACTGCTCAGACAACAACTTCAAGATCGACTGGATTTGGTAACCCGAGTGTTCAAAATCAAGCTGAAGGAGTTGATCAATGACATTCACAAAAAAACATATTCTGGGATGCATGATTGCGGGAATTTATGTCATTGAATTTCAAAAGCGTGGGTTGCCGCATGCACACATTCTCATCTTCTTTGCCGAAGATTGCAAGTCACACACGGTCGAGGATGTAAACCGCATGATCAGTGCTGAACTTCTGAATCCAGAAACAAACAGGTTGGCCCACGAGACGGTTGCCAGATGCATGATGCATGGTCCATGTGGAGCTGCATTTCCAAATGCCCCCTGCATGGAAGAAGGAAATTGCAAAAAATAATATCCACGCAAGTTCCAATCCGAGACGGTGATGGATGTACACAGATATCTTATTTATCGGCGCAAAGATACGGGGCACACACTTTTGGTTCATGGCATTGAATTGGACAATCGTTGGGTGGTACCGCACAATGTCTATTTATCAACCAAGTACGATGCGCACATCAACGTTGAGGTTTGCAACAACATTCGTGCAATCAAGTATCTATTCAAGTACGTATATAAAGGACATGATCATGCAACTGTTAAGATCTCGCACCAGAGCGACAATGCCATTGAAGGGAATGTGGTTGAAGCCGATGAAATCAAAAAATATCTCGATTGTCGCTATGTATCTGCATCTGAAGCAATGTGGCGCATCTTCAAGTTTGATATACACGAGCGGTTTCTTGCCGTTGAGCGTTTGTAATACCATTTGCCCAATCAACAAATGGTGTTGTTTGACGATGACGATGATGTGTAGGAAGTGGTAGCACAGTCGGCCATTTCTAGAACGATGCTCACAGAATGGTTCAAAACAAACCAAGAATCGGAAGTTGCACGAAGCCTTACGTTCGATCAATTCCCTTAGCAATGGGTGTGGAATCGGAAGTTAAAGCGATGGACAATGCACAAGAAAGGCTTTGCCATTGGTCGCATGTATTATGCACTACCGACATTGGGTGAACGTTATTATTTGCGAATGCTACTAAACTACGTCAAAGGTGCCACATCCTACGAGCATTTGCGGACAGTGGATGGCACAGCGCATGACACATTCAAAGATGCATGCATTGCAATGGGTTTGCTTGCAGACGACAATGAATGGCATCAAGCCTTGGAAGAAGCCGATGTTTAGGCCTCAGGATGACAGTTGCGTGACATGTTTGCCTCAATGTTGATGTTTTGTGAAGTCACGAATCCCAGACAGCTATGGGATGCACATTGGGAGTCTTTGAGCGATGACATTGAAGCAATGACACGTTATGAGCGTGATGATTCAACTGTTACACTTTCTGAGGATGTGTTAAAGGATTGTGCATTATATGAGATGGATCAGGTTCTCATGCGCAACGGACACCGCCTGCAAGATTTTCCAACGCTTCCCAAGTCTAATTACATCCCTTCTGTTCATGGAGGAAATCGATTGGTCCAAGAAGAGTTGGCTTATGATCAACATTCATTGACCATAGATGCAAACAATGCAGAAGATAGGTTCAATGATGATCAACGCACCGCATACAAAACTATTTTGAATGCCGTGACAAACAAAGAGGGCAAACTGTTCTTTGTGTATGGTAGTGGTGGAACCGGCAAAACATTTGTTTGGACAACACTTTTGTCCTGTCTACGAGGGCAAGGAAAAATTGTGCTTGAAGTTGCCTCATCAGGAATTGCATCTTTGTTGTTTCTGGGCGGCAAAACCACCCATTCAAGATTCAAGATTCCAATTGATCTGCATGATGAATCAACTTGCAACATCACACAACATATGAAAGTGGCCGAGTTGGTGCATAAAGCTGATCTGATCATTTGGGATGAAGCACCGATGATGCATCGCCGAACTTTCAAAGCTGTTGATCAAACCCTGCGTGATTTGATGCAATTGGATGACGCAAAGGTAACCAAGAAAATCTTTGGTGGGAAAACCATGGTCCTTGGTGGGGATTTTCAACAAATCTTGCCTGTTGTTCCCAAGGGAGGACGAGAAGACATTGTCAGTGCTTCGTTGCCTCGATCGCATCTTTGGCAGCATGTTATAATTCTTTGTCTTCATATCAACATGCGAATCATGGCTGTCAAGTGTAAAGAACAACGAGAGTTTGCCAAATGGGTGTTGAATGTTGGAGATGGTAGTCTTCCTGCCATTGCAGAAGAAGAAGGTGTTGATCCAGATTGGATCAAGATTCCATCCCACATGAAGCTGCCAGCAGAAGATTGTAGCTTAAGAAGATTAATCCGAACCATCTATCCGGATCACCAGTGCCACTCTGGAGATGCCATGTATCTTATGTAATGCAGCATTTTAGCCCCCAAAGATACTAACGTTGATGAAGTCAACAATGCAATTCTAGAATCGCTATCTGAAGAATTGCACACGTACCTGAGCGCAAATTCTTTGACTCCAACAGAAGAAGGTGCAAGTGATGTTGTAGGAGTTTCAATGGATTCATTGTATCCGGTGGAATTTCTAAACACTTTGCAATTCAGCGGTATTGCAAATCATAAATTGGAACTCAAAGTGGGCGCGCCAATAATTTTGTTGCGCAATCTCAATCAATCAATAGGATTGTGCAATGGTACGATGTTGATTGTCAAGAGATTGGGTCAACGTGTCATTAAAGCAAAGTTCATCACAGGGAATAATGTCGGCAAACGTGTGTTCATACCCCGCATCATCATGTCCCCCTCCGAGACTGATTGGCCACTTGTTTTGCGTCGTCGTCAATTTCCTGTTCGAGTGGCATTTGCGATCACAATCAACAAAAGTCAAGGTTAGACATTGGACAACGTTGGGGTATATTTGCCGTCTCCGGTCTATTCCCATGGTCAACTATATGTTGCTATTTCACGGGTCACAAGTAGTGCAAAC
>Ga0116227_10013049_pt1 | contig 13257 bp, 13 predicted proteins | sample S1TSphgellanicum_FD_89693 | JGI IMG/M metagenome (GOLD analysis project Ga0116227, IMG submission 89693) | Host-associated microbial communities from peat moss isolated from Minnesota, USA - S1T2_Fb - Sphagnum magellanicum MG | ecosystem: Host-associated > Plants > Peat moss > Unclassified...
ATCCTCTAAATGAGAATAATTATTATTATCATTTAATATTCATTTTATTTTCTGGTAATTTTCAAATCCATCCGCTTAAAGTACTTATTTTATAGGGGTTTCGTGTTTTCTTAGTGCCATTCACCTATTGGCAATACATGAAAGTTGCCACGATTACCTGCACATGGGTAAAAGCGCAAGCTAAGAACGTCGAAAGCTGGGTGCGGTGAAAGTCGCACGCCCAGATTTAACAGAGAGGTGCGGGAGGTCATACTCCCCATCGACTCTACCGAACATCTCCCCAGTAATGGGAGTTTTCAATCGCTGCTATGCGTACAGGGTAAACAACTTGAAACGGTGAGCCAGTGCGGTCTTGGGGTCTCCCCAAGTAGAGCAACTGGCGAACCCGTAAGGGTAATTGTCCCGTTGAAAGTACATTACAAAAGTACACCGAGTTTAGTAATTCCAAGGCGGTAGCAGCATAAAAATATTCACTCCTTGATGACGGTTAAAACCGCTCGAGTCGCTTCCCTCTCAGCCCTAAAGGGACTGAGTTTCCCGCATACCGGATTATTACTATGAAGTTTAGTGTGACGCTTGATCGTGATGAGGATGGAATCTGGATTGTGGAGTGTCCCAGTATTCCGGGCTGTGTGAGTCAGGGTCAGACGCGGCAACAAGCCCTTGAAAACATTAAGGATGCAATAGGAGCTTGTCTACAGGTTCGGGCAGAGCGCGGGATGCCGCTTACAGTTGAGACGCATCAAGTTGAGGTCATAGTCTAGTGAGTTCTGCTGTTCCTGTAATGAGCGGGCGCGAGGTCGTGCGCGTTTTGAATCTTTGGGCTGGGAGGTAGTGCGGCAAACAGGTAGCCATATCATTATGGTCAAGGACTCCGAACCTGCGACGCTTTCGGTTCCTGCTCATAGTGAAGTAGCAAAAGGAACTTTACGAAGTTTAATTCGTAGTGCTGGATTAACTGTAGATGAATTTGTTGCTGCCAAGTAAGCGTTCCTCCCATAATTGGACAAATCACGAGAAATTAATACTTTGCGCCCCCGACTACACGAAATACTAGCAGTTTTGTGTAAGCATCCAACTATTGGTGAGCTTCCATATAAGCTCGCCGTAGGGCGTTTATTTGGGTTTGATAACCTCGCCCATGTGACTTAAACCACTCCAATACATCGCTGTCAATGCGTAGTGTGACCTGTGCTTTGTTTTTCGCAGCAGGTAAGCCCCGTCGAACGATAGCCGACGCAAACATTTCGGGTGTAATTTCTGGACAATCCGATAAGTCAATGTCGTCAGAGGTCATTGCATCAAGTCGTTGCCAATCAGTTTGAGAGTTGCTCGAAATAGATTCGTTGCTCATACTTAGTTGCCACAGATTGTAGAAATAATGCGGGTAGAATTGCCACGTTCGGTATGGACAAAGGCAACAAGTATCCCTTGCAACAAGCCAACCGTAACGAAACGCTGCTCTCCATAATCATAGCAATTGTCTTCAACCGTTACTGTATCTCCGTCAAACACGTCTGGAACGTCGATAAAATCGATTCCGTGCTTACGAATATTTGCAAGGCGCTTTGCTTCATCCCATTCAAACCCCATTACCAAATTGCAGTACCTACTAGCTTAGTACAACTACAAATTGTAGTTACAGCCACTGGTAACACACAAATCTATAACTCTTGGAGAGTATGAATCACTCGCTGTGTATCTGATTTACTTCTGGCATGATTGAAGTTATCGTTTATAGGACTTACGCACGCTCTCAAATTGAACATCATGTGTACTAACAGATGCCGACAGAAATTCTCACAGGCATTTAGAGAGTTGTTTATGTTGTTTGCGATCGCATTCACATCTCATCCCAAACTTCAAAACGATACCAATGTGGTTGTCGTAAGGGCGGTTCCAGAAGGGGGCTTGTACCCCAAAGATCTGCATTTTATTTCATGAATGAATTGGAGAAAAAGACAATGCAAAGTAGAAAATTACGCTCACAGGTAGGGAAAGATGGAATTTTACATCTTGATATCCCCGTAGGTGTGACAGACTTTGAAATAGAAGTCATGGTGATTTATCAGATCCTAGAACCATCAGCACCGGCAAAAACACCAGAAGAGTTAGGTTGGCCTCCGGGTTTTTTCGAGCAGACTGCGGGTTCTTTACATGATGACCCAATAGTGAGATATCCCCAAGGTGAATATGAGCAACGGGAGTCACTAGAATGATTTATCTGTTAGATACGAATGCTTGCATTGTTTATCTAAATTGCCCTATATCTAGTGTAAGACGACGACTACAATCTCTTTAACGATATTGCAAGCATCAAGCTTTTTTTGAGTAGTAATAATTTGTCCAAGACTTGAATTAGGTGAAAATTGCTTTAGGCATCATGTAAAAATAAGTTGTACAAATTTTATTTTCAACGGACTGCAAAATCTCGCTTCCACATAAAAAATTGTTCAGGTTATTTTTACACAAATCCTTAATTTGGGTTTTTGGCAAAACCTGTGCAGTATTGACGTTAGTAGTTACGATGAGTGCGCTGAAGCGCAACTACGAACTAATTATTTTATACTGATGGTGAGTTACCATTGTCAAAAAGGATGTGTTCTCTGTAGTGTTTGCCCGACGATTTTTCCGCCCAAGCAAGGCATAATTGCCGGAAGTGGTCACCCCGTTGTTCAAAGTTGGGGTATTGATCGAAGCTTGCACAAGCAGGAGACAAAAGCACAACTGGCGCTTGGTAATGTTTTGCCAATTCTGCGGATTTAGGGATAGCCCGTTCCATTGTTTCTACAATATAGAAACGGTCATAGCCCACTTCTTGTAGGCGTTGGGCAAATGCCCTGGAAGCACTACCAATAAGCAACACAGCCGCTGCTGAGGATTGAATTTTTGCGATCCAGCCAGTGTCATCACCGGCTTTTGCTTCACCACCAGCAATCAAAATCACTGGACTTTTGACGGATGCTAAGCCAACTTCTGCAGCGTCGTAGTTAGTTGCTTTGCTATCGTTGATAAAATCAATCCCTTCCCAAGTACAAATATGTTCTAAACGATGAGGAACACCAGGAAATTCACTGACGGCAAGAGAAATCACGTCTGGATCAATTCCCGCCAACCGCGCTGCGGCTACTGACATTAGTAGATTTTGCAGGTTATGTTCTCCCACCATTCGCAAAGCAGACGTTTCCACAACACGTTGATCTTGTCTTGAGGTTACATGCGATGTTTCCATCACCCAACCATCTTCAATGTAGAAGCCTTTGGAACCTAAAAGATAATCTTTACCTCTAACACTTGTCCAATAAGCATCTGGCGAATGGCTTACACCTACCTTCTGTAGATATGCATCATCACCATTGAAGACTTGCAACTGAGACTGACGCAGTAGGTGCGCTTTAATATTGTAGTAGTTTTCTAAAGTTTTATGGCGGCTGAGATGATCCGGCGTAAAAGTTGTCCAAATACCAATTCTCGGCGCAACAGAGGGAGAAGATTCGATTTGATAACTGCTAATTTCTGCAATTACCCAGTCGAGTGGGGAACTCCCCACTCCCCTCCTTCCCAAGGAAAGGGCAACTTCACAAGCGGCGTAGCCGATGTTACCGCAAGCGGGGGCGTTCAGTCCTGCTGTCTGAAAAATTGCTGCAATTAAGGAGGTGGTGGTAGTTTTACCGTTCGTACCGGTGATCCCTATCCAAGGGATGGATTGTAAATTCTGCCAAGCAAGTTCCATTTCCCCAATGGTTTCAATTCCTAATCCACGTGCTTTGACTAGGGCAGGTAGATCCCAAGGCACGCCGGGACTTGCAACAATCAACTGGGGTAAATCAGTACCTTCAAATTCTAGGGAATACCCTAGCTTAACAGTTATTTGTTCTGCGGCAAGCTCTTGCTGTTGTTGAAGGAGGCCTTCGGAGGTGTTGCGATCGCTCAGCACCACCTCCCAACCCTCCCGTTTCAACAATCTCGCCGCAGCAACACCAGATTTTCCTAATCCAATTACATGAGCTAGTGGCATAGACTGTGGCAGAGGTCCCTGGTTAAGCACTCATTATCGTAACGTTTATTGGCATGATTTACACCACTTTTTGTTGACTTATGCTACAATTTTTTTACGATCGCACCAAAATCTCCTAAAACACGTGCATGATTACGAAGTAATCCCAGCAAGTTTAACCGATTACGCTTAATCTCTGGATCTGAGTCCATCACTAAAACGCTTTCTGGTCCGTCAAAAAAGTTACTTACAGTTGGAGTATTTTCCTCCAATGCTGTAACTAACTGCCGGTAATTTCGTGATTGCTGCGCGGCGACAGTTTGGGGCACTAAATCTACCAAGACGTTGTAAAAAGCTACTTCTGATGGCTTTTGGAATAGTTCTTTGCGGACGTGTGACTGTGGTTCTAGCTGTTTTGTATCCAAATCTCCCTGTGCTGCTAAACGGGTGGAACGGTTCACGGTTTCGTAGATTTTATCCAAAGTGCCATCATGACGAATTTCTTGGAGGAATAAGGCGCGATCGCGCACATCCAACAAATCCTTTAACGCCCGTTCTGCATATTCTGGGTCATTCTCTCCCAAAACTGCATTCACCAAGTCGTAATCAATCTGATGTTCTTCTTGTAGTAACGTGCGAACACGTTGTAAGAAAAATTCTTGCAAAGCAAAGACTAATTGCGCATTATCTCTGACAATTTGCTCAAGTAACTGTTGCAAATTAATGGGCAACTGAGCCGACAGAATCACTTTAATGACAGCATTTGCCGCCCGCCGCAAGGCAAAGGGGTCAGAAGAACCCGTCGGGATCATCCCAAGAGAAAATATACTTACCAATGTGTCGAGTCTGTCTGCTAAGCCAACAACTTGACCTCCAAGGGTTTGGGGCAAAATATCGTCTGCACCCTTGGGCAAATAGTGTTCAAAAATTGCCGTTGCTACTGATTCTGATTCTCCACTTGCTATTGCATACTTTTGTCCCATGACTCCCTGTAATTCCGGAAACTCATAAACCATTTGGGTGACAAGGTCAGCTTTACACAGCGAAGCTGCACGATGAATATGATGGCGGTCATCTTCCCCTAATTGCAGTTGTGCTGTAATTTGCTCAGCAATTTTGGATATTCGCCCTACCTTGTCTAGCAGCGAACCCAAATCTTCTTGGAAGGTCACCTTTGCCAACTGAGGTAAAAAACTATCCAAAGGCTTAGCTAAATCAGTTTTGTAGAAAAACTGTCCATCAGCTAAACGAGCGCGGATTACTTTTGCATTCCCTACAGCAATAATATCTGATTTGGCTGGGTCACCGTTGGAAATCGTGACGAAATAAGGAAGTAATTCTTTGGTATTGGCTGCTGCAAAAACTGGGAAATAACGCTGGTGACTTACCATCACAGTCGTAATTACCTCAGTTGGCAAGTTCAGAAATTCTGATTCAAATTTGCCGACAACGGCTGTTGGCCATTCTACAAGGTTAGTCACTTCCTCTAACAAATCTGGGTAAATTTCTGTATACCCATCTACCTGTTGCACAGACTCTTGAATTTGCTGTTGAATTGTAGTTGCTCGTTCATCAGGATCTACGACGACGTATGCAGAGCGCAAGGCAGTAATATAGTCAGTAGCTTGGGGAATTGTCACAGTTTTTGGATACAAGACGCGATGACCGTGAGAGATGCGATCGCTTTTAATCGTCTCGGAACCGTTCACCAATTCAATCGGTAGTACTGCGTCATCCAACAAAGCGACCAACCAACGAATTGGGCGAGAAAACCGTGCATCCCCATCACCCCAGCGCATCAACCGCTTACCTTCTAAACCCCAAATCCACTCTCGGACGAGACTATTCAAAATTTCTGCGACATGACGACCGGGAATGACTTTCCGCACAAAGACAAAATCCCCTTTGTCAGTGGCGCGAATTTCCAAAGCAGAAACGTCTACACCTTGCTTTTTAGCAAAACCTGCTGCGGCTGGTTTCGGTTTACCATCTTGAAACGCTGTTTGGGCAGGGGGACCTTTGATTTCTTCTTCGCGGTCTGGTTGTTGGGATGGTAACCCTTTGATGAGTACTGCTAGACGGCGGGGAGTACCATAAACTTCCACAGCTTCGCTTTTTAAGCCATGTGCTGACAAAGCTTGAGGAATGCGCGATCGCCATTGTGCTAAGGCGTTACTCAAAAAGCTTGCAGGTAGTTCTTCTGTACCGACTTCTAATAAAAACGCAGGCATGGGACTATATTTTTACAGCGTGGCTCAACTATATTAATCAATTCCATTAGTTTACAGTGCATGTCATGCCTGCGTGACACAAAGCACACATTATTGTAGCAAAATACATATCCTGTAGGGGTGAACGCAAGGCTGTACAATTCTGTTGTTTACCCCACGACAGCCGGATACTTGATGTTGAGGATTGCTATATATATATGGGAGATGGTTGCCTGACCAACAAAAACTAAAGAAAAGGAGTCAGAAGTTAGAATCCAGGAGTCAGAATATCCTATGCCTGAAGTCAGAAGTTTCAAGAAGAATGAAAATTTTTCGTCAGATGTATTCTGACTCCTGACTCTGACTCCTGTATTCTTCTTCATGAAAAAGGCTGAGTTAGTTTCACTTTCGGAGTTGAACAACAGTGTATGGTAATTCATAATCTATTCTCGGCAGGTGGGGTTGTCATGTGGCCCCTTTTAGGATTCTCCCTGTTAGCAGTGGCGCTGATTATTGAGCGTGTTGTCTTTTGGGCGCGAATAAATAGCCGTCAAACCCGTGTCATCCGGGAGGTGCTAAATCTTTATCGTCTCAATAACGTTGTTGGTGCTTTAGATAAACTCCAGCAAAATATTGATTTGCCCCTGGCGCGAATTTTTTTAGCCGCGTTGGAACTGGAAGACGCAACGCCAGAAGAGTTTCGCTTGGCATTAGAAAGTGAAGCGCAAGCTGAAATACCTTTGCTGAAGCGTTTCCAAAACATCTTTGAGACAATCATCGGTCTTGCACCACTCTTAGGGCTGCTTGGTACTGTCTTGGGATTAATTGCCTCATTTGCCTCTCTCAATATCGGTGATGTGGGAGGTACGAGAACAACAAATGTCACAGGTGGAATTAGTGAAGCTTTGACTGCTACTGCTTCAGGATTAGTCGTTGCTATATTTACACTTTTATTTGCCAACACTTTCCGGGGATTTTACATGCGGCAAATTGCACGGATTCAAGAGTATGGTGGACAACTAGAATTACTGTATCGTCGTCGCTATGAAAGAGGAGATAAAACTTATGCGCCTACCAGATGAACCAGAATTACCACTTCAGATCAACGTCGTGCCGATGATTGATGTCATGTTTGCGTTATTGACGTTTTTTATCATGTCAACGCTGTTTTTAACCCGGTCAGAAGGATTACCAGTAAATCTACCTCAGGCAGGGACGGCACAACAAGAAGCATCCGCACCAATTACAGTCACGGTAGATCGGATAGGACAAATTAGCCTGAACCGTAAATCCATCACTCTCGATGCTTTAGCAACCCAAGTGCGGACATTGATTGGTCCTAACCAAGAAACTTTGGTGATCATTAACGCTGATGAACGCGTCACTCACGGTCAGGTCGTAGCAGTTATGGATCGCTTACGTCAGGTTCAAGGAGCAAAATTGGCGATCGCCGCGCAAAAACCTTAAATGGGGAGTAGGGAGTGGGGAGTGGGGAATTTTAACTCCTGACTCCTGACTCCTGACTCCTAACAACTAACAACTCATAACTATGACTATTTGGATAAACGAGCAAATTGACTCCTCCGGAATGATTCATGCTTGTATTGCATGTTGTGATGAGTCCCAAGCCAAAGATTGCCATGAGTCCTTTAAGCAGAATTTAACCGAGGTACAAAAGGCATGGGGTTGGGTGGCACGATTGCGAACAGTTAATTCTTGGGATGAAGTTCCCGTCAATGCTTTAAAACTTGATTAATTAGGTGTTATTGAAAAATTCTCACCTACTTCGATCCGAATTTGTCTGCCAGCGTGTTGATGTTCCTCTGTGCGCTCTACATTAAGGAAACTCCAAATAAATTATGCTTTTTTAAGGTTGCTGACTGTTAAAAGTCAGCTATCAACTGCAATGCAATTGGATATTTTTTTATCTGTTCGTCCCTAAGTCACCTACTCGTTGATGATATTGCTACCATAAAACAAGATTAAATTAGGTTAAGATTATTTAATAATAGTATTAAGAATTAATACCACATTAACGTTAGTTTTAAATAAAGCTAATTTCTCAGAGAACTTTGATGAATTTTATAACTACTTAGGAGTTATCATCTAGACAAAAGTTGAATTTAAAACCTAGCAAAAACCAAATAAGGTTGAGTGAAATCTCCAACGACGGGTTACACTTCTGAGCAAGGCTGTCTCATTAATTTGGTTGGCAAAACAGGACAAGCAGTTCAGATTTCAATTCATCCTCCCAGTCAGTATATCTGTGCCAACTGCGAACGGATACTACCAGATTGGAAACATCAGCCTTCCTTGTGGGTGATGATTGTTTTACAGCAATCACAATATGAACTAGTCGAAATTACACCAGAAATAGAGGCAGAAAAACACCGATTGCGAGAAAAGTTTATGAGGTTTGGCTGTGATGTAGCGTTTAATCTGCGCGATCGCGGTTATCTCACAGACCTAATTGACCCCCGTACTGGCTACCCCTTGCTTTCTCGTCCAGGACAAATTCCCCATAACGACACAGCAGTTGTTAAAGCTTTACTCAACTACCCAGTGATGCAAAACAAATGCCGTGTATTAATCCATCCTGATTGGGGAATGGCAGTATATCCTAGCATCTTGATATCAGTAGCTTCCCCAATCATGATTGAATGGGTGACAAAAAGCATAGCGCCCTTGCATGACTGGAAACTGCTAAATAGTCATTACCCGGATTTCTCACTCATATTTCAACAAGAAGCCTGAGATGCCCATACAGTCTGGACTTGAGATAAAATACCACCATCCCATGCTAGTATGATTTGTACGCTCGTCTAAAACCCGTAAAATCTATGCAGGATAAAGGTTTGGTAATAGCAATCGCAAGGCTTGTGAGAAATCCGGGATTAGTCATCTTTGAGTAGCAGTTCTCTTGCATTTGACAAGAGAATTGATGGTAAGTGTATTGACGCGCATGAGTTTAGTACTGCTGTGCACTGCCCGCCAAAACCCGGATACGTGCGGCATAGTCCACCCTAAGTGTATTTCTGGAATTTTCGCAACTGAAATAGGACTGCACAAATTCGTGACGAAATGAAAATAATGTTTATCGTTCGTAGTTAAGCTTTAGCGCTAAAGCGCAACTACGAACCAAAACGCCACGAATTTATAAAACGCTGTACTTAGAAACTGTTGCTTTGCCTGTTTAAAGAAAAAGTGCTAAATAATAGTGATAGCCATCGAGTTTAGAAACTAATTATTATGACACAGGACGAGAATATATCTCTCTCAAACGGAAATCAGTCTTCTTCTCATTCAGGTATACGATACTGGGGTACCGTAGACGTCATAGAGGAAGGAACTACTTATAGAATTAATCGTATAGAAATCAAGCCTAAGCACCGGATTAAGCCACAAGTCCATTATCACCGTAGTGAGCATTGGGTTGTCGTTTCTGGGATAGCACAGGTGAAATGTGGCGACGAAGAAATATTACTTAACCGCAACGAGTCAACCTATGTTCCTGCCGCAGCCCTTCACAGTATCGAAAATCCAGGGTTCATTCCACTCATTCTTCTAGAAATTCAAAATGGTGAGTACTTGGGTGAAGATGATACTGAACGCCCATTAGACCTGACTTTAGCTTAAACCAGAAAGAGCCTCAAAGCGAGTGGGAAACTCTCATGAAAGCTGTTCACGGGCGATCGCCCCTTATGGATGTAAAGAAACCTTGCGATTTCTTAGGAGCAAGCGCACTGGCGGCACACCACCCGCTATGAATGGAAGAAACACCTCCTTAAATACTCCCAATTCCCTATTCCCTGCTCCCTGCTCCCTGCTCCCTGCTCCCTGCTCCCTCTTGTTTCTTGAAAGGGGTGTAGGGTGTGGGGTGTGGGTATCCCATAATTAAAATTAGGGGTTTCAAGCTTGGACGCCGTATTTCGAGATACGTAGTACGAGAAATACATTTTTTCCTTTTCTCCATACATAAATGCAGGGGCTTGTACCGATGTTGGGGATGGGCATCCCTGTGTTTCCCCACACCACCCTACACCCCACACCCTGTTTTCGGTCGAACTATTACTTCTTCTTCGGTCGCCGCAACTTTTGGGAACCGATTGGTCCCAAAAGTTGGTTGAGGGCTCGCAGTTGTTCAGATGTGCCCATCGCGATCAGCACATCTCCTGGCATGAATACCGTTTCAGCAGTAGGACCTCCGATAAGTTCCCCATGGGCGCGACGGATAGCAAGAAGCAGTGCCCCAGTTTGTGCTCGCAACCTTGCTTGTCCTAAAGTTTGACGCACAAAAGGACTAGTAGCAGGGTCGAGCAAAAATTCTTCCATGTACAACTGTCGGTCTGTACCAGAGATAATACCGTCTACAAAGTCCATTACCTGAGGTCTCAGGGCAGCAGCAGCCATCCGCTTACCGCCAGTAATGTAAGGAGAAATCACAGCATCTGCACCGCCGCGTTGCAACTTTTGCAACGCTTCTTCTGTACTTGCCCGTGCGATCGCTCTGATATTTGTATTCAGTGTTTTAGCTGATAGCACTGTATATAAGTTTTCTGCATCTGAAGGCAGTGCCGCCACAATACAAATTGCTCGTTCAACACCAACCCGCAAGAGAGTTTCATCTAGCGTGGCATCACCCTGGTATACGGTATAACCCTCCGCCTGTGCCTTTTGTACAGATTCTAGCTCAGAATCAATAATGACAAAGGCAACGTCTTCTGCCCGAAATTCTTTGGCAATTTGACGACCAGTTCGACTAAATCCACAGATGATATAATGCCCTAATAATGAGTCCATTATGCGTCGCTGTTGTCGTAGTCGAATTCCTTCTTGAAAATAACCTTGAATGACGGCTTCTGTAAACCGATTAACAATGTAACCAATAGTCATCACACCCATCAAAATCAGGGCGATGGTAAATAACCGTCCTCTCGGTCCCAGTGGTTCTATCTCTCCGTAGCCAACGGTCGATAAGGTAATTACCGTCATGTAAGCCGCGTCCTGCAAAGACCAACCTTCCACAAGGAAGTACCATAAAGTACCGATGAGGAAGACACAGCCAAGGGCGATCGCCCCTGCCATTAGCTCTTTTTGAATGCGGCGGTATTTTTGCTCCAGTGTTGAGTACACGGTGTTTTACCATAGCTACTCGTTTTCCCGATATTTGAGCGTAGCTTGGGGGTAAATTTTTTCTGAGGTAAATAAGAAGATTTCTTGCAAAATTTTCATCATGATAGTGAGTAACTTTAAAGTAAAGGATTTTGAGGATTTAGGTAGTGAGCAGACAAACTCTGGTTGGACAAGAAACAATAGATCCACAGGCAGTTCCTGTGTCATCTAGCACCTTTGATCCAGATGATTTCAATCAAGCTGTTATGTCCACTTATACGCGGTTCCCCCTCGCCCTAGAACGGGGATCTGGATGCCGTGTCTGGGATACACAGGGGCGGGAATATCTCGACTTTGTGGCTGGAATCGCGACTTGCACTTTAGGACATGCCCATCCTGCTTTGGTAGCAGCAGTGACAAGCCAAATTCAGAAGCTACACCACGTTTCCAATTTGTACTATATTCCAGAACAAGGAGAATTGGCAAAGTGGATAGTTCAACATTCTTGTGCTGATCGGGTATTTTTCTGTAACTCAGGGGCGGAAGCAAACGAAGCCGCAATTAAATTGGCGCGGAAATATGCCCACACGGTGTTAGAAATTGAACAACCGATAATTTTAACAGCACACGCCAGTTTCCACGGACGAACTTTAGCGACGATCACTGCCACAGGGCAACCGAAGTATCAAAAGAACTTTGATCCCTTGGTGCCTGGGTTCCACTACGTACCTTATAATGACGTTGGCGCGGTGGAAGCAGCGATAGGTGAGATGGATGAAGGGAATTACCGCGTGGCGGCGATTCTTTTGGAACCATTGCAAGGAGAAGGCGGCGTTCGGCCGGGAGAGATTGCCTACTTCCAAAAGCTGCGGCAGATTTGCGATGAGACTGGGGTTCTGCTAATTTTTGATGAAGTGCAAGTTGGCATGGGGCGCAGTGGCAAATTATGGGGTTACGAACATCTCGGCGTTGAACCAGATATCTTCACGAGTGCCAAAGGGTTAGGTGGTGGGATACCGATTGGGGCAATGATGAGCAAATCATTCTGCGATGTTTTCCAACCAGGAGAGCATGCCAGCACCTTTGGCGGAAATCCTTTTGCTTGTGCCGCTGCCCTCAGCGTCTGTCAGACATTGGAACGGGAGAATCTTTTGCAGAATGTGGAGGCTAGGGGTGAGCAATTGCGAGTAGGGTTGCAGGCGATCGCAGCAAAATATCCCCAGCAAATTGCCGAGGTACGTGGCTGGGGTTTAATCAACGGTATGGAGTTGCAAGCCGACACTCAGATCACTGCTGCTGATATCGTCAAAGCTGCTATGGATGAAGGCTTATTGCTTGTGCCAGCAGGGCCAAAGGTCGTCCGATTTGTGCCACCACTGATTGTGACAGAGGCAGAAGTAGATACGGCGTTGCAGGTTGTTGAGAAGGTGATGGGAATAAAGTGACCCAGTCATGAAACATCCGTGTGTGGTACTTGACGTTGCAGGTTGTGGAGAAGGTGATGGGAATAAAGTGAGGAGGTAGGAGTGGGGAACTCGGGGCCCCCTCTAGGGATTAGGGGAAATGGGGAGTGGGGAATCAGGGTCATTTCCCAAGTGTACAAGCGCCTTGACATCAACGTTCAAGGCTAAAAACAGATCTGTGGTGAACGACCCTGTGACGATACTATTTTCTTTGCCTAAGTTACTTTCCTCCTTTGTAAGACTAGAAAAGCGCTGGAATGAAAAATTACAGCAATTGCCGAATCCAGGTTGACCCATGTTCTTGATAAACCTAGAAAAGCGCTGGAATGAAAAATTACAGCAATTGCTACTTTTTTCTTCTCTTGGGACGACTGTCATGCAGTAAGCGCGTAAATGCGGGAGCCAAGACCGCCTAAACACGCTTATTTTGGGATAGGCTGACAAATGATTGAATCGTTGGGCAGGTCTTCACTGC
>Ga0116227_10013050_pt1 | contig 13253 bp, 12 predicted proteins | sample S1TSphgellanicum_FD_89693 | JGI IMG/M metagenome (GOLD analysis project Ga0116227, IMG submission 89693) | Host-associated microbial communities from peat moss isolated from Minnesota, USA - S1T2_Fb - Sphagnum magellanicum MG | ecosystem: Host-associated > Plants > Peat moss > Unclassified...
TCCTGATGCCAAACTGATGTTTATGTTTATTCCTTTTCCTATCAAGGCAAAATATCTGACACCAATTATTATTGTTGTTTCAATATTTTTAGGATTTGGACAATTTAGCGGTGATAATATTGCGCATTTTGCACATCTGGGTGGTGCTTTGATTGGATTTCTTTTTGTTTGGAATTGGAAAAAAACCAGAGACAGAATTCAGTAGATGGGAATCATCAGACTTATTTTAACGGTTTTTCATATTGTCATTATTGCCCTTCTTTTTGGTACAATAATGAACGCTTATATTCCACCAAAGGTTTTTGGAATGCTGAATCTTTTATCTTTGGGATTTCCAATATTGATCATTGTTGATATTTTATTATTGATCTTCTGGATTTTCAGCTGTAAAAAAAGGGCAGCAGTTTTCTTGATTTTATCTTTGTTTTTCGTCATTCCGACAAGGCGCTGGATTAATTTTACTTCAACAAAAAAAGAAACACCCAATCTCAAACTCATTTCTCTGAATGGAAAATTCGGAAAGTTAGGTGATGAGGAGATTTATAATTATCTCAATGAACAAAACGCAGATGTTGTGTTTTTTCAGGAATATGATAATAAAAGACCGATAGATGGATTCCGCTACTTTGAAAACAGCCATTCGATTGTGAAAATCCAATCCAAATTACCAATTTTGGAAAGTGGATTAATAAAAACTAACGTTAGTAACGGGATATGTATTTATGCTGATATTAAAATTAATAACAAAATAGTCCGCTTTGTAAACGTCTATATGGAACCCTTTTTCCTCGACAAGAAAATGGTAAAACCGACAAAAGATATGGACGAAAATGAGGAAAAAGCTAAAAAAGTTCTTCACATGCTGATTCCGACCTTTAAAAAACACCAGACGCAAATTGATGAGATCAAAGATAAAATTAATGAATCCCCTTATCCTGTAATCATTGGTGGTGACTTCAATGCGGTTCCGAATTCTTACGAGTATTACAAAGTTTCCGAAGGTTTGGAAGATGCATTTTTAAAAGTTGGAAAAGGTAGTGGAACCAGTTTTCATGATTTCAAATTCCCTCTGAAAATCGACCATGTTTTTTCATCAAAGTCAATTATGCCAATCAGTTATAAAGTCGATAGAAATGTAAAAATTTCTGATCATTTTCCAGTGATTGCAGAGTTTTTAGTAAAATAAAATCACATCAAGGATATGAAAAAAATATTAATTCCAAGTTTTGCCGTTTTAATAATAAGTTGCTCAAAAGAAACTCCGGTTTTAAATAATTCTGATAATCTGGATGCTGCCCCACAAATGGTTTATGACACGATTGCTATAGACTCTTTCGGTCCAGGTGCGACATCAGAAAGTGTGATGGCAAAAATAAATGCAGTTGCCATAAAAAGAGAAAAAGACAGTTTAGCAAAAATCGCAAAAGCTAAGCAAGAAAAATTGGACAAGGAAAATAAAGAAAAAGAAGCTCAAAAAACCAAGGAAGCCAAATCCGAAACCCCAAAACCAGCAGAACAGACACAGCCAAATCCAACTACAAAACCATAAAAAACCCCATCAGATAATCTCTGATGGGGTTCTCAATATAATTCTATGAAAAATTATTTGTTGTAAAGTTCTTCTACTTTATCCCAATTGATTACATCAAAAAACGCAGACACATAATCAGGTCTTCTATTCTGATAATTAAGATAATAAGCGTGCTCCCAAACATCCAATCCAAGAATTGGAGTTCCTTTTACGTCAGCAACTGGCATTAGTGGATTATCTTGATTCGGAGTTGAAGAAACAACCACAGAACCATCAGAGTTTTTTACCAACCAAGCCCAACCAGAACCAAATCTAGTCTTCGCAGCAGTAGAAAAATCTTCTTTAAATTTATCAAAACCTCCGATTTTTTCGATTTCAGCTTTCACATTTCCAACAGGCTCCTTACTTCCGCCTGGCGTCAACAATTCCCAGAAAAGTGAGTGATTGAAGTGTCCACCGCCATTATTTCTAACTGCTGGCTTATCAGTTCCTGTTTTTTGGATTTCCTCAAGAGATTTACCTTCCAATTCTGTTCCTGCAATCGCGTTATTAAGATTGTCCACATATGCTTGGTGATGTTTTGAATAATGGATTTCCATTGTTTTTGCATCGATAGTTGGTTCCAAAGCGTCGTATGCGTAATTTAATTTTGGTAATTCGAATGACATAGTTTCGTATTTATTGTTAATAAATGATTTGTTCAAAAATAGTCAATTATTATTCCAACAAGCAAGATTTATACTTATTTTATAAATATTTAACATCGAAATTTTTAATAATTTTTGCCGTAACTTTGACCCATTCTAAATAGTTAAATCATTTATTTTAATTATTTGGGCAGCTTTTCCGCCTTCCGCTCCCAATCTTTTTTTACAGGCGTTTTCAGTTAAACAGAACTCGAAGACCACAAAAAAAGGATTTCCGCTCAAGTCGGGCTGCAAAGATTCAACGTTTTAAACATTGGATTTTAATGTAACATCTAAATTCTAACATCTAATATCTACATCTAAATGTTTGATATCAACAACATAAGAGCCCAATTTCCAATCCTGAATCAAGAAGTTAACGGCAAGCCGCTAGTTTATTTGGACAACGCTGCAACATCTCAAAAACCGATTTCAGTTTTAAATACTTGGGAAAAATATTACGAAACCATAAATGCCAACGTTCACCGTGGCATCCACACGTTGAGTCAATTGGCGACAGAAGAAATGGAACTTTCCAGACAGAAGATCCAGCGCTTCATCAATGCAAAAAACGACTACGAAGTTATTTTCACCAAAGGAACTACGGAAGGAATCAACCTCGTGGCTTACGCTTTGACCAATCAAATCAAACCGGACGATGAAATTATTATTTCTTATTTGGAACATCACTCCAACATCGTTCCGTGGCAGATGCTTTGCGAAAGAACCGGCGCAAAATTGAGAGTAATTCCTATGGACGAAAACGGAATTCTACAAATCGGTGTTTTGGATGAATTGCTGAACGAAAAAACAAAAATAGTCTCTGTAAATCAGGTTTCTAATGCTTTGGGAATCATCAATCCCATCGAAGAAATCATTGAAAAAACAAGAAGACTTTCCAACGCTTATATTTTAATAGACGGCGCTCAATCTGCACCACATTTCAAAATCGATGTTCAGAAACTGGATTGTGATTTCTTCGTCTTCTCAGGACACAAAATGTACGCACCAATGGGAACAGGAATTCTTTACGGAAAAGAATCTGTTCTGGAAAACCTACATCCTTTCCACGGCGGCGGCGAAATGATTGCCGTTTGCAGTTTCGAAAAAACCACTTACGCAGGTTTACCTTTCAAATTCGAGGCGGGAACACCAAATGTTGGTGGAAATATTGCGCTTGGCTCGGCTGTAGATTTCATTGAAAATATTGGTCACGAAACACTTCAAAACCACGAAAATGACCTTCTGAATTATGCGCAGAAAAAACTTCTGGAATTAGAAGGCATTAAAATTTATGGCGAAAAAGCTAACAGAACTGGTGTAGTCTCTTTCAACTTGGAAGGCGCAGGAATTGCTTCTGACACTGGAATGATTCTCGACAAATTAGGAATTGCCGTAAGAACCGGACATCATTGCACGCAGCCAATTATGGATTTCTTCAATATTGCAGGAACTGTCCGTGCAAGTTTTGCAGTTTACAATACTTTGGAAGAAATTGATATTCTTACAGAAGGCGTGAAAAAAGCACAGAGAATGTTGGTGTAATAGTTTAATTTATTCTTTTACAATTTTTTTGGTTATAACCTCCATTGATTTTGTAGTTGCAGAAATAATATAAATACCTTTTGTAAGATTTGCAATATTTATGGATTTGCTTCCTGCAGGAAATTGTTTTATGTTTTTTCCTGAAATATCCTTTATTTTAACATTATAAACTTCTTGTGAAAAATTAAGAATGTTTTTTATAGGATTTGGATAAAGATAAATTTCCGCTTTATTAAGCTTTGTTATAGATAAATAGTTACAATCTGTACTATAGATGGTTGTTGTATCTTTATACCAATTATTGTATGAGCTAGCATTTACTGCATTATCAACTTGTATGCAAGTAAGATTTGAATTGCTTCTCGCATACATTGCCGCATCAGATCCGTCATCTCCCATTCCATTTGGTGTTAATGATGCCATAGCCGAATTATTTCCGTTTTTAAGATTTAAATTTTTTAGCTGATTATTATTACAAATTAATTCTTTGAGAACAGTATTTTGACTCACATTAATGTTGGTGAGTTGATTGTATTCGCAGAGCAAAATTTGTAAATCACTATTTTTACTTACGTCTAAACTTGCTAATTGATTAAAACTACAATTAATAAGTATTAAGGCTGTATTCTTACTTATATCTAAATTTGTCAACTCATTCTCGGGAAGCTCTAAGTATTTCAAATTTGTGTTATTACCAACAATTAGACTTTTTAACTTATTCCCTCCGCAATACAAAACTTCTAAATCTAAATTTTTACTCAAATCTAAACTTTCAAGACTATTTTCCCATAAAGATAATTCCTTAAGTTTAACAAATTTTTCTATCCCTGTAAGATCAGCAATTTTATTTGAAATACCTGTATAATCTATAGTCCCATTAAATGATTCAGCCTCTGAAAATTGTATTTCATTATCACCATTTGTATTAATCCCTGAATGAGATAATAAATAATTTTTAAAAGTTAAATCTGGTATATATACATTTTGAGCTGTAATTAAAATAGAAAGCCCGCTTAAAAGCAGAATGATAATTTTTTTCATTAAAAATTTTTCGCAAATTAAAAATTTTTCGAGAATAATTTTAAAAAAAACAATTAAAAAATCTTCGGTATGATTTTGATTCTATTCGTTATCTGCCAAATTGTATTGCTTTTCCTAATGGCACATCTCTTGCGAAATTATAGATTCGTTTAAAACAGTATCGTTTCTCTATTAAAATTGAGGAATGATTTTTATATCAATTAAGATTAATGACAATATGTCATTCAATATATTATGACAGAATTTGAAAATATCAATTTTGAAGAAATTCTAGATGAAGGTTTCGGAATTGTAGCAGAAGAGATCAACCTTGCTGATTTTGGGAATCAGGAAGCTGATAAAACCCAAACGGTTTTCCCAATTCTTCCGGTAAGAAATATGGTAATGTTCCCAAAAGTAATAACACCAATTACAGCCGGAAGAGAAAAATCCAAAAAACTTCTGGAAGATGCCCAAAGAGATAATAAGCTTATCGGGATCATCAGCCAAAAAAATCCTAACGAGGAAAATCCAACAGAAAAAGATCTTTACCTTATTGGGACTTTATCAAAAGTTCTTAAAATAATAACACTTCCGGAAGGCAATATTACTGCAATTACAAGAGGTGTACAGAGATTCAAAGTGAAAAATTTTGTTTCTCAGGAACCTTATTTTCTTGCAGAGATTACCAAACAGAAAGATACGCAACCTAAAGATAAAGAAGAGTTTTCTGCATTGATGGACAACATCAAAGATCTTGCAGAGAAGATCATCAATATTGATCCCAACATTCCAAATGCTGCACAATTTGCAATTAAAAACATAGATGGGCAAGAGGATCTTCTGAACTTTGTTTCTGCCAATGGGAATTTTCCTTCAGCTAAAAAACAAAGCTTATTGGATGAAAAAACCTTAACTGGTCGCGCAAAGAATCTGTATGAAATGATGCACGACGATTTTCGTCATCTGGAACTTAAAAGCCAGATCCATCAGAAAACGAGCAAAGATCTTGACAAACAGCAACGTGAATATTTTCTGAATCAGCAAATCCGGACAATTCAAGAAGAATTAGGCGGAGGAGCAGAATCTGATGCTGATGAATTCAGAAAAAAGGCAGCCAGATTAAAATGGAATGATGAAGTAGAAAAACACTTCGAAAAAGAATTACAAAGACTTTCCAGACAACATTCCAGTTCTCCGGATTACAATGTTCAGCGTAATTATCTTGACTTTTTCACAGATTTGCCTTGGGAACATTATTCCAAAGATGCATTTGATCTTAATAAAGCGGAAAAGCTTCTGGACAAAGAACATTTCGGATTAGAAGATATCAAGAAAAGAATTTTGGAACATATTGCAGTTCTGAAACTTAAAAACGATATGAAGTCGCCAATCTTATGTTTGGTCGGTCCTCCGGGAGTTGGGAAAACTTCGCTTGGAAAGTCTGTGGCTGATGCTTTAGGCAGAAAATATGTGAGAGTTTCCCTTGGTGGACTACACGACGAAAGTGAAATCCGTGGACACAGAAAAACTTATATTGGTGCGATGGCAGGAAGAATTCTTCAATCCATCAAGAAATCGGGAACTTCAAATCCGGTAATTGTTCTTGATGAGATTGATAAGTTAGGGCAAGGAACTCACGGTGATCCAAGTTCGGCTTTGCTGGAAGTTCTTGATCCTGAACAGAATAATAACTTCTATGATAATTTCTTGGAATTAGGCTATGATCTTTCCAAAGTAATGTTCATTGCAACAGCTAATTCGCTTTCCTCAGTTCAACGTCCGCTTTTGGACAGAATGGAGATCATTAGTATTGCCGGTTATACTTTAGAAGAAAAAATTGAAATCGCAAAACGACATTTAGTCAAAAAACAATTGCGTGAAAATGGTTTGGAAGCGAAACATCTAAAACTTGGAAATCCGGAACTGAAACATATCATTGATGCTCATACGTCCGAAAGTGGTGTAAGAACTTTGGAGAAAAAGATTGCGGGTGTTGCCCGTTGGGTTGCTTTGCAGATTGCAATGGAGAAAGACTTCGATCCGAAAATTTCTGTTGAAAAAGTAGATGAAATCCTTGGTGTTCCAAGGCCGAAAACTTTAGCGGAAATTACAGATGTTCCCGGCGTTGTAACTGGTTTGGCGTGGACAAGTGTCGGCGGCGATATTCTTTTCATAGAAAGTATTCTTTCCAAAGGAAAAGGCGCTTTGACAATGACTGGAAACCTCGGAAATGTAATGAAAGAATCAGCGACTATTGCTTTAGAATTTATTAAAGCTCATTATGAAGAATTGGGTATTTCCGAAGATGATATCGAAAAGAAAAACATCCACGTTCACGTTCCGGAAGGTGCAACACCAAAAGACGGTCCGTCTGCAGGAATTGCAATGCTGACATCAATGGTTTCAAGTTATAAAAACATCAAAGTGAAACCTCATCTGGCTATGACTGGCGAAATCACCCTAAGAGGAAAAGTGCTTCCGGTTGGCGGAATCAAGGAGAAATTACTGGCTGCAACAAGAGCCGGAATTAAAGAAGTGATCCTTTGTGAAGCCAACAGAAAAGATGTGGAAGAAATCAAAAAAGATTATCTAAAACATTTGAAAGTCAATTATGTAACGAATATGACCGAAGTAATCGAAATTGCTTTAAAATAAGATAATTACATTATTAATATAAATATTCATCCGTTTGAGAAATTTTCTTGGACGGATTTTTTTATTTTTAAATTCAATTCATATTTTTTATAAATTCGTTGATTATAATGATTTTATGAAAAAATTCTACTCCGGATTTCTATTTTGTTTGTTTGCATTAAGTCATATTAATGCTCAGGAAGTTCTTCCAAAAGGTTTAACGACCGAGGAAAAGAAAATTCTTCCCAGTTATAAATTTGCCGAAACACAAAAAACACCGGCTCCCGATCTGCCAGTCAGAACGGCTGCACAATGGGAAGAAGTAGAATATTTGGTTCTTTCCTGGACTTCTCAGTATCAAAATATTCAAAGACAGATTGTACAGGCAGCGGTGAAAGAATGTAAAGTTCTGATTGCAACTCAAAATGAAACATCAGTCCGGAATTATCTCACCTCAAACGGCGTAGATCTTACTAATGTAAGATTTCTAAATGCCGCAACCAACAGTATCTGGATAAGAGATTATGCGGCCAATACGGTTTACACCAATGATGTCGGGAATCGTGCTTTGGTAGATTGGATTTACAACCGCCCGCGACCTCTGGATAATGTTTTACCTACAAAACATGCGGCTTATGTTGGTATCCCGCTTTATGTAACCGACACTTCTCCGAATGATTTGGTAAATACAGGTGGAAATTTTATGTCGGACGGAATGGGAAATGCATTTGCTTCGAAATTAATTCTTGACGAAAATAAAGCCGGAAATCCTTACGGCGTCAGCACAAAAACCGAAGCTCAGGTTGATAAGATTTTCAAAGATTATATGGGAATCAACTCTTACCGAAAGATGAATGTTTTACCGTATGACGAGATCCATCATATCGATATGCATATGAAATTGCTAGATGAAGAAACGATTCTTGTGAGCCAATATCCGGAGGGTATTGCTGATGGTCCTTACATCAAACAAAATATAGATTACATAAAGAATACTTTCAAAACGCCTTTTGGTAATGATTATGATATCAAATGGATTCCTGCTCCGCCAAGCACTACCGGAGCTTATCCTAATACAGGTGGCGCTTACAGAACTTATACCAATGCTGTGATCATCAACAAAACCATTTTGGTTCCTACATATCGCCCGGAAGTTGATGAAGCTGCATTAAATATCTATAAACAGTTGATGCCCGGTTATAAAGTTGTGGGAATTGATGTAGATAATGCTGGAGAAGATTTAATTAGTTTGAGTGGTGCAATTCATTGTATTACACATACAATTGGTGTTGCAGATCCGCTTTGGATTACGCATTCAAAAATAAGAACTTCTTCCAGTTTCAGTTTTCCAATTGAAGCCCAAATCAAACATGTCTCCGGGATTTCCCAGGCTAAAGTTTTTTGGAGAGAATCGGGTACTCTCGGTTTTCAGGAAGCAAGTATGACCAATTCTGTTGATAGCAAATGGGTTGCAAATCTATCATTGCCTGCAACTTCCAAGAAGATCGACTATTACATTTGGGCGTACGCAAATTCTGGAAAGACAATCACAAGGCCAATTGTAGCACCCGATGGTTACTGGACATTTGACGTAACTGCACTTTCTACGGAGGAATTAGCAGCAAAAATTATAGAAGGTCCTTTCCCGAATCCTGCCGAGAATAAAGTTCAGTTTATTCTAAAAAATATTTCGGGAGAGATTAATGTTTCAATTCATAATGTTTTGAGGCAGAAATTATTCAATCAAAAAATTACTAACTCAAACGGAAGTATCAGTCTTGACCTGAATCCTAAATGGAGCGGCGTTTTACTGGTTTCATTTGAAGGCAAATTTGGAAAAATCACAAAAAAATTAATCAAAAAATCAGTTCTTAATTAATTTTCAATTGAAAAATTTGTTAATTTTAAATCAACTTAAAAACCTATACTTTATGAAATATGTTAAATTTATTGTGTGCCTGCTTTTTGGATTAATGTTTATCAACGCTGGATTGGACAAGTTCTTTCATTATAATCCGGTACCGAAGCCTGATGAAGCAATGCAAAAAATATACGCGGCTTTTGCTGAACTGAGTTGGCTAATGCCATTAGTCGGGGCAGTAGAAGTGGTAGGAGGTTTGTTATTTATTTTTCCAAAAACAAGAGCTTTGGGTGCGATTGTAATTTTGCCTGTAATGGTTGGTATTGTTCTTCATAATTTTTTGAAGTATCCAACGACAATGGGAATTACGATTAGTCTTATTCTCTTAGTTATCAATCTCTGGATATTGATAGATAATCGGGAAAAATATGCAGCTTTAATCAGCTAAAAAGAAGAAGGAAACCAATTAAGGTTTCCTTTTCTATTACAACTTTTCTATTGCAGTTACAATTTTATTCTTATCCACCACCATTGCTTGGATATGTTCTCCGGAAAATTCGAGGAACTGTTTTGGTTCGGGAGCGTTGTCGTAAATCAATTGTCCTTGCTCAAATGGAACTGTAGAATAGCCCTTACTGTAAATGAATAACTTGGGAATAGTGTTCAATGCTTTGATATCTTCTTTCGCAGCGTAAGGAGAAATCAAAGCTTTCTCAATTATTTCTTTATACTGTGGCGAAAAGTGAATCGCAATATCTGTAAAAGAGGACATTCCGCCATCTAGAATCAATCCTGAAATTTTTGTTGGATTTTCTTTTGCTAAATGCGTTGCTATCTGAGAACCTAAAGAAGCGCCATATAGATAGATTTTTGTGTTTTTAATATCAGAACGGGCTAATAGATAATTGAACATTTTTTGACCATCTTCTGCCACATTCAAATGTGTTGGTTTTCCAGTTGACTTTCCGTAACCTCTTACATCAACCATTACGACTTGGAATCCATCTTCTACCAACGGTTTTGTAATGTATTGATAAGTCGAGATATTTCCAGCAGCACCGTGAAAGAATACAATTGTTTTTTTGATTGATTTTGATTCAGGCTTTAAAAACAACTGTAGTAATGGTATCACTTTCAACTGGCAAACTGATGTTTTCGATGTTTTTGAATTCCAAAGGTTTCATTTCTTTCTTTGGCTGATAGAATTTGTCATCCATTTGAGCATTTGAAAAAATTGATAATAAGATGAGGAAGAACGAGAAGAATACTGATGTTTTCACTGTTTTGATTTTTAATTATGCCTCAAAATTATATCGATGAAACTTCAATTAAAAAAATAGTAGTCCAAATGGTAAAAAATTCAGACCAGACCGTCAATTCTCAGGATTAAACAAAAAAAGAGACTTAATAATAAGCCTCTTTTAAATTTTATATGGATGAGAAATTAATCTCTCATTCTTGCAATCACATCTAATCCTCCTTTTGTTTTGTCTCCAATCTTACAAAGAATTTCTGTGTCTAATGGAAGAAAAACGTCCATTCTGGAACCGAACTTAATAAACCCGAATTCGTGACCAGCTTTTGCCTCGTCTTGAACATTACAATAGAAAACAATTCTTCTCGCAACATAACCTGCAATCTGACGGAAAACCACTTGATGATTCGTCAAGCTTTTTACAGCTACGGTTGTTCTTTCGTTCTCAGTAGAAGATTTCTCGTGCCAAGCAACCAGGTATTTCCCAGGATGATATTTTTTGTAAATAACATCTCCACTTACGGGATAACGACAAATATGAACATTAAGCGGCGACATAAATATCGAAACCTGAATACATTTGTCTTTGATAAATTCATCTTCAAAGACTTCTTTTATCATCACAACTTTACCGTCAACCGGCGCAATCACGTTTTCTGTATGATCCAGAATTGCTCTTGTCGGGACTCGGAAAAACCAAAAAATCAATCCTAACATTATTAATAATGGAATAAGAATGATTAATGACCATAATTGCAAATAATAAATGGATATGGTTCCGATAAATGCAATAAATAAAATTGCAACAACCAAGGTTCCTTTTGATTCTTTATGAAGTTTCATATAGCTTTAAACTAATTTTTCTAAAATAAAATATAAATAAACAACCGGAACGCAAATGATAAAGCTATCAAGTCTATCAAGAACTCCGCCGTGACCAGGAATGATATTCCCGCTGTCTTTAACTGCAAAACTACGTTTTAACTGACTTTCTACCAAATCTCCTAAAGGAGCAAAGACAGAAACCAGGAATCCAACCATCATCCAGTTTCCACGAAGTTCTGGGAAATACTGTTCTACGAAGAAGCCTAAAATCAATGTCAGAACAACACCACCTGCAAATCCTTCCCATGTTTTTTTAGGTGAAATCTTGGGCGCCATCTTGTGTTTTCCGAAGAATTTTCCGGTGAGATAAGCAAAAGTATCACTGCTCCAGATTAATACAAAAAGCATGAATATTTCTAAAGTAAAAGTTTTGCTTGGATCTAACGTACTGAATTTCGGCAGGCCTAATGAAAATGCGAATGGCAAAGTCACATAGACAACTGTGAAAATCAGTTTTCCATTTTCAAAGTAAAGTTCCCTGGAATATCTAAAAAGTGTAACCACAGCGATTGGAATCAGGGACAAAGCCATCATCTCACTGAAATTAAAATCAAAGAAAAAACCGTGATAGAAAAACCGTTTGGTAAATCGATAATAAATAATTGCGGCAATAGGAAATACAAGCCACTTATAGAAACTGTTATCAAACTTCATGATCTTGATGCATTCATAAAGACCAACAATCAAAAAGAAAGAGATTAAGCCGTAGAAGAGATACTGCTGTTTAACTTGTGGCAAGAAGCTGCCAAAGATATTTTCTCCTAATGGAGTGGTGCAAATAGCAATGACCAAAACATAAATAATCCCGGAAATTGTACGCTGAATGAAATTTTTATCCAAAACTGAAATTTAATCTTCCAGCAAAAGTAAGAAAAGTTTGGTATTATCCTTATTAGGTGTGTCTAATTTGGACTGACTTCCGCTGATCGAAGTCAAATTCTTAAGATTCCCGGCACGTTTTACCTTCATCATTGCTTCATTCAGATTGTTTGCGATCTGAGAAACATTAGCCATAATGATGATTTTGCTAGGCAATCTGGAAGAATGATAATGTAGAATATTGTTATGAGAGAGCATAATCCTGCCGTCAAAAGCAATCAGATATTCGCAAGTGATAAAAGCGGCGTCATTTTGTTCCGTTAATTCTGGGGAATAAGGCGTTTTGATGACATCTAAAAAATTTCTAAGATCCTGATCCCAACAGAAAACATCTTTCACCTGCTCGATCTTGATAATTTGATTGAGCGTCTGCAATGCTTCAGACTCATCTGCACAATAATTGAAAAAACCTCCAGAATGTGTGAAAAGCTGAGCAAATTTATAATCCAGATCGGCATCACGAAGTTGATCCGCCAGTTTGGTAACATCCGGCTGCTCCTCTTCGGGCTGATTCATTATTTTATTGACGAGTTTTTTGAACAGACTCAATTTATTTATGCTTTAATTAATACAAATGTAAAAAAATAATTATAATCGGCTAAAAACCAAAACTTTATTTTAACAAAAAATCCTAATAGATTAGGATTTTTTGTAATTATTTAAATTTTGAACAGTTTAACTCTCTGTATTTAAGACGTTTCCAGCATCAGCAGGATTGTCAAGACTTGATACAGGCTTTTCTGTCAGTTCTGGATCCCAAGCGCGTTTTCCGAAAATTTCTTCAAGATCTTCACGGAAAATCACTTCTTTTTCCAAAAGTTTGTTTGCCAAAGCGTCCAATTTATCTCTGTTTTCTGTCAGGATATTCACTGCTCTTGCGTATTGCGTTTCGACTAACTTAGAAATTTCTTCGTCAATTAGTTTCGCCGTCTGCTCAGAGTATGGTTTTCCAAA
>Ga0116227_10013051_pt1 | contig 13252 bp, 10 predicted proteins | sample S1TSphgellanicum_FD_89693 | JGI IMG/M metagenome (GOLD analysis project Ga0116227, IMG submission 89693) | Host-associated microbial communities from peat moss isolated from Minnesota, USA - S1T2_Fb - Sphagnum magellanicum MG | ecosystem: Host-associated > Plants > Peat moss > Unclassified...
GACTCACTGGTGCTCCCCCCCCCCCCGGCCCCAAACCCCAAATTAGTTAGGGGACGACTCTGAGCAGCCTTTTCTTTTGCTGGCCATATAGCCAGAAAGCTGTACCCAAAAATAAAAAGTTCTATAATCAAGTGCTATTTGAGATTTTCAATAGCCATATAATTCGACCAAAATCATCAGATTTCTATACACAGTTCACATGGGTAGCCAAAAATATAGAAGGATGTCTAATTTTCTTACTTTCATATTCACCTTGTAACCAAATTTGGCTAAATCTTCCTGTGTCTCAACTTTCAAGACCAGTTTAGCATTAAATGGAAAACCCTATTTTAAGAAATGCTACCAGACTAAAATCAGAGTCCAAATGTGACGAATTTTTTCCCCAATTTTTCTTTTCTAAAAATTGGAAAATTACTACTGAATAGTAAATACTCTCATTTTTTTTAAAATCGTATTTTGGCGAAATTTCGCACCGAAAAAAAACGCTGCGTAGGGGGGGTGCGGCGGGGCAATGAAGAAGATGAAGAAGGCGTAAGGATGGATGAAAACATCGCTAATGGCTTGATCATGGCTCATGGATGATGATGTCCCCCCAGCACTCAGCAACAAGTCAAGAGAGGCTTTGCGAGCGCCAGTCCCCTTGAGCTTTTCGGCCGCGCACGGGTGCGCACAAAGCTTCGCTACACACGCTCACCGTCTCTCTCGTGCTCCAGGCCGCTGGAGGATGTCGTCGTCGTCGTCGTCGTCGTCGTCGACGGTGGCATCGCCAACAAATCAGAGAGGCGACTTTTCTTCTTCTCCTTCTCCTGCTGAAACTAGATCTGCGTCTTTTCCTTTCTCAAGGATCTGATTGAATGCACCAAGGTGAGTGAGTTCTTTTGTCAGTTTTTCTCCTGCTGTCAATTTTCTCCGCCCCCTGATCAGACGAAGCACCTGCTGTCAATTTTTTTTTGTTTTGCAAAGGAATCGGTTGTTGCGTGCTGATCAATCTCTTGTCGATTTTGTCGATGTGCATTTTTTTCTCTACTTCATCATCTTCTTCTGCTATGAAATTTCTGTTGTAGCAACAGCTCTACAAGATTGATTTGGTGTATTACACAAAAGAATCCAACTAGGTGGTACTCCAGACGTATGTGTCTTGTCTCTGAGATCTGGAATGGTAGTGACATGAGTGTAAAAGAGAGCACAACTTCCAGGGCTATCTATCTGTAGCGAACAGAAAACAAATGGCTCTCTCTGGGAAGAAGTCTATCGTCACATTATTGTTTGGCAAAATGCGGTGTGTGAATGAATGGAGCACATAACGGTTTGTGTGCATTATGGTCGCGTTGTCGTCGTGGTGTACTTCTACTACTACAACGGGGGATAAGGTGTGGTTGCCGCACTTACTTCGTTGCGGGAGCTTTGAAACCCAATGGACAGGAATAGACGCAAATTTCCCATAGGTAGAGATGCACTAGTACCGACTGTGTTTTTTCATCAGGGCTTTTTGCATGTGAAACACATTCCTGGACAAAATGGGGAGCAAAATCCTCCTCTACTTTTTCTGTTAGGTTTTTCTCTTTTTTGGGCCACTTCATGACCAGTTCCTGGAAAGCCAATGGATAGATTCAGCAAACCATTGCACAAAGGATCTGACACAAATTCCAACAGACAATACTTAATGTCACTCCTGATGAGTTTCTTGATGGATTGTGCAAATGCTAGAGATATAATAACTATGTATTTGGTAATGATCACTACATTGGTACTTATCTGCCACATGATTTCACTTGACCTTGTTTCTTCTTCTTCTCTTCAGGACCCTGGATGCTTCATATCCATAGGAATGTCGGATGTCATTGGTCTCAACTGAGTACATGGCAACCCAACAATTTTCATTAGGTTATCCCCTGTATACAAAAAGCACAGTGTCTGACCATATAGCACAGTGTCTGACATGTGTTGTGACCTATGAAGATCTGTGCTCTTTTTACCAGTGTTTTGTTGTCTGTGGCATCATGACTATTCTTGTCCTTTCTGCGAGAATATTAAGTACTACTCCTGTCATTGTTCTATGGGAGTCCTTTTTTTATTTTGAGTTGAGTGTCTGGTATATCTCAACCATGTGGGAGCATGTGTGTGCCCCAACTTTGCGGTACATTTGTTTCAAAATTATTCTGGGGAAAAGAACACTGCAGTGATGAAGGGCTGAAACTTTCCTAGGGCATGGGATTGATGACTGGTTTGTGGCCTGATGATGATACCAGGGTAGTTGTGTGGCAGAGCTAAAAGCAAAGAATCAGATGCACACATTCACAGGGGGAAAGAGGAAGAAAACAGGAGGGATTGTTGGAAAGCAATGAGTGATTCCATGCCCAAATTGAGGGCACAGTCCTTGCAATGATACTGGAAGGATCTTTCCCTCTCCTGCAGAGATGTGTCTTAGCAACAAGTAAGGCTAAACCAGACACAATCTGGAATTGTCTTGAACAGATTAGAGATCAGGAGGAGGGAAAGTAGTAGTTGGGGTGGTGGAACACTTCATTGGAGAAGAAGAAGGTCATGTCACGAAAGATGGTGGCAAATGGACAGTCACACCCAGAACAGTGCATCTTGGTGACTGGGGGAGCTGGTTACATTGGTAGCCATACTGCATTGCAGTTGTTACTAGATGGATACAAGGTTGTGATAGTTGATAACTTTGACAATTCGTGTGAAGAGGCCCTTAAAAGAGTTGTGGATCTGGCAGGCAAGAATGGCAGAAATCTCGTGTTCTACCAGGTGTGATTCCAAACAGTCTCCCTGTCTGGTTTTGCATGAACCTTAATTGATGAGGACATGTTCTCTGTTATTCCTTTTTTCTCTTTGAGCAGATGAGTTAAGGGGAGGCCAGGTACAGGCAAAGAAGGGGGTGTGTGGAATTTTGGTATACATTTCCTTCTCTCTCTCAAATCATTCAGTGACCAGGTCATATGCTAGGCACATGTTTCCTTTGATCAATCCAAGCACTTGTCATGGGTGATAATTTCCCATCATTTACTCTCAGTCTCATTCTTCACATATGGAGGAGACTCAGAAAAGTTGGTGGATTCCAGTGTTGGAAGAAGAGTGAAAAGAACCATCTTCAAACTACCTGAGTGTGTTCTGTTTGCACATTATTGCACAGAGAAGTAATTTGAACTGCTCGGGAATGTCCATGACTCTCTGACAAATCTGTATTGTCTTTTCAGGTTGATCTTTGCAATAAAGATGCATTGGAACAAGTCTTCACATCTCACCAGTAAGCTTTTGAACCGGCCTTTACTCCCTTATCATCTGCTTTCCCTTCTCACTTTAGAAACCTCTGTTTGCTGAGCATGTTGATCCTGACAAGCACACAATCTTTATGGTTTGTACTTTGGACTGAACATCGTAGCTTTTTGAGCTGTGTAGAGCACCTAAAGAAAATTCATGAGGTTGAATACGGTTAGGGTTATAACACATTGTTTAGGCTCCTACCTCAGCCTGAAAGCAGACTAAGAAGCCAAGAATGAAAGAAAGGCAAATAACATTGTCAGTATGGAGGTCTGCGATTGAATCTCATGAACCTAGAATGTCTACTTGTGCTATATTTTTCAGACCCATATGCATGTGTATGACTCTTGGATAACATTGACCGTGTTCACGAGGTCTTCCACGATACTTGAATCAAAAGTGTTGTCTCATTGACTGGTATTGGAATCTGTATTGCAGCTTTGATGCTGTAGTCCACTTTGCGGGATTGAAGGCAGTCGGGGAGAGTGTGGCCAAGCCCTTGCACTATTATATCAACAATGTTAATGGCACTTTAAATCTTTTGGAGGTCATGAGCAGTTATGGGAGTAAGAAAGTAAACCTCAAAACTTGACTCCTGCAGAATCCTCCTGTTGCCTAGATCATCATAAAGAAAATTTGAATCTGTGTCTGTACAAATGCTGAGGTTAATTATACAGACTTGCAAGATCTCATGCTAACATTGAAGGAGTGTGTTGTACAGCTTGTGTTTTCATCGTCTGCAACTGTTTATGGGCAACCAAAGAGTGTGCCTTGCACAGAAGACTTCCCTCTTCAAGCCATGAATCCATATGGACGCACTAAAGTGAGTGGAAATGGTCAATTTTTCCATGGGTGTGTTTGCATAACCTATTTCTGAAGCTCAATCAGAGTGTGATCTCTTTGCAGATGAGCCTGCATTAGAAACCTGGCACTGCTTTTGGGGAGAAATTGAAGCTTTTCTTTGCATTATCCTGCAGCTTTTTGTTGAAGAGATCATGCGGGACCTTCACAGAGCAGATCCAGAGTGGAGGACTATACTGCTGCGATACTTCAATCCTGTGGGTGCTCATCCCAGTGGCCGCATTGGAGAAGACCCTCGAGGTATCCCAAATAACCTAATGCCATTTGTGCAACAGGTCGCAGTGGGCAGAAGGAGTGAGCTTAGTGTCTTCGGCAGTGACTACAACACCAAAGATGGCACAGGGGTGAGCAATCTGAACCTTTGAATCTCTATTTGCATGTCTGAGCTTGCTCATCAATTGTTATTTTATCCCTGCTGTGCACACGGGAGTTGCATCAGATCCTGTTTACTCACCTATCTCAGTGATAACAGCATCTTGGTGGTTAAATGCTTTGTATTGATCAAGTGGATCTGTGTTTGTGGGTCTCAGGTTCGTGATTACATTCATGTCCAAGACTTGGCCACGGGTCATAGTGCAGCTCTTTTCAAACTGTTCACCACCCCTAACATAGGTAAAACAAACTACATTTTGATCTTCTCGCCAAATTCTTGGTGATTACTGCCATTGATTTTCTCTGGGGCTTGGGTAGGTCTCTTTTTAAACATGTGTTCTTATTTGTAGTAATGTCTTGTGGTGTGCTTGTAAAGGATATGTTCAGGGTGCCATAGGCTCAGATACTTGCTCATACAGGGGCAAGATAAATTGCAATAAGTCTTTCCCTCACAAGCTTGAATGAGGGTACTATCCCCTAGCTATGTCCTTAACTGACATCATGGCTGAGTCTTCCCATAGCTTCCAAAAATGCAACAGAAACTCACTCAGCACATAGATTTTGGTATGAATGTTTGCCCAAATGTTTTAGCAGATTATCATATACTTACCCACACCAGCACTGGGAGCTGTTGAAGTTGGTGCAATGGCAGCTAATCACTGCTATCATGATGAAGGTGATGGTCTGCTACTTTGTGAACACTCACAGGGTTTATGACTGCACTCATTCTTGTTGTGTTTGTTTTAGTTTGGCTGGAACACTGGCAGATGTTCAAAGTATTATTTTGGAGTTTCCTCTCCAATGTCATAGATCTTGTTTGAGTAATGTCTTATTTGGATGGCCTCAGGAGACAGCAGGAACACTCATAATGGAAAGCTTGTATTGTGCAACTTATACAAAATCTGCCATTGCCTGCCTATTGATATATCCTGTGGCCTGAATAGAAAAGCATGCTCTTGGTATTGTCTACCTGCTGTATCTCTAGCTCAACATTTTGGTATGTTGTTCATCTTATGCAGGATGCACCGTTTACAACCTTGGGACAGGAAAAGGCACTTCTGTCTTAGAAATGGTTGCAGCATTTGAGAAGGCTGCCCAAATGGTGCGCATCTGTACCGAAATTTTCAGATGTATGCCTTTGCAGTAGAGACAGGCTGAAGTTGTTTCAGTTCTGTGCTGTAACTCTCAGTTGTTGATCAACAAAATTCATCCATGCTCTGAACAACTTGTTTGGGACAGAAAATTCCATTGCGGATCATGGACCGCCGCCCAGGGGACTGTAGTGAGGTGTATGCTGCCACAGAAAAAGCAGAGAAGGAGCTTGGCTGGAAGTGAGTTTTCTTCTCTTAACCTTCTCTCTCCCCCCTAAGTTGCTTTATGGTACTTTAGTAGTTTAGAGCTTGATTTTGTGATAGCTTTGTGAGAGATCAAAACTGACAATGCAGGAACAACTTATGGAAAGAGTTCCGTAACTGTTCCCTACTGTATTGCTGCAGCAGTCCTGGTGGTGATGTCATCTAAAACTTTTTGTGCAGAGCTCAAAATGGAATAGAGGAAATGTGTCGTGACCAGTGGAATTGGGCAAGCAAGAATCCATTTGGATACCGACCTAGCCATGCAGATGGAAAAGGTTCAAAACCAGTCCGCAATGGGGGGCTTTCTCTCAGAGTAAGTAATGCCACAGCAGTTGCATAGCACTAATATACCTCTGCAGAAGTTTCATCATGACCTGGTAGTCCAACTTATCTTGCTTGCCTTCTCCCTATTTCTTGCACTGCCCTCTTAAAATTTGGCTGCATTTGATGTAAATAAGCTCTGGTTACAACAACCATGTAACTAGATAACTGAAACCATGCTTGAGCAAGTCTTGGGACATTTGTCTCAGTTCCCAAATTTCATACCAACTCAAGAACCAGAGCTTGCCAGACTTGAACAGCCTCTAAGCAAACTTCTCTGCTTATCTCTGTGCATGCATAAGAGTGAGGCATCACCAGAGAGAATGATGAAATTTGGAGCCTCCTTTGAACCCAGCTTTTTATTTTCATAGCCATAGATCTCATGCCAGATTGGTGGACAGAAAGCACAATGAGAGGATTAGAGTGGGGAGAGTGCCATACTGCACCATTTGTGTGGTGCAATGGTGATTCATGTGGTTACCATCTTGTTGCCTTTGTAGGTAGGTACTCCTCTCTGGTAGTTGCTCCCATTTGGGGAACTCTTTGAGAAATATTTTGTGCTTGACATTTTTCACAGCATTTAGCTTCATGCCTCTGCAGTACAAAGTATTAGGTCATTTGTTGGCAGGGTCATTCTTGCTGTATTTGTCATTGTGGAGGTGTGTTGACGCCCCATAATCTGACAAAATTTGCTTAGCCATGAGCCATCTAGTTTATCATATGGTTGTAATTTAATATAAATTTTATTGCCCTTGTGTGAAAATGAGAGATGGCTAGTATATTTATGATTCAGTAGTTGTTCTGACAACTGCAGTTGTGTCTAGCAGCACATGGTTTGATAGATTGTCCTATTTGGAATACATCACTTTTATTACTATAAGTTCTAGAGGCACATTCATCAAGAGTTGTGGTTCAAGGTTTCTGGACAAGTTTGACTGCAATAGTTTCCAATGATAATCTTACTTGGGATTTCTTATCTTGGAGATTTCCACTTCTGAACAGTGTTATTATAAACCCTGATATGTTATATCAAAGCCCTTAAGGTGCTTTGGCCAAACTGCTGAAACTCTGTGCAAATTGTTCTGAGAATGCAATAGTCACTAGTTTCAGGATGTCAGCAAGGATAAAAGAACTTCTGCAAACTGTAGAAATTCCGTAGCAGGTGTGGTCGTGCTAAAGAAATGGTTTGCCATCTACCATACCATTCCATAACCACATAACTCATTCTAGTGTGGCAACCAAAAGCAGTTCTGAGAAGAAACTGTCAGTAGCTACCATCAATGTCCATGTTAATGTGCTCATTTGTTTCTTGCATTTGGTGTTGCATCCTGTTAGAGCGCTCCCCCTTCTACTTCCTTGTAGTCATTTCCAGGGTCTGAAGGAACAGGACTGACAAAAGAGATTCAAACAAGCTTGATGCAAATAATAGGATTTCTACTAGTGAGTGGCTTCAGGGTTCATGTTGGATGAAACGATGGGTTTTGTGACATGCAAACCTTCACACATGTACGATCCCAAATTTGGGATGGCAATGAGGAAGAAAGGATTTTTGGTGAAGTGTTGTAAGGGTGTAGTACCAAATTTCACCTTGGACTACCAGAAAAAGACATTGCACATCATTGTGTGCTCAACAATGTTGAGTGCTTAGTGGCATGGGTCTGGTATTTGTTGGCTAAACAATTGCCCATTATTTGATATTGCTTTGGCAAGCTATGGATGTTGGTAATGTATTTCATTTGTGTAAGCCACTTGTACAAGTAAACTAGTAGCTAACTTGGTAAGGGCCTTGTTTGGATGGATGGGTTTTGGTAGTAAGCATAAATAGGAATAGACTTGAGTAGCAAATGGACGTGTAGAGTTTGAAAAACAATGGCATAGAGACACAACAAGTAAAAGAAAGCATATCAAGTATCCTATGGAGCTGGGAAAGGTGCAATCCAAACCCCAACTTGTACAAGGTAGCACACTTGACAATATGGATTCTTACCATTTGTCAATGAAGCCAACAATTGAAGCTTGCAAGTACGTGAAGATGAAGGCCCATAGGAACCATTACAGGGTTATTGGAGAAAACCATGCTAACACAAAGGTGACCTACGATGTTGTGGAGTGGCCTTGATTTTCTAGCAAGAACAAGGAACAAATGAAAGGACTACACTTGGGCTCATTCAATACGTGGGAGTACTCAAAGATATAGTATTACTTGACTATAGGCCAATATATCAATGCCAATAATTTTGTTTGAATGTGAATGGGTGAAAAACGAAGTTGATAGGTGTGGAGACCCCACTTACAAGCATGATGAAGATGGGTTCTTACTTGCCAATTTTTGTGCACTCAAGGTGAAAGATGATGAACCATATGTATTTCTAGCCCAAGTACAACAAGTTTTTTATTTTGATGAAGTCAACCAACCATGGTGGAAAGTTGTGTTTCATAAGGAACCACATTCAAGGCATGTGGTAGCAAAAGTAGGTGAAGAGCAGCCCATGATCATCAACAATGTGATAGGCATTGAAGCACTTTTGGAAACTCCAAAATTGCCACAAAATATGGCACTAGTTAATGCCATTGAACTATTTGGAATTGAGGCCATTATGGCATTTGAGGAATTGCAAGGGCCTAGTGGGGATGAAGACAGAACAATATAGGCATTTTTGGGATTGGATATGAATATATGTTAGCATGTGGAAACAATGTTGATTTTTTTTCCGAAATATTTTTTGGACATTTGCATATGCATTCCAATCACTAAGCACAACCCATAACCCTTGTTTTTCCACTCCGAGCATATTGTAGGGACTTTTGTGGGTGAGATCCTTGAATTACAAGTCAAGTCAATCTATATTTGCTACTAATTTGTGTTCTTTAGAGTGCAAGACGACAAGCCAAGTGATTCTCTATGTAGGTTGCTTATAATCCTTCACTTGGATGCTTGTTAGCACAACATGCCAAATAGAAAGCAAGCTTACCTTCAAATGTTTATTGGATGTTGAATGATGATATTATTAATTTATATTAAAAATGTGGTTGTAGTGCTTATGATCTCCCCGTCCTACTTGGTTTTTGAATTCAAGTCATGCTCAAGCTAGAATGTGCTCCAAAATTGATCAAATATTAGGAATAAATGACATTGATGTGTAAGCATTTGAGTGGCATATCCTTCATATACATTGGGCAAATAGTGTTAATAATTTTAATATACCCTTGATATACCCATAATACATGCATGGGTGAAAATCTTTTAAAGTGTACCACACAAGACAAAAAGGGCCTAGTCCTTACTACAATTTTTTTTACCTTATATTTTGATCCCCATAAAAAATAATGAATCAAAAGTTGTCAAAAACTTTACAAGGACTATATTTTAAATTATTACAATTCTAGATTCCAGCATAATCATCCATAAATGTGTCTTTACATGGTAAAAAAAGATTAGATAAAAAAAAAAAAAAGGGTGACACTATGACAAGATTTTGGTACACTCTAAAAAATTTGCACTTGCATAATATATTTTTAATATGTCTTAAATATACCTTTATACAACTTGAATTAATAATAGACATATAACTTTCAATAAATTCTTAGTACACCAAGGCACACCATTAAGGGCTATCTCCACACCTTAATGGTGCAATTAAATTTGGTTTGATTACAACCAATGGGACATATAATGATAATCATGTATGAAAATCATCTTAGAAGGTAGGATGAAGTAGTTGGTAGTTGCAAATGTAGTCATAACATAGTTGCAAAAATCATGAAAGGTGAAAAATAGTTGCAAAGACGATTATAACTAGAATAAGTTTCAAATTATAATTAGTTGCACATAGTTGCAAATGCATTGGTTGCATTTTAAGAGATTTCTATTAGTGATAAACTCTACAAAAATACATTAATCCCTAACAACAAGTAGGTTAAGTTAACTAATATGGAGCAAGGATGTCACCCTAATGAATTCAAGCAAGGTTGTCACAATGTCCGAACATCCCTCACAACATGAAATGTCCACTTAGACATAAACACAACCCAATGTCATGTCAAGATATAATCAAGCTAAGTCATAGCCCATCTTAAGCTACCCAAAGTAGGGATAAAGGCGATCAAAATTGGACCCATTTTAGTTGCCATATACCTTGTGGTGGCCAAAATGGCTTTCAATCACCAAACACCTTGTGGTGACTGAAATGGCTTTCAATTGCCACAAATAAGACTTTTTAATCACCACCACTTTCAATTGCCACAACTTTTGATCACCACAAAATTTTCTATTGCCAAATTTTTGATTGCCACAAAATTTTCCATTGCCAAAGTTTTGGTCTCCACAAATTTTTCAATTGCTAGTAGATTTTTTTGGTCATCACAATTTCTTTTGTTGTCAAAGTTTTAGTCGCCAAAAATTTTGTTGTCGCCACAAATTTTAGTCATTAATAAATTTATTCAGTCACCACTTTTTTCGGTCACCACAAATTATTATTTTAATGCCATAATCTCGATCATTAGCAAAAAAAATTCGCTTCCCAAATTTCGATTGTCACACAATGACTGGATGATTAAACTTTGGTGATGGACAACAAAGAGTTTAAAAGTTTTCATCCAATGTTTTTTTTGGTCATATATATTTTTTTTATCCTAATTTTTTTGGAGAAATGTTTATTTTTGTCATGCAATTTTTATTTTTGAAATGGAACTTCAATCAATTTTCAACATTTTTGTTACATTATAATTTTACCAAAAATCTCCACACCAAAAAAATGAGAAGCTTAGGGACATGAAATGGGATGCATGCTATTTATTTATGCCTTTAACACGTGCAAAATGAAGAATCATAATATGAATAAAAAGTCCAATATCACACAAATTTCAAATATAATCACACATGACAACATGATTCCTTGATAAAATTTGGTTTTATTAAATCAATAGGTTCACAACAATCATTTTTAACAATTCATACAAATTAAACCAAATTTCATATGAACAAACTACAAACAATTTATTGTTGCCTTTGGTAACATTTTTCAGGTGGAGTTTAATTATATGGAAGCCCCATCAACGTGCACACAACATGTTGAACAATTCATTGTGCTTTTAAATTTAGCTCATACATGTTATAGATCACCTTGCCAAATGATATCTTGGTTGAATTGTTCACAAAGTATTTTGCATCCCAATTTTCACCTTATATCACATTTGCAAACTTGCTCACTGAATATGCCTCAAACCTCAAAGTTGTTTGGTGTTGTTTAGCCATTCATTGAGAGGGATTTGTTGTTCCCCACTTGTTGTGAATTAAAAACAATTTTAAGGCCACCCCACTAACGCATTTTTTGTGTGTTGTGCAAACCTACTCCTTAATAAATGCATGTACAAACATGGAGTCACCTCTTGCATGCATATGGCTTCACCCCAATCACACACGCCAATGTATATAACATTTGTTTTGTTTGTTAGAAAATGCAACATGATGTTGTCATTTAACAAGTCATTGCGCAAAATTTCAAAATTTTATGTTACATTCATAATGTTCATGAATGCCCAAGCTAGCAACAAGTCATGTTCGTCCTTTAATATCTAACCCTTCTTGCTACAATAACATTCAATTGTCCAAAATGGGCGAGTATTTCATGTTGTAATCCAATATTTATCAAAGTGTGCCCCCATTCCACCACAATGTGTAAGCTTCCATTTTATCTAAATGGATGGTTAGGAAGTTAATGACACTTGGATGTTCAAATGGGCAAGCTAATGTTTCTATCGATCATTGTTTATGTGTTTTTCATTTATCATTCATTTTGGGTGTCTTACTTGCCAACTTAATGGTGCTTGGGATACAATGAACCTTTCAATTTGCAACTTGTGCACCACACCATAACCACCATGACTATCCCCACCCAACAATGGCTATGCAATTACTATATTTGGAATCCATAAGATGCCTTGGCTTCGAGTTTAAGAAAAAAAGGTTTTGAACCCCTTTTTCCATCCATAGTACCAACCACACCCTCTTCTTTAAAAACTTGTTGAATTTAACCCACCATGTCACCTTATCCCACAACTTCATCACCTCCATGGTCTTATGCACTTTGTATTTTTATGGATAAAGGATTTCAAACCATTGTATCAAATTGGACATCATTTGAAACCTTGCAATCAAGCCATTCTAAAGACCATGTTGAATTCAATAATTTTGTATACTCTGGGGAATCATTTATTTCCACCAAAAGAATTATTTCTAGGACCTCTGTGTACTTGTCCAGGCCGAATGATTGAACTTGCTCACAAAAATGTTATCAAGGTAAGCCATTAAATGCTCCTTGAAAAAATCCAAGACAATTTTTTGGAATCATTGTGTGGTGATTCATTTGAGGTCATTGTCCACAAGCTTTTGCCACTTTTGAAATTGCTATCACCTCTAAACATTTCTAATGCCCTTTGTTTTTACATGTTTAGCGGTGGGCCACTAGAAAGCCTTGCAAGCAAATTGCCTGATGCTAGAAAAAAAGGTTTGGCGGGTTAAGGTTAGATTGTCCACTAGATGGTTGGCTTGATGACATTTATAAAGGTTTAATGTTCCCAGAAAACCAAAAGATTTTCCAAGCATTAATTGCCATGAACAATTTAATTTTCAAAAGGTGATATTTAAAAATGTTATAGATTATTACACAAAAGGCCAAAAAAATCCCCCCCCACCCCCTATCCAAGTTTTAGCCACCTTAATTCACTCAAGGTTTTATGCAATGGTTGTAAATGTGCAACAAAAGACACAAAAAAGACACAAAATCCAAATGAGAAAGAGGAGGCCAAAACTGAATCCAAAATGTTTTTTTTTTCCCTCATATATTTTCAAATTTGAATCAAAAATTTTGCTTGCCATTGGGTGGGCACGTGTAAAATTTGATCTCCACCAAACAATAATAACCAAATTTGGTCACCAAACCCTAACATTGGTGACCAAATTCAATTGCTAAAATTAGATGGTGACTAAATTCTATCACTATCATATGATGGCAACTGAATTTTATCATAAGTAAGGTGTGTTCTACCCCCTTTGTTCTTCCTTACCC